>Ga0315271_10000208_pt1 | contig 30098 bp, 20 predicted proteins | sample C3_top_MG_FD_204664 | JGI IMG/M metagenome (GOLD analysis project Ga0315271, IMG submission 204664) | Sediment microbial communities from Yellowstone Lake, YNP, Wyoming, USA - C3_top | ecosystem: Environmental > Aquatic > Freshwater > Lake > Sediment | place: USA: Wyoming | collected 2017-08-01
CCGCCGAGATCGAGCGCGGCATCGTCAAGGTGGATGGCCACATGCGCACCCGCGAGGCGCACCTCTACGCGATCGGCGACATCGTCGGCGGGCTCCAGCTCGCGCACACAGCCGCACACGAGGGGATCATCGCGGCCCACGTGATCGCCGGCGAGAGCGACGTCCACCCCATGGACTACATCAAGCAGCCGCGCGCCACCTATTGCCGCCCCGAGATCGCCTCCGTCGGCCTCACCGAGCAGCAGTGCGAGGCACAGGGGATCCCAACGAAGATCGGCAAGGTCCCGTTCCAGGCGGTCGGCAAGGCGATCATCGGCGGCGAGTACGAGGGCTTCGCCAAGATCATCGGCCACAAGGACACCGACGAGACGCTCGGCGTCCACATCATCGGGCCGCATGCGACCGACCTCATCGGCGAGGCGTCGGTGGCGCTGTTCCTCGAGGCGACGCCCTGGGAGATCGGCGGGGCGACGCACGCCCACCCGACGCTCTCTGAGATCCTCGGTGAGACGGCGATGGCCGTCGATGGGCGGTCGATCAACTTCTAGCGGCCGCACGGGCGGCGAGTCGAGGCCGGGAGGGGCGATGAGCGACGCCGGGCAGGTCGGCGGGACGGCGGCGAGCGAGCTCGCGGCGGCGTACGGCCTCGCCGACGCGGACCTCGTGGCGATGTACCGGACCATGGCGCTCGCCCGGGCGATCGACGAGCGGATGTGGGTGCTCAACCGCTCGGGCCGGGCGCCGTTCGTGATCAGCGGGCAGGGGCACGAGGGCGCTCAGGTCGGCATCGCCTGGCCCCTCCGCCGCGATCACGACTGGGTGGCGCCGTTCTACCGCTCGATCGCCACGTGCCTGGTCGCCGGCATGACGCCGCGCGAGCTGATGCTGGCGCAGTTCGCCCGGGCGTCCGATCCCAGTTCCGGCGGGCGCCAAATGCCCGGCCACTACGGCCATATGGGCCATCACGTGGTCTCGGTCTCGTCGCCGGTCGCCACGCAGATCCTCCACGCGACCGGCATCGCGCTCGCGTCGCGCATCCGCGGTCTCGACCAGGTGGCGATGGCGATCATGGGCGAGGGGAGCAGCAACCAGGGCGACGTCCACGAGGCGCTCAACTTCGCGGCCATTCACAAACTGCCATTCGTGTTCGTGGTCGAGAACAACGGGTACGCCATCTCCGTGCCGGCCGAGCGCGAGATCTCCGTTCGTGACGTGGCGATGCGGGCGTCGGGGTACGGCATCCCGGGCGTGGTCGTGGACGGGACCGACGTGCTCGCGTGCTACGCGGCTTCGCGCGAGGCGGTGGACCGCGCACGGCGGGGCGAGGGCCCGTCGCTGATCGAGGCCAAAGTGACCCGGCTCACCGGCCACTCGTCCGATGACCAGCAGACCAAGTACCGCTCCGAGTCGGAGCTCGCCGAGGGGCGCGCCCACGACCCGCTGCCGATCTTCCGGGCGCAGTTGCGCGAGGCCGGCCTCCTCGATGAGTTCGCCGAGACCGAGATCGACGGCGAGGTCGTCCTTGCGGTCGAGGACGCGACCGCGTTTGGCGAGGCCGAGCCCGACCCCGACCCGTTCACGGGGATGGACCACGTGTTCGCCGACCCCGCCGCGAACGAGGCGCCGCCGCCCTGGCACCCGGCGCACGGCAGCGTCGCCGGCGAGGGGCCGCGCCCATGACCATCCGCACCTTCATCGAGGCGATCCGCGACGGCATGGCCGACGAGATGCGGCGCGACCCCAACGTCATCGTCCTGGGCGAGGACGTGGGCAAGAAGGGCGGCGTGTTCCTCGCGACCGACGGGCTGTGGGCCGAGTTCGGCGACGAGCGGGTCATCGACACGCCGCTCACGGAGTCCCAGATCATCGGCACCTCGATCGGCGCCGCGCTCAACGGGCTGCGGCCGATCGCCGAGATCCAGTTCGCGGACTTCATCTTTCCCGCGTTCAACCAGATCGTGTCCGAGGCCGCGCGGATGCGGTACCGCACGATCGGCGGGGCGACTGTGCCGATGGTGATCCGCGCCCCGTACGGCGGCGGTGTCCATGGCGCGCTTTACCACTCGCAGTCGATCGAGGCGTTCTTCACGCACATCCCGGGTCTCAAGACGGTCGTGCCGTCCACGCCCTACGACGCGAAGGGACTCCTGCGCGCCGCCGTCCGCGACGAGGACCCCGTGCTGTACCTGGAGCACAAGAAGCTCTACCGCTCGGTGCGCGGCGACGTGCCGGACGGGGAGTACACCGTGCCGCTCGGGCGGGCGGTGGTGCGGCGACCGGGTCGACGGCTCACCGTGGTCGCGTACGGGCTGATGGTCCACTACGCGCTCGAGGCGGCGGAGCGCGTGGCCGCCGAGGGGATCGACTGCGAGGTCATCGACCTGCGGACGCTGCGCCCGCTCGACCGCGAGACGCTGCTCGAGTCGGTCCGCAAGACCGGCAAGTGCCTCGTCGTGTACGAGGACAACAAGTTTGGCGGGTACGGGGCGGAGATCGCGGCGATCGTCGCCGAGGAGGCGTTCGACTACCTCGACGGGCCCGTCTCGCGGATCGCCGGTCCGGACTCGCCCGCCATGCCCTACAACCACGTGCTCGAGGACTGGTTCATGGTCAGCCCGGCGAAGATCGCGGACGCCATCCGCAAGCTGGCGGCGTACTGATGGCCGCGACGGCGACGGACCTCGCCGCGGTCGAGGCGCGGCTGCGCGCGATGCTGGTCCCGTACGAGGGGCGCCTCGAGACCGCGACGATCTACAACTTGCCGACACTCCGCCGGCCCGCAGCCAAGGCCCACGATTGGTTCGCGTTCGTGAAGCCCGCGGCGAAGCACGTCTCGCTGTTCCTGCTGCCGGTCCACACGTGGCCCGACCTGCTCGACGGGTGCACGCCCGAGCTCCTGCGCTGCAAGACGGGCGCCTCGGCGCTGAACTTCCGCTCGCTCCCGGATGGGCTCGCCTCGGACGTCGAGGCCCTCCTGGTGCGGGCGTTCGAGCGGTACATGGCCGCGGGATAGGCTCGGCGTAAGTCGGCGTTGAGGGGGTCGGCCCATGCTCGGCCGATGCAGGACACCGAACTCGGTCGTCGCTATCGCGTGCTCCGCCATCGGTTGGGTTCGCGCCAGAAGGACGTGGGCGACGCTGCGAACGTCAGCCAGGACCTCGTGTCGCTGATCGAGTGCGGGCACATCGAGGATGTCTCGGTCCGGGCCTTGCGTGGCGTGGCCGATGCACTCGGCGCGGAGCTGCGGCTCGACCTGTCGTTCCGGGGCGCTGAGCTCGACCGGCTGCTCGACGAGGGTCACGCCGCCCTGGTCGAGGCTGTCCTCCGCCGGCTCGAGGCACTCGGCTGGGAGGTTCGGCCGGAAGTGTCGTTCGCCGTGTTCGGCGAGCGCGGGTCGATTGACATCGTCGCGTGGCATGCGGCATCGCGCGTGCTGCTCGTGATCGAGGTGAAGACGGAGCTGGCGTCGGTCGAGGAAACGCTTCGCCGGCACGATGTGAAGGTTCGACTGGCGGCCCGGGTCGTGAAGGAGCGGTTCGGTTGGGAGCCGGCGCGCGTGGCGCGGCTGCTCGTCCTGCCCGACGGGTCGACGCCGCGGCGCCAGGTGGCCCGCCACGAGGCGTCGCTCCGGGCGGCATACCCGATGCGCGGCCCCGCCCTTCGCCGATGGCTCGCCGCGCCGTCGGGGTCGATCGCCGGGCTGGCCTACATGCCGCTTACGAAGAATGGTCGTGCTGACCGGCAGTCCGTCAGGCCGCAGCGGATCCGCGCCGCGAACCCGGCTGCGTCTGAGCGGGCTGCAGATCCGAACGCTGTCGCGCACGACCATGGTTCGTCCTCGGCGGCGACCCTACGGCGGGTCGGCGCCGACCACGAACCCACGTCGTAGGCGGCGCGGTTCGGGCCGTTACGGCTCGTTAGCACGACCGTCCGCCGTAGCCGGCGGGAACGCTGTCGACTGCTCCGAACAGCACGAGGCGGGCTCGTAGGCGGTGCCAGCGAGACCCTGCGTCCGTCAGGCACGAGCCTCTCTCGTACGGCCGAGTTCGAGCCGGGGCGGCCCGAGGCACGAGCCCGCTTCGTGCGGACGAGTTCGAGCCGGGCGGGGCAGAATGCTGCCCACCCAGCAGCACCCGGCTTGGCGCGCGGCACGTCGACGCCGGATGCGCAACACTAGGGTCCGCCCAAGCACGCCCGCGTCCCCAGGGCGGGCGATCTACCGGAGGAACCGCTCAGTGGCCAAGGTGACGATGCCCCAGCTCGGCGAGAGCGTCGCGGAGGGCACCATCGGCCGGTGGCTCAAGCAGCCCGGCGATGCCGTCGCGAAGTACGAGCCGCTGCTCGAGGTGATCACCGACAAGGTGAACGCCGAGGTGCCATCGCCGTACGCGGGCACGCTGCGCGAGATCCTCGCGCCCGAGGGCGCCGTCGTCCCCAACAACGCCGAGATCGCGATCATCGACACGGCAGACGACGTGGGCGATGCCCCCGCCGCTCCGGCCCCGGCTCCCGCGGTTGCCGCGCCGAGCGCCGAGTCGCCCGCGCCCGCTGCCGGCACGCCCGCCCCGGCCGCCGCCGCGCCGAGCACGATGGTCTACAGCGAGCCCGCCCCGTCGGCCGCGGCCCAGCTCGACGAGGTCGGCGACCCGAACGCGCGCATGACCCCGGCCGTGCGCCGCCTGCTGCGCGAGCACGGGCTCGAGCCGTCGCATCTCGCGGGCACCGGCGGCGGTGGGCGGATCACCCGCGAGGACGTGCTCGCGCGCGTCGAGGCGATCCGCACGGGAGCCGTCCCGGCGGCCGCGTCGGCATCGCCCTCGGCCTTCGCCCCGGTCACGGCCGCGTCGGCTTCGCCGGCAGCGGCTTCGATCTCGTCATCCGCTTCGACCGCCCCGTCCGGGCCCGCCAAGGCCCCCTCCGGCGCCCCGATCGCGTTCCCGCCCGGCTCGGACGAGGTCCTCGTACCGATGAGCCAGATGCGCAAGGGGATCGCCGCGCAGATGACCCGCGCGCTCGCGGCGCCCCACGCCTACCTGCAGGTCGAGGTGGACGTCACGCGCCTCGTCGCCCTGCGCGAGCGCACGAAGGGCGCGTACCAGGCGAAGGAGGGGATGGGCCTCTCCTACGTCCCGTTCGTGGTCAAGGCGAGCGCCGAGGCGCTCAAGCGCAACCCGACGTTCAACGCCCACTGGACTGACCAGGGGCTGCTCGCCAAGCGCCGGGTCAACATCGGCGTGGCGGTGGCCATGGGCGACGGGCTCATCGTCCCGGTCGTCCACGACGCGGACCAGCTCTCCATCCACGGGCTCAACGCCGCAATCACCGACCTCGCGACGCGGGCGCGCGCCAACAAGCTGCGCCTCGACGACTTCGGCGGGGGCACGTTCACCGTGGACAACACCGGGTACCTCGGCACCAACCTCGTCATGCCCATCCTCAACGTGCCCGAGGTGGGGATCATCACGATGGAGGCGATCACCAAGCGCCCGGTCGTGGTGAGCACGCCCGACGGCGACGTCATCGCCATCCGCCCGATCATGAACATGGTCCTGGGCATCGACCACCGCGCCAACGACGGTGCGTCCGGCGCCGCGCTCCTGCGTGACATCAAGGCCTGGCTCGAGGCCGTCGGCTCCGAGACCGCCATCTACTAGCCCGCCGACCCGAACCGGCCGATCCGAGGCGTCCCAATGCCCCAGCACATCGTCGTGACCGGCGGCGCCGGCTTCATCGGCCGGACACGGCGCTGCTCCGGGTCACCACGCCGCTCCACGACGGCCTGACCGATGAGGCCAGCAACGCGGTGGCTCCAGGCATGACCGCGGGGAACCCGGCATGAGCGATCAGCCGTACACTCGCGCCATGTCCCGCGAACTGCCGGTCATCAACCCGGCCGGCACCCATCCGCACAGCGCCGCCCTCCCGCCGACGATCGCCATGGGCGGCGGGATCGAGTTGGCCCTTGGCACCGGCGACGCGCCGCGGGCCGGGTCCGCCCCGGCCGCGGTCGGCATTCGCCGCCACCCCGAGTGGATCCGCGCCAAGATGCCCGCGGGCGACACCTACCAGGACCTGCGCAAGCGCCTCGGCGGGCTGAACCTCAACACCGTCTGCCAGGAGGCCATGTGCCCGAACCTTGGCGAGTGCTGGGACCAGCGCACGGCCACGGTGATGATCCTGGGTGATACCTGCACCCGGGCCTGCGGCTTCTGCGCGGTCAAGACGGGCCGCCCGACGTGGTTCGACGATGACGAGCCGCGACGTGTCGCCGAGGGCATCGCGTACATGGGCCTCGAGCACGTGGTGGTGACGAGCGTCGCCCGCGACGACCTGCCCGATGGCGGCGCCGGTGCGTTCGCCGCGACCATCCGCGAGCTGCGCGCCCGCTGCCCCGGCATGGGCGTGGAAGTGCTGATCCCCGACTTCAACGGCGACGAGGCGCCCCTGCGCGAGGTCATGCTCGCCGGGCCGGACATCCTCAACCACAACCTCGAGACGGTGCGCCGGCTCCAGGGGCCCGTCCGCAAGCGCGCCCGCTGGGACCGGACGCTGTCCGTGCTTGAGCGCGCCAAGACGTACGCGGCCGAGTACGGGAACCCCGCGCACACCAAGTCGAGCCTCATGGTCGGCCTGGGCGAGACGCGCGAGGAGATGACCGAGGCGTTCGAGGCGCTGCGCGCGGTCGACTGCGACATCCTCACGATCGGCCAGTACCTGCGGCCGTCCGTCCAGCACCTCCCGGTCGAGCGTTACTACCACCCCGACGAGTTCGCCGAGATGCGCGACGCCGGGCTCGCGATGGGCTTCAAGCATGTCGAGAGCGGGCCGCTCGTGCGCTCGTCGTACCACGCGCGGGACCAAGTGCCCGGTGCCGCCGAGCGCGCCGCCGCCCGCCGCCAGGCGGTCATCGACGCCGACGGGCGCATCGTCCCCGCGAGCGCCTGAGGGCCGATCCCGCCGAACCCGCGGCGGCCCGCCCGCCGATCCCGCCGATCCCGCGGCGGCCCGCCCGCCGATCCCGCCGAACCCGCCGAACCCGGGGCGGCCCGCCACCGTGCGCCGATGCCGGCGTTCTGACCGCTGAGCGGTCACTCGGGCGCACATGACCGCGGCGCGGTCAACACAGCGCACGGGGAGGGGCGCGACACCGCGAATCGGGGCCCCTCATGCGTCCGGACGACCGCTCGGCGGTCACGTGCATCCGAGTGACCGCTGGGCGCACAACCAGGCCCGGGCGATGCACGTACCCGCCGGCCCAATGAGAGACCCGCCGAGCCCTGTCGCGACCGGTCCGCCGCGTCCTGACCGGCCGACGGGCTATCCTTCGTCGATGGCCTCCACGATCTCGCGGAAAGTCCCCCTCGCCGAGCTGCACTGCCATCTGGGCGCGGCCGTCACGCCGTCGATCATGTGGTCGATCGCCCACGCCCAAGGCATCAAGCTGCCCACGCGCGACTACTGGGACTTCCGCGACCTCATCACGGTCCACCCCCGTCGGCCCAAGAGCTTCGACGGCTACCTGCAGCTGTTCCACTGGACGGAGCTCATCCAGTCGAGCCCGATCGCGGTGGAGCGGGCGGTCTACGAGGTCATCGGCGGGGCGTACCGCAAGAACAACATCACGACGATGGAGCTCCGCTTCAACCCGATGAAGCGGAACCGGGGCGGCGAGCAGGATCTCGACCACATCATCGCGGCGGCCGCGCGCGGCATGGACCGGGCGACGCTCGAGTACCCGGTCAAGCCGGGCCTGATCTTCTGCCTCGACCGTGCCTTTCCGTTCGAGCTCAACGAGATCCTCGTGGAGAAGGCGATCATCTGGCGCGACCGTGGCGTCGTCGGCGTTGACATCGCGGGTCCCGAGTCGGCCACCTTCCGCGTCGCGGACTACCGCAAGCTCTTCCGCCGCGCCCGCCAGTACGGCTTGGGCATCACCGTTCACACCGGCGAATCCGGCCCGGTGGAGGAAGTGGCCCGCGTCATCGAGCAGCTGGAGCCCGACCGCATCGGCCACGGCGTCAAGTCGGCCTACGACCCGCGCGTCATGGCGATGCTCCGCGAGCGGGGGATCGTGCTCGAGATCTGCCCCACCTCGAACCTCAACACCGCTGTCGTTTCCGGCTGGGAGGAGTTCCGCTGGATCTTCGACCAGTTCCGCCGCAACGGCGTGCGCTACACGATCTCGACCGACGGCCCGGAGATGCTCAAGACGTACATCCGCGACGAGCTCGCGACCCTCGGCCGCCTGGGCATCCTCTCGCTCGAGGAGCAGCAGCTCGCGGCCGCGACCTCACTCGCCGCGTCGTTCGTGCCCAACGTCTCAGACGTGCCGCGGCTCGCCCGCCAGCCCGCGTCGCGTGACGTCGTGGAGCGCGAGGAGGCCTGACGCTTCGGTCGGCCCGGCGCAGCTGGCTGGCGGCCCGCCCCGGCGCTAGACCGGCCGCCTCGGCCCGCCCAGAATCGAAACGCGGCAGGATCCCGCCCCGCGAGACCCTGCCGCGTGAGGTTGCCTAGCGCAGGACGAGGAAGGCGTCCACGTCCACCCGCCCGGAGATCACCACAACCTTGATGGTGTGCGTCCCCGAGGCGGCGTAGTTGAGCACGTAGGCGAGGTTCCGGTATCTCGTCGTCGACGAGGTGAGCGTGAGCGTCGTCTTGAGGACGCCGTCCACATAGACCTTGGCCTTGCCACGGGACGAGGCCTTGGTGGTCACGAAGGCGAAAGAGCGACCCGACGTCTTGAAGCTGGCTGTCGAGCCGGCCTTGCTGCTGTACTTGGTGTTGCCGTTGCTGAAGAACTTGCCGGACTGCGTCGACCAGGTGCCCGTGTAGGTCGCCTTGGTCTGCTCGACCACGGTGGCAGTCAACGTAGCGCCGTACGCCGTCTCGGCGCTCAGGTTGCCGGAGTTGTCGATTCCGTACACCGCGTACTGGTAGCTCGAGTCGTCGGAGCTTCCGTAGAACTTCCACCACTCTGGGAAGACCAGGCTCGTCCCGGTCGTGATGTGCGACCCGACGGTCGGGTTGCCGAACACCGTCATGCCCACGTAGCTGCGGTAGACGCCGCTACCCGGGTCCGACGCGGTCCACGTCGCCTTGACGGGCACCGTATAGGAGCCGAGCGTGGTGCCGGCGACAAGCGACTGCACGGGCGCCGTGACGGCCGGGCCGGTGGCGTCCACGCTGAGGCGCACGACCGACGTGGCCCAGGTCGTGTCCGCGGCGGCGTACTCGTCCGCGACCCAGACGGTGTCGATCCCGAGCGGGTCAACGGCGACGCCGACGTAGTCGCCCCACCGGGTGCCGCTGTAGTTGCCCTGGCCCTGGTCGACCATGGTCGGCGTGGACCACGTTGTGTAGGGCGCGGCCAAGGCCGCCGTCCACGTGCTCGCCGCATCACTCGGCCCTGAAGCCGTGAATGCCGTGATCAGCGTGCCGCTCTGCGTGAAGCCGATCCCCGGCATGTAGCTGTCCACGCCGACCACCGGGGCGTCCACCAGGAGGTCCGAGACCTTCGTCGGGATCGTCGTGGTCGTGTCGAGCACCGTGACCCGCGCCGAGTCGAGCGTATTGCCGAACGTCGACGCCATGGCGAGCTTGTTGTTGTGCCAGACGGCGTCGGTGAGCCAGGCCTCGAGGGCCTTCTCGATGGTGGACGGCGAGCCCGGCTGGTGCGGCGGCACCGGGGCGTTCGCGCTGACCGAGGCCAGGCCGTCGGCGGTGGTCAGGTTGATCGACCAGGTCGGCGGGGTCGCGGGCGTGGACAGACGCTGATAGAGCACGGAGCCGTCGCTGGTGGCCACCGCCACAAGGTGGACGACCGCCGAGGTGGAGCCCTGGATGATCGCCGGCCGGATCGTGATGATCGACGGGTCGGGCGCGGTCCACTGGGCATAGGTGTAGGAGTAGCCCGTGAGGACGTCAGCCCAGTTGAGGACGAGCATGCTGGCGCCGATGAAGTTCGTCTGGGTGTGGTCCCACTCGTTCGCCGTCACGACGATCGCGGTCGTCGACGAGGCGAGGCCCGGGTAGTCCGGCAGGGTGGGGTTCGTGCCGTCGCCGTAGCCGTAGCTGATGATCGACCACGACCCACGCGGGTCGGCTCCATCAGACACGGCGATGTCGAGGTAGGCCGACGTGAGGTCGTCGGTCACGTCCGTGGTGTAGCTCAGGAGCACGCCGACCCAGCGGCCATGCGAGGCGTCCCAGATGATCCGCGGATCGGCGTCGTGCTCGCCCGGCGCGAGGCTGAAGAGCGCCCACATGGGGATCGTCAGCAGCGTGTTCCCGCTGCGGTCGTACATGCGGGCGAAGCCGTTGACGGACTGCAGCACGAACGAGGGGCTCACCGCGATCCACGGATCGGGCGGCTCGCTGTCGATGGCGTCGGGCGACTGTGAGAGGCCCCCCCATCCGATGATTGGCAGGTCGCCCGGCACGACCGCGGGGCTCGCAGAGCTCGAGGTGGTCGTGGACCCGGACATGCGCGGCAGGTGGCCCGCGGGCGCAACGGACGTTGGCGCGGGGGCGCCGAGGGTGGCGTGCTTGGTGGCGGGCCGGGTGATGCCGACCGCGGTCTTGGCGGCCTTCGTTGCGTTGACGTGACCGCGATGGAGGATCGGGCCCCGGACATGGGCCGCGGCGCCCGAGGTGGAGGCGGCGTCAACGGCACGGATCGCCTGTCCGCCTTGCTGGACTGCCGACGCTGGCACCGCGAGCGCGGACGAGAGGAGCATCGCGGCAGCCGCGACGCCGACGACACGTCGGACCGGTGGTGTGAAGCGCATCGGCGACCCCCTGCTGTCGGTTCCCGCCGGCTGGCTGTGTGCCTCAGTCGCGGAGGTCAGATTGTGCGTGACGTGACGGCGCCGCGCAGCCCGGGAGCGCAAGGTGGTGCCTCCGGGCTCGGCAGGCCGGCGATGTCCGCTCGCCTGCGCCCGACCGCTACGCCTCGGCCGTCGCCACCCGGTACGTGCAGGAGCGGTCGCCGCCCATGATGTGGCACTCGCGCTCGACACCCGGGCCCAAGAGCTCGCGGAACATCGTCAGCTCGGCGTGGCAGGCGGCCCCGTTCGTGAGGGCGATGTCGTGGACGGCGCAGTTGTGCTGCACAAGGCGAATGGCGTCGTCGCCGACCTGCGCCTCGGCAAGGTAGCCCAGATCGTCCTGCAGGCGAGCGAGCTCGCGCACCCGGTCGGCGAGCGGCGCGTCAGGCGGCAGCGTGGCGGCGAGGCCGTCGCGGAGCGCGGCGCCGGCCTGGCGGCTTCGGGCCGCCATGACGTCCTCGAGGAGGTTGTTGCCACCGAGCTCGACGATCGCGGCGATCAGCCCCGCAGCGAGGCCCTCGTAGTTGGACGGGAACAGGCCCTGGGCGTCGGCGGTGACGTCGTAGAGGTGGCGCGGCCGTCCGACGCCGTGGCGGACGGCTGTGCGCGTGACGAGTCCGGCGCCCTCGAGCGCCCGCAGCTGCTGAGCGACCCCGCTGCGGCTCGCGCCGATCGCCATGGAGATGGCGTCGGGCGACGCGGCGCCGGCCCGGCGCAAGTGCACCAGGATCGCGCGGCGGAGGACAGGTTCGGGGGCGGTGGTCTGGGGCGCTGACATGCCGGGCCGAGGCTAGCAGGAACTCGGCCGAGGCGTCCGGAACGCGGTTGACGAGGCGTCGCAGGCCGGTCGCCCGATGGCGTCGAAGGCCCCGTGCTCAGCTGACCTCGACCAGCCGCACGAAGAGCCGGTACTCGCTGTTGGCGCCCATGCAAGTCTGGAGCGTCATCGACGGCACGGCCTGCGGTGCCCACGCCCAGCTCGCGTCGGTGGTCGGCTTGGCAAGCTTCCACCAGCGGACGGCGTACACGTGCGTCGCGCCCGAGCCATCGGCGAAGTAGACCTTCATGCCCGCCACGAGCCGACCGTTGAGGTAGGCGTCGTGGAGGGGCTTGAACACGCCATAGGCGTGGCCGAGCAGGTAGGTGTTGTTTGAGCCTGCGCAGCCCCAGCGGTACACGAAGTTGGCGGGCGGCGCGGCGCGGTTGCAGGCAAAGGACGCGACCGACTGGCTAACGCCGAGCGAAGGGATCCAGACATGGTTGCGACCGGCGTAGGTCGCAGCCTTGGGCCGAGTGGTCGTCGTGGCGGGCGCCTTGGTCTTGGTGGTCGGGCGGGCGACCTTTGTCGGCTTCGTCGCGATTGGGTGCTTGACGGCCGTCTTCGCGACGGGCGTGGCAGTCGATGCCGCCGTCGGCACGGCGTAGTCGCGGGTGTCGGGGGTCGCGGCGCTCGCTCCGGTCGCGCTGTCGGCCGTGGGCTCCCACGAGCGGCTGGCGGTGCCGGTCTCGGCGAGCACCTCGCCGGCCGGCGATGCGGCGGGCAGGGCGTGGGACGCCGGACGGGGCGCGAGGCTGCTCGCGGCGGCGACCGAGACGGCGGCCACCGACTCGACGGCGAGCAGCAGCGCGAGGAGGGTCGAGATGGCGCGGCGGCAGCGGATCAGCTCCATGCCAGCAGCATCGGGGCCTGCGCGCACCGCTTCGACCGCCCGGTCGTCACGTCGGGCCCCGTGACCCTGTGGCGGTACCGGTCAGGTCTTGTGCAGTCCGGTGCGGTGGTGGGCAGTACCGGGCCAGGACCCTGCACGACCAGGGGAGCAGCGGCCGTCGCCCGGGGAATCGAGAGGGACCGAACCTGTCGGCCCGGCCCATGCTGGCGGTTCACCATCCGGACCCCGTCATCGGGCGTCAACGTCACCGTTGGGCACCGGGCGCGGCGACGCTACCGCCGGGTGCGCCGCTTGGCCTCGTGCAGCCGGGCCATCGTGTCGTCGGAGGTGCCCGGCTCGACCCCGCTCGACGCATCGGTGACCGTCGGGCGCTCAGCCGGGCGATCGGCCGGGGCCGCGGGTTTGGGGCCCGCGTCCGGCGTTCGGGGTGCGGCCTTCGGTTTGGTCGCGGTCGGGGCCGGGGCATCGCTCCGCGCACCCTCCTGTGTCGCCGGCGTCTCGGGCGCGGCGGTGCGAGCCATCGCCGACCGCGTGCTGGATCGCCGTTCGCGCGACTCGAGCATGCCCACGACCCCGGGTGCCCGTGCGGTCGGCCGCCCGCGCGCGCGCCCGATCAGCCAAGCACGCGCGTCGCGAAGCTCGCGCCGGCCCACCGAGACGCGCCGCAACGCCACGTCGAGGGGCCACAGCAGCAGAGCGAGCACAAGCAGCCACGGCCAAAGCGGGGTCGTCCGGGCCGTCATGGCCAGGTCGTGGGTCCAGGCATCGGCCGGCGTGGCGAGCTCGCGACCGCCGGTGGCCCCGCGGATCGTCGCGAGGAGCGCCCCGTTGACCCCGAGGAGCCGGTACTCGGCAGCGATCGGAGCCACCAGCCCGAGCGTCCGGCCCAGGGCCGCGGCCCCGGGCTTGGTCTGGGTCACCCGCACCGCGTAGGCGCCGCTCTGCAGCGACGTGAGCGGGGCCTCGTAGACGCCGGGCGCGACCTGGCTCAGGGCGACGGTCGCGGGCGTGAGGTCCGGCCCGACGAGCACCGCTGATGTCGCGTAGAAGTCGCGCGGCGAGCTGTCGGTGTTCGTGCTCTCGACCCGCAGGTACTCGCGCCCGCCGCGCTCGGTGAAGGAGGCGTCGATCCCGCCCGACTCCTCGCCCGGGAACGTCCAGGCGACGAGGTTCGCGAAGAAGGGGGAGAACCCGCTCCAGCCGATCCAGCTCTTCGCCCAGCGCCCGGTGGCGTCCGATGTCCAGGCGACCGAGCGCCCCAGGCCGTACTGCCACTGGGCGAGGAGCGGGTCGTCGCGCGCGGTGACGAGCACCGTCTGGGCCGCGGCCTTCGCGGTCGTGCCGTCGTAGCCCAGGAGCTGCGGGAACGCTTTCACATCGAGCTTGTCCACGATGGGCGAGTGCGAGGTCACGACCGGGTAGAAGGGCTCCTCGACGATCTGCTGGCCCGCGACCTGCTGGGTTTCCTTCACGAAGATGTCGGGGATCTGCGCCGGGTTGGCCGCCGCGTAGTAGCGACCGCCGCCCTTCGCGGCCAGCTGGGCGAGGAACGGGTTGGCGCCGCCGCCCGCGCCGACCGTCGAGAGCGTGATCCCGTCGGCCTTCATCTGGGCCAGGATCTGGTCGTACTGGCCGCTCGTGCTCCAGCCGTCGGTGAGCAGGATGATGTGGCGCCGCGTGGCGCCGGTCGCCTCGAGGGACTTCACGGCCTGGTCGAGGCCCGAGTAGATGTTGGTCGTGCCGTTCGCCGTGATCGCGCCGATCCGACTCGCCAGGTCGGTGATCCCGCCTAGGGGTGCCGTCTGGACCACCCAGTGCGCCGAGTCGTCAAACGCGACCACGCCGAGCTTGTCCGTGGCGGTCATGGCCGACGCAGCGCGGATGATCGCCTCCTTGCCGATGTCGACCTTCTGCACCCCGGCGATCCCGCTGCCGCCGCCGACGCCGTTGCCGAAGCTGTTGCAGTGGCAGGCGGCCATCGAACCCGACTTGTCGATGACGACCACGAGCGCCACGTCCGGCTCCTTGGTCTTGTCCTTCACGCCCATGTCCACGGGCAGCGTCTCTTCGAGCGGCGTGTTGGCCAGGCCGCCGGCGCCATAGGTGTCCGGCCCGCCGATCGCGACCAGCCCCCGGCCGAGGTCGCGCACGTACACCTGGAGCGCCGCCATCGCCTTGTCCGGCAGGCGAACCTTGGGCACGTTGACGAGCACGATGCTGTCGTAGTCGGTGAGCGCTGCGAGATCCGTCGGAAGCGCCTCGGGGACGACGGCGTCCACCGTCTGCTGCGCGGCCCGGAGAGCGGCGACGAGCTGGGCGCCCACGTCCCGGTCGCCCGCCACGACGAGCACCTTGGGCGGGCCCTTCACGATGGTGCTGGCGTCGGCGCGGTTGTTCTGGTCAAACGTGTCACGTGCCGCGTCCACCACGACCCGGAAGCGCAGGAACCCAGCGTCCTTGGCGGTGAAGCTGAACGTCACCGTCGTCTCAGACGCGGGCAGCGAGACAGACTGCGAGGCGACCATGTCGCCGTTGACGAACAGACGGACGGTCGCGTCCTGGGCGACGGTGGACGTGATGGTGGCGGAGAGCTGGACCCTGTCGCCGACGTGGGCCGTGGACGGTCCCGCAAGCCGCTCGACGAGCGCCTCGTCCTGCGCTCCGAGCCCGCTCGCGACCGTGACCACCTGGATCGCGCGCGCGGCCGCCAGCGATGCCTCGGTCTCGCCGGCGCCGGTCGTGTCGTTGCCGTCGGAGAGGAGCACGATCCGCTTCTGGACGTCATCGGGGAAGAGCGCGGCCGCGAGCCGCAGGGCGGCGCCGATATCGGTCGCACCTCGGGCCGGCGTGGAGGCCAGCCGATCGAGGTCCTTGAGCTCGTTGGGCAGCCGCTCCACGAGTGCGTCGCCGCCGAACGCCACGACACCAGCCAAGTCGCCATCGCGGCGGGTCTCGAGCGACGTGCGGATGTAGGCGAGCTCGGCGTCGCGACCGGCCGTGCCGACCGAGTCGGACAAGTCGGCCACGTAGACGACGGCGAGGTGGTCCACCGGCAGCCTGATCGCGAAGCCCGCGAGCGCGCCGACGAGTGCCGCCAGCAGGATCAGCCGGACGGCGAGGACCGCGCGCCGGCGGCCGGCGCCCATGCGCCGGCGCGAAGCGGCGTGGAGCCCGACCACAAGGAGCACCAGCGGCAGCAGGAGGAGCAGCGCGATCGGCGTGTCGAACGTGGCGCCCATCAGCGGTCAGCCGCCCGAGGGGCCGTGAGGCGCCGGACCGTCGCCCGGCGGAGGCGAACGAGCGTGTCGCGCTCGTAGACCATCCACTCGAGCGCGATCACGACCAGCGCGATGAGCGTGATCGGGACCCACAGCTCGTCACGCGACTGGGCGGGTGACGGGGCGCCTTGCGAGGTCGTCGACGCCTCGCCCGGGCTCGCGCTCGCGGTCGGCTTCGCCCCGAGTGCCTCGATCTTGGCCGGGTCGCCGGGCGCGATGTTCGACTCGTCCACGTCGAGCAGGTCCACGGCGAACCGGGCAGGCGCATTGGGGTCGGCGGGACGGAACGTCGGCGCGGCCGAGGCGCCCGACGAGCTCGAGGGCGTCGCGGGCGCAGGCGTCGGGGCGCCTGACGGCTCGGCGCCGGACGCTGCCGCGGAGGGGGACGCCCCGCCCGACGTGCCGATCGGAGTGACGGTGTACACGCCCAGCGCGTCGGTGCGGGCGAAGACGACGCTGCCGGCGCCCTCGCTCGGGGCGGGCAGGTCCTCGCTGGTGCCGTCGGGAAGCGTGACCTTCACGCCGCTCGCGGAGGCGGGGATGGCCAGCGTGACCGGCGTGCCGGGGGCGACGGCGTCGGCGGGGGTCTGCGAGCCGCCCAGCAGCTCGCCGGTGAGGTTGGCGAGCAGGATCGGGAACGCCACCTGGAGCGGCAGGTCGGACTGGCGCGGCAGGAACGCGAGCACCGCGGCGGGTCGCCCGTCGAGCGTGCCGGCGTAGAGCAGCGGTCCGGCGCCTGCGCTCGGGATGATCGGTCGCGCCCAGCCCGGCAGCTCGAGCGTCTGCGCCTGCGCCACGTGGAGCGTGGACAGGTCCACATAGCGCAGCACGGGCTCCGTCGCGTCGAGGCTGCCGAGAGCGGGGTTCTGCGTCGTGCCGGCCACGGTCCCGAGCGCCGATGTCGCGGGCGGCGCGATGGCGAGGACCGGACCTTCCGGCAGCTTGTCGGGCAGCCAGCCCTCGAAGATCACGAGGTCGAACTTCTCGGGATGGGTGCTCGACCCGTAGGCGCTCGGCTGCACACCGTACAGCTCCGTGTCGGGCAGGTACGTCAGCGCCGCCTCGAGATACGGGTCGCCCGCCCCGACGAGCAGGATCCGGTGGAGGCTCGCCGCCGGCACCACCGCCCAGGCGACATCGTCGGTCGGCAGGTCGTCGCCAGCCCCGACGCCCCCCGACGGCAGCGCGGCCGGGTCGGGTGCGGTGAGCCGGACCTCGACCACCTTCGCCGGGGCGGCGTTGTCGTCGATGTCGTCGATCGAGACGTCCGTGCGCCGCTGCGGGTCGAGCTGCAGGGTGCGCGCCTCCCGCAGCACGCCGTCCGCGTAGAGCTCGAGACGCCGGGTGGCCATCTCGAGGCCGAGGTTGGCCACTGAGACGAACGCGGCGTGTGACAGCCCGCTCGACGCGGTCCGGATCGCCAGCGCGACGATCGCCTCGTTCGCCGAGTCGCGGCCCACCCGCAGCACCTTGACTAGTGCGCGGAGCGTGCCCGCGGGGAGCGTCGCGACGGCGGCATCGGTCGCCACGAGGATCTCCGAGTCGGCCGCACGAGCCGCAAGCGCCGAGGCGAGGCGGAGCGCGTCGCCCAGGTTGCCCGCGGCCTGCGTGCCGGCGATCGATCGGATCGCCTCCTTCGCGTGGTCGAGGTCGGTCGTCGTGTTGACCGCGACAGATGCGGTGCGCCCCGCGGCGATCACGCTCACGGTGCCACCCGCCGGCAGGTCGCGCAGCGCGTCGATCGCCTGGACCTTTGCCGCCTCGAGCCGGTTCGGCGCCACGTCGGTCGCCTGCATGGATGCCGAGGTGTCGATGACCACCACGAGGTCGCGCGCGAGGCCGGCCGGCCGCTCGACGAAGGGTCGCGCGGCGAGCAGCGCGAACACCGCCACGAGCAGGAGCTGGAGCAGCAGCAGCAGGCTCTTGCGGAGGCGCTGCCACGGCGCGTTCGCCTCGACGTCCGACACCAGGCGTGCCCACAGGAGGGTGGAGGGCACGCGCGCCTCATTGCGGCGGAGCTTGAGCAGGTACATGGCGAGCACGAGGGGCACGAAGGCGAGCCCGACGAGCGCGAGCGGCGCGAGGAACGGCATCGGGGCGCCTACCCGACCACGCGCCGGCGCCGCAGCTCGGCGAAGACCAGGTCCGCGAGCGGCAGGTCCGACCCGATCGGCGCATACGTGGCCCGACGCTTGGCGGCGACCGCGGCGAGGCCTTCCTGCCACGCGGTGAGGCGAGCCTTGTACGCGTCGATCGTCGCGAGGTCCACGGTGACGTCCACGCCATCGCCCGTCTCGGCGTCCACCAGGCGCAGGTCGCCGTCGAGCTGCGGGTCGAGCTCCTCGGGGGAGAGCACGTGGAGCACCGTCAGCTCGGAGCCCTGTGCGGCGAGCTCGCGGATCGCGCGATCGGCGGATGGGTCGAGCAGGTCGGAGATGAGCACGACCACGCCCCGCCCGGACAGCATGGCGCCGGCGTGGCGGACCGCGGCGAGCAGGTCGGTGGGGCCGTCGGCGGGCTCGATGCCCGACAGCAGCGACAGCAGCCGGAAGATCCGCCCCGAGCCGCGGAGCGATGCGTGGCGCCGCGCGACCCGTCCGCCTAGCGCCGCCACGACCACGCGGTCCTCGCCGGCGAGCGCGATGTGCCCGAGCGCTGCCGCGGCCCGCTTGGCGAACAGCAGCTTCTGCGGGTGCCCGAAGGCCATCGAGGCGCTCGCGTCCACGAGGAATGTGACGGTCACGTCCTCCTCCTCGACGAACAGCTTCACGAACAGCCGCTCGAGGCGGGCGTACACGTTCCAGTCGAGCTGGCGCAGGTCGTCGCCGAGCGCGTAGTCGCGATAGTCGGAGAACTCGACCGACTGGCCGTGCTTGGTTGACCGGCGGCCGCCCTTGAGACCGCCCCGCGCCGGCTGCTTCATGAGCAGGCCCAGGCGCTCGAGCTGGCGCAGGAACCCCTCGTCGAAGACCGTCGGGTCGATGTCGCTTGGGAGCAGCGCGCCGGTGCCGCGCCGCGCGCCCGCACGCGCGGCCGTCGGCACTGGCGACGCCGCCGGCGGCTCGGGAAGGGGTGCGCTGGTCATCGGAGGGTCACGGTCGGTCGAGGCAGGGCGCGCTGCGCGCCGCTAGTCGACCGCCACGCGGGCGATCTCATCGAGGATCGCCCCGACCACGGACTCGGTCGTGATGCCCTCGGCCTCGCCCTCGAAGTTGAGGATGACCCGGTGGCGCAGGGCGGGCATGGCGGCCGCCCGAATGTCGTCGATGGACACGTTGAACCGGCCGTCGAGGAGCGCCAGGATCTTGCCGGCGGTGACGAGCGCCTGGGCGCCGCGCGGCGACGCGCCATAGCGCACGTACTCGCGCACGATCGCGGGGGCCCGCCCGTTGTCGGGGTGCGTTGCGGCGAGCAGCGAAACGGCGTACGCGGTCACGTGCGGCGCGATGGGCACGGCGCGGGCGAGCTGCTGCATCTCGACGATCTCGGCCGCGGTCGTGACTGACCCCGCGCTCGGCGACTCGGCTCCGGTCGTCCGCTCGAGGATCGCGATGAGGTCGTCCTCGGTGGGGAAGGGGACGACGACCTTGAGCAGGAACCGGTCGAGCTGGGCCTCGGGCAGCGGGTACGTGCCCTCCATCTCGAGCGGGTTCTGGGTGGCGAGCACGAAGAATGGCGGATCGAGGGGGTAGCGGGAGCGGGCGACCGTGACCTGGTGCTCCTGCATGGCCTCGAGCAGGCTTGACTGGGTCTTGGGCGTGGCTCGGTTGATCTCGTCGGCGAGCACGAGGTTCGCGAAGATCGGGCCGGGCTGGAAGCGGAAGACGCGGCTGCCGCCCTCCTCGACGAGGATGTTCGTCCCGGTGATGTCGGCGGGCATCAGGTCTGGCGTGAACTGGATCCGGTTGAACGTGCAGTCGATGACGTCGGCGATCGTGCGCACGAGCATGGTCTTGCCCAGGCCCGGGACGCCCTCGAGCAGGACATGGCTGTTGGCGAGGAGGCCGACGAGGGTGTGCCGCACGAGCTCCCGCTGGCCGACGATGACCTTGCCCACCTCGGCCTCGATGGCGTGGGCTCGCTCGGCGAATCCCTCGGGGGCGAGGCGGGGCGTCGGTCCCGGCGCGGTCGGTGCGTCCATGGTTCCTCCCGGGCGCGGCGCGTCGGCCGCGGTCATTCACTTGGGGTCGAGCGAGCTGAAGTAGTTGCGGACGTAGTCCTTCACCGACGACGGCACGTACGAACGGTCGAGCGTCGTCTGGGCGTACTGGTAGAAGTCGTTGTAGACCTGCTGGTAGGGGACCGCGGCGCCGTTGTCGACGCCCTGACCCTGCTGGGTTCCCTGCTGGGTCTGCCCGTCACCGCCGGTGCCCGCAACGTACGAGGGGTCGCCGGGCTTGCCGAGCCGGTCGAACGGGGCGTACACGGACGAGAGGTCCTGCCCGAGCGTGGCCGCTCGGTTGGGGCCGGTTGGTGCGCCTGGCGGGCCACCCGAGCGAACGCCAGAGCCGAGGTAGCTCGCGTTCGTTCCGCCGCCACCGCCGCCCAGCGAACCGCCCTGCGACTGTCCCTGTCCCTGCCCCTGCCCTTGGCCCTGCCCTTGGCCCTGCCCCTGCCCTTGGCCCTGCCCCTGGCCCGCGCCGGATGCGCCGGGCGAGCTGCCTTGCCCCTGGCCCGCGCCGGATGCGCCGGGCGAGCCGGCCGCGCCCGAGCCTGACCCTGACGCTCCAGGACGGGCGGATCCGCTCGCCCCTGATCCCGACGCGCCTGGGGCGCCGCTGCCGCCCTGGCCCTGCCCAGCCGCGCCGGAGGCACCAGGCGACCCGGCGGCGCCCTGGCCGTTGCCCTGGTTCGAGCCCTGCTGGCCCGACCCCCGGCCGTTCGCCTGCGCGGTCTGGCTCGCCGGGTTGCCGGCGTTCGCGATGTCCCGCCGGGCGTCCTGGAGCCGCGACGCGGCCTCGGCGAGATCACGGTTCTGCTGCACGCGCCCGTTCGCGTCCTCGAGCGCCTGGCCCACCTTGTCAAGCGCCGCCTTGGCCCCGGCGATATCGCCCTGCGCCATGCTCGATGCCGCGTCCTGGAGCGCGCGCCCGGCCGTGGCGTCGGCCTGGGTCACCTGCTGCTGGAGGGCGGCGAGCGCAGCGGCCATCTTGGCACGCTGCTGGGGCGTCATGGAGTCGAGCTTGGCGCCGAGCGCGTTGAGGTCCGCGTGGGTGACCTTCGCGTCCGCCTCGGGGTTCGCCTTGGGGTCGCCCGTCGCCGTCTGCGAGAGCGCCCGCGCCACCGAGGCGATCGCCGACGCGCGCTGTTCGGTCGAGGGGTCCAGCTGCGAGCGGACGTTGTCCTCGACGGCCCCGAGCTTGGCCAGGTTCGCCTGGAGGTCGCCCGGGTTCTGGCGCAGCTGCTCCGCGAGCTGGCGGAGCTCCTCGGCAAGCTTCGTGCGCGGGTCGCTCGGCGTCGTCCCCTTCGTCGCGAGCTTCTCGGCGGCCTTGTCGATGAGCTGCGCCTGGGCGCGGGCCTCCTCGCGCACGGCGCGGTTCTGGGCGATGACCGCGTCCTGCGGGTTGGGCAGGGCGAGCGCCGGGACCGCCACGAGCATGGCCAGCGCGATGACGAGCGCGCGACGGGGGGCGAGTCGCGGGCGGAAGAGGCTCGGCTCGACACGCGTGAGCCGATCGAGCGCATCGCGCCGCTGGCGGACGATGAACTCGGCGCGCACGTGGGCATCGGCCCCTGATGCCGCTTCCGTGCGGCGGGCGGAGGGATCGGCGGGGACGTCCTCCTCGGGCCCGACGATCGGGAGCTGGCCCGGCGCGGCGGCGAATGAGAGCGCGGACGCCACGGCATCTCCCGTTCGGCCCTCCGCGTCAACGGCGAGCGCCGTCTCGCCGATCGAGGGACGGGCAAGGGCGACGGCAACGGACAGGACGATGGCGCTGAGCACCGCGATCGCGAGCGCTGCCACCGGCGCGGCCTCGAGCGGCCAGATGCGCTGCGCGATGGCGAGCGACGCCTCGGCGACCGTCACGGCCGCCACCACGAACCACGCCTGGCGCGCGGCGCGGCGCAGCCAGAGTCGGCGCCGATGCTGGGCCAGCCGGACGCGAATCGCGGCGAGGACCGGTTCGGGCGGCCCGCCGGACGAGGCCGGGTCCGGGGGGATGAGCCGCCGCGGCAGGCGAGGCGCCGGATGGCGGTCCCGAGGCCGGAGGCGGAGGCGAGGTGCCCGAACGTGTCTCATGGCGCGGGCCCCGCCTCGGGCGTGGACGCTTCCGGCGTGTCTGCGGCGCCCTGAGCCGGCTCAGGTTCGCGCTCGCCAGCCGGCGCCACCGGCAGCGCGGAGGTGGCCTCGAGCGCCGCGACGGCTATCGGCGTCATCGGTTGCACGACGGGCATGTGGCGCGCTGGCCGCCGCCACCGACGGGTCGGCGAGATCAGCTGCGTCGAGCCCGCCACGAGCAGGGCCGAGAGCAGGATCATCGCGGCCACGCTCGTCGGCCAGTAGCTGTCCTCGGGCATCACGAAGGCCTGGCCTTGGGCCATGGCCCCGTTGCCCGTGGCGATGTCGAACCGGCTCGTGATGATGAGCACGACGCCGCAGACGCCGTTGATCGAAGCGTCGGCGTGGCAGGCCACGTCGATGTCCGCCGCGAACGGGTTCGCCCACAGGAGGGCCTGCGGTGGCGCCGCGAACGTGCTCCAGTCGATGGACCCGCCGTTGGCGTTCACGCGTTGCTGAGCGTCGCTGGCCTGGAGGGCGAAGAGTCCTCCGTAGAGGCCCGCGCTGCCCACCGTGAACACCACGGCCAGCACGAGGTTCAGCACGGTCGCCGCCTGCGTGCGCTTCAACAGCGCGGAGATGAACAGCCCGAGCGTGCCGAACAGGATCGCCGTCGCCCCCAGGACGACATAGGCGCGGAGCACGTCCTCGGGGCCCACCCCGCCGAACATGAACACGAGGGCCATCACCGGCACCGATGCGAGGAGCAGCAGCGCCATCCAGCCGAGCGCCGCGAAGAGCTTGCCGAGCACGATCGCGAGCGAGGAGACGGGCGTCGTGACCAGCATGTCGAGGGTCTGCTTCTCGCGCTCGAGGCTGATGGCCCCGGAGGTGGACGCGGGCGCGAGGATCAGCACGACGACGGTCATGAAGAACAGCAGCGCGTCGAACAGGGCCCTGCCGATGTCGGCCGCCTGCGACCCGCTGCCGAACGAGCTCGTGGACTGGACCGCGATCGTCTCGACGAAGAAGGCGAACCCCGCCACGGCGATCAGGTGGATCGTCAGCATCACGAACGCCCGTCGCCCGCGCATGCGTCCGCGAAGCTCCTTCACGCTCACCGCGGCGATGCCCCCTGCGATGCCCCGAACGGTGGCGAGACGCATCGTGGCGCTCATGCGGCTTCTCCCGCGGCGAGCCCGCCCGGGTCGGTCACCTGGAGGAACAGCTCCTCGAGGTCGCTCGCGGCCCGTGCGAACGTCACGATCCGGCCGCCCATCATCACTGCGTCCGAGAGGAGGCGGGCCGCCGCCTCGTCATCGCCCTGGAACCCGATCTCGATCTCGCCGTCCGCACGGATCGCTGCGGCGACGACGTTGGGGCGAGCCTCGAACCAGGCGCGCGCCACCTCGATGGTCGGCTCGTCGCCCAGGACGCGGATCCTGTAGACGGCCCCCACCCGGAGGCGCCGCTCGATCTCGGAGACCTGGCCGTGGGCAAGCACGCGTCCGCGGTCGATGATGGCGACCGAGGTGCACAGCTCCTCGAGCTCGGGGAGGATGTGGCTCGACACCAGGATCGTCTTGCCCAGCGTCCGGAGCTCGCGGAGCAGCTCGCGCAGCTCAACGCGGGCTCGCGGGTCAAGACCGGACGCGGGCTCGTCGAGCAGGAGGACCTGCGGGTCGTGGACCAGGGCGTGGGCGAGGCACAGGCGCTGCTGCATGCCGCGCGAGAGGCCCTGCACGTACGTGTCGCGCTTGGGCGCGAGGTCGACGAGCTCGAGGAGGTCGCCGATGGTCTGCCGGCGCTTGGCGGCCGGGATCCCATAGCAGCGGGCGAAGAAGTCGAGGTACTCCCAGACCTTCATCTCGTCGTAGACGCCGAACGAGTCCGGCATGAAGCCGAGCACCCGTCGCACGTCATTGGGCTGGCGCGAGAGCGAGAAGCCCGCGATGTGCGCGTCGCCGCCGTCCGGCCGGATGAGCGTGCCCAGGATGCGCAGCGTGGTTGTCTTGCCAGCCCCGTTCGGTCCCACGAGGCCGAAGATCTCGCCTGCCCCGACCGCGAGGTCGATCCCGGAGACGGCCAGGGTCCGGTCGTAGCGCTTGACCAGGCCCACCGCCTCGACGATCGCGCTCACTGGACGCTCCCATCGATTGCGATCTCGAAGTCCCACCCGATCTGGTCGTGGCTCTGGTTGGTGAACCGGACCCTGACCTCGCCGGTTGTCGTGTCGACCCACCGCCCCGGATCAGGCAGCGCGTAGGCCGTGCCGACCGACAGGCCGCCGAGCTCGACCCACGAGCCCGCTCGGACGTCGAACACGTCGACATCGGGGAACGTGCTCACCGTGCTGCAGTCGGCGGAAGTGGCCGTGGCGCACCGACCGCCGATCGGTGCGGTGATCGGGGTCCCGCCGGGCATCCCGACGTCACCCGGGTGCTTCATGGCGACCGTCACCGCGCTCGGCGTGAGGGACCCGCTGAAGGTCAACGGACGATAGGACATCGTCATCGCGCCCGTGTCCATCCAGATGGACGCCGAGTCGCGCCCGACGTTCATGGCGGTCACGGCGGTGACGGTCCCGGGCAGCAGGTCGCCCCCGAACTGAACCTGCCCGCTCACCGCGACCCGCATCGGGATCTCGTACAGGACGTCGGCGATCCGCTTGGGCTGGGCGCCCTCCACGTCGATCTGGATCACTGGGGTGGTGCCCCATGCGATCAGCGTCGCGGCGCCCGAGGCCAACGGCGTGCCGCCGGGACCGGCCATCACCGGGACAGCCATCGCCTGGCCGTTCCCGACAAGACCGCCCTGGAACATGACGCCGCCGTTCGGGTTGTTGGTGAGCTGGTCGAGGATCATGTGGCGCGCGTAGCGTCGCTGGTCCTCCTCGCTGCGCCCGAAGTTCCAGGTCTGGCCCAGCAAGTGGTCCGAGAGCGACATGCCGTCCTGCACGCCGGCGGAGACCAGGAGGGACACGGGGGCGCTGGCGCCAGGCGCGAGGTCGCCGATCTCGACTACCGAGTTGCCGACCACGAGTGCAGCGCCACTGAGCGCGGTGGCCGAGTTGTTCGTGACCGACCCCGTGACCGACGAGCCCGCGAGGCGGAGGTCTGCGTTCACGACCGGCCCGGTGACAGTGCCGTCCGCGCGGATCGTCCGCACCGATCCGTAGCCGATCGAGAAGTCGCGCACGCGGGTGGGGCTGCCCTCGAGGACATCGATCGTGCCTGACGACTGCCCCGACATCTGATCGCCTGAGATGGACCCGGAGAGCAGGGTATCGCCCGTGGTGGCGATCTGGAACGAGTTGCGCGACGGGCTGAAGATGGCGGTCCACGCCTGCGCGCTCGCCTGGTCGGTGCCCGGCGCGCCGTGGACGATGGCGACCTGGTGGGTCACGATCTCGGAGCCGCGCCCCACGACGCCGATGCCGAAGGCGGCGACGGTGAACACTCCGATGAGCGCGGGGACCGTCGCCCAAGCCCACTCGCGGCGGTCGAGGACGCGCAGCACGATGTAGTTCACGGGGCCGATCAGCACGATGTAGGCGATCAGCAGCGCGAGCAGGCCCTCGGTGCCCGGGAGCGTGAGGCTCGGCAGGCTGATGGCGCTCGAGACCAGCATCGAATCGTCCTGGAGCGCGGTCGCCGACGCCGTCCCGGAGGAGGCGAGGAGTCGCCGCCAGAGCGGGGTGTCCCACGTGTCACCTGCGGCAAGCCAGGACGTGGTCGGGTCGAAGCCGAGCAGGGTGACGGTTCCCGCGCCGAAGGGCATGTCTGCAGCGACGACCCGATCGCCGGACGTCGCGAGGGCGCGGCCGCCGGTCAGCGACCCGGCGAGGGCCGGGAGCGGAGAGCTGCCGGTCGGGACGCCACCCAGGACCGCGCGCAGCACCGACGGATCGATATCGAGGGTCGAGGTCGGCCGGTAGGGCAGGAGGTCATCCGGAAGGGCAGTCAGCGCAGCAGGCCCGGAGGTGCCGCCCACGATCACGAGCCGGCCGCCCCCGGCAACCCATGACCGCAGGGCCGCCATTTGCCCTGTGCTCAGCGACGACGCGTCCACGTCCTGCCAGACGAGGCGGTCCATGGCCGCCCATCCCTGGACCCGGTCGGGCAGGTCCGCCACCGTGAGTGGGGCCAGCACCGGCGTGTTGCCGCCACCGGATGCGACCAAGTTGATCTCGCCGACGAGCTTGGCCGGGCTGTCGGCCAGGATCCCGACGGTCAGCGTGTTCGCGTCGGCGACCGAGGTGCTCGCCTTCGCCGAGGCGACGACCTGGCCGTTCGCGACGAGATCGACACTCACGGTGTCGGCCATGAACGCCGTCGGCTGTGCGTAGAGGATGAACTGCTTGCGCGATCCGGTGGCGAGCTCGGCCGTCTGGACGAAGCGGGTGTGCCCGTCAGAGCCGCCGAGGACGCGCAGCTCGCCAGTGACCGTCGGCCCCGAGTTCTCGATGTCGACCGCGATGCCGAACCAGGCGCCGCTGCGCACGCGGCCGTGCAGCAGGGTCTGCGCCGTCATGACGAGCCCGTCGCCCGCACTCGCGGTCGCCGGCAGCAGTGCGAGCGAGACGAACGCGAGCTGGAGCGAGACGAGCAGCGTCAGGAGGGCGCGCGCGGCCCTGCCGGGCGCAGGTCGGGGCGGTTGGGGCACGGGCGAACCTCGGTGGCGATCCGAGAAGGGATCCGCCGCTTGACGCGCCGAGGCGCCGGAATGTTGCATGCCCCCCTCCGTGCCCCGTCGTCTCGGCGAGGTCGGGCCAATCGTAAGCGACTGCGGAGGCCGCTGCCGAGCCCCCCAGCCGGGCCAGTCGTTGGCCGTTCGGGGCAGCCTGCCGTACGATGCACGGGCCCCGGGCCCGGCGATCCGCATCGCGGCCGTGCCCGAATGCCGCCTGAGGACTCCGTGCCCGATATCCGCCCGTTCCGCGCGCTCCGCTACGACCCGGAGGTCGCCGGCGACCCGTCACTGCTGGTGGCCCCGCCGTATGACGTCATCGGTCCGGCGCTGCACGAGCGGCTCCTCGCGCGCCACCCGCGCAACTCGGTGCGGCTCGACCTGCCGGCCGTGGTGCCGGGCGAGGACCCGGACGACCGGTACCGCCGGGTCGCGCGCACGTTGGCCGACTGGCGCTCGGACGGGACCCTGCGCCGCGACCCGAAGCCCTCGGTCTACGTGTACGAGCAGACGTACCGCGTGCCGGGCACGAACCTCGAGCGGACCCAGCGCGGTTTCTTCGCGCGCCTGCGCATCGAGCCGTTCGGACCTGAGTCGTCGGTGCTGCCGCACGAGCGCACCCTGTCCGGGCCCAAGGAGGACCGCTACCGGCTCCTCCGGGCGACGGGCCTCAACACCTCGCCCGTGGTCGGGCTGTACGAGGATGCCGGGCGTGGGGCGGCAGCGGCGCTCGCGGCGGTCGCCGAGCGGCATCCGGTCGTGGACGTGACCGATGATGACGGCGTCCGCCACCGCCTCTGGGTCGTCACCGCGGAGCCGGGCGGGCCGGCCGAGGCGATGCTCGCGGCGGCGTCCGCGGGACCCGTGTTCATCGCCGACGGCCACCACCGCTACGAGACCGCGGTTCGCTACCGCGACGAGCGCCGCGTGCACTCGTCCGAGACGGACCCCGCGTTCGACTTCCTGCTGATGCTGTTCCTCGACGCCGCGGACAGCCTGACGGTCCTGCCGACGCACCGGCTGGTCCGCGGGCTCGGCGACGAGGGGCTCCAGCGCCTCGCTGAGGGACTGCCGCGCCTGTTCGACGTCGAGGCGACATCGGCTGACGCGCTCGTCGAGCGGTTCGGCGCGGCGGGCGGGCTCGCGGGCGGCGAGGGCCGGTTCGGGCTCGTCGCGCGCGGGGGCGCGTGGCTCCTCACCGCCAAGCGCAGCGCATTCGCCCCGTTGCAGACGACCGGCGCCGCTGCCGCCCGTGCGCTCGACGTGGCGCTGCTGGGCACGGCGCTCGACGCGCTGCTCGGCATCGACGCGGCGGCGGTCGCAGGTGGCGCGCGCGTGGGCTACACGAAGTCGGCAGCCGACGCGGCGGTGGCGGTCGCGTCCGGGGATGACGGTGTCGACGCCGCGTTCCTGCTCGAGCCGACCCCTGTTGCGAGCATCCTCGCGGTGGCCCGCGACGGCGACGTGATGCCGCAGAAGTCCACCTACTTCTATCCGAAGGCCCTCACGGGGCTGCTCCTCAACCCGCATGAGTGGTAGAGACGATCCGCCCATGACTGACCTGCCCACGCCCTCGGACCGCATGATCGGCCGGCCCACCCCGAGCGGCCGCCCCGTGCGCAAGGACGAGATCGAGCTCGCCGAGCGCGGGCTCTACGTCGAGTCCTGGCTGCCGGAGCGCCGCTCGCGCCGCAAGCCGCTGCTCTTCGTGCACGGCGCACTCGGCGGGTCGTGGGTCTGGGAGCGGTACCTGCACCACTTCGCGGCCCGCGGGTGGGAGGGCCACGCGCTCAACCTGCGGAACCACTACTGGAGCCAGACCGCTGACCCGGCGACGCTCACGATCGAGACGTACACCGAGGACGTCATCGCCGCCCTCGAGCGGCTCGGCCCGACGGCGGTCGCCATCGGCCACGGCCTCGGCGGTCTGCTCGTGCTCAAGGCCGTCGAGCGCGCCCCCGTCTCGGCGTATGTGCTGGTCGCGCCTGAGGCCCCGCGCGAGATCCGGGAGCCCGCCCGCCCGCACGTGGTCCGCGAGGTGCCCGACGCCTGGGGCCGAGCTGAGCTGGGCTGGGAGACGCTGCCCGAGAAGCTCATTCGCGAGCAGCGCGACCTGAGCGTCGCGGACGTGGTCCGCATCCAGCATCTCCTCGGCCAGAAGGCGTTCGAGTCGGGGCCGGCCCGCCGCCAGGTGCTTTCGGGCGTGCCCGTCGACCGCTCGTCGCTGCCGGACGTGCCGCGCCTCGTGATCGGCGCAGGGCTGGACACGATCGTCAGCGAGCCCGACGCTGAGCGTTTGGCCGAGTGGCTCGACGCCCCGTACGAGCCGTTCGGCGCCCACTCGCACTACGGCCTGCTGCTCGGCGAGCAGAGCTACCTCCAAGTGGCCGACACGCTGCGCGCGTTCCTCGAGCAGCACCGCCTGTAGGGGATCCGGGCGGGGTCCCGGGACCCCAGCACGGTTGCGGGGAACGGCCGACGCCTGCTATTCTCCGCGGCCGGTCGGGCAATCGGCCGAGCGCCTCGCCGCATTCGTCTAGAGGCCCAGGACGCCGCCCTCTCAAGGCGGAGATCACCGGTTCGAATCCGGTATGCGGTACCAACGAATCGTCTCGACGCCCTCGGGTCGCCCCGGGGGCGTTGCCGTTTCCGGCGGCGACCGCCACGAGATCGGGGAGCGCCCTCGATCGGGCGCCCCTTCCGCCCGGGCCGCCCCTCGCGCCCGCCCGTCGCCCCACCTGCCCCATGGCCTAGACTCGTGGCCGTTCCCCAGAACCCGCCAGGAAGGACCCATGTCGACCCAAGAGCGACGCCTCGTGATCCTTGCCGAGGGCAACTTCGGCTACCACCACGGCAAGACCGCGATGGGCGTCATCCGGTTCGGCACGGACAAGGTGCTCGCGGTCATCGACTCCGCCCAGGCCGGGCGCAACGTCCGCGAGTGGCTCGGGGACTCCGGCCGGTTCGACATCCCGATCGTCGCGTCGCTCTCCGACGCGCTCGGGTTCCTGCCCAAGGCGAACGGCCTGCTTATCGGCATCGCGCCGACCGGCGGCAAGCTTCCGGACGAGTGGCGGGCCATGATCCTCGCGGCCATCCGCGCCGGGCTCGACATCCACTCGGGCCTGCACACGTTGCTCGGCGACGACACCGACTTCGCGGACGCGGCCCGCTCCGCCGGCGTGCGCCTGATCGACTACCGGCGCCCGCCCGAGCGGATGGAGACGTCGGTCGGCCGACTCCACGAGCCCGGCAAGCGCGTGATCCTCACCGTGGGCACGGACTGCGCGATCGGCAAGATGTCCGTCGCGCTCGAGCTCCGGCGCGCGGCGCTCGCCGCCGGGAAGTCCGCCACGTTTGTCGCCACCGGGCAGACTGGCATGATGATCGAGGGCTGGGGCGTCGCGGGCGACCG
>Ga0315271_10000209_pt1 | contig 29819 bp, 31 predicted proteins | sample C3_top_MG_FD_204664 | JGI IMG/M metagenome (GOLD analysis project Ga0315271, IMG submission 204664) | Sediment microbial communities from Yellowstone Lake, YNP, Wyoming, USA - C3_top | ecosystem: Environmental > Aquatic > Freshwater > Lake > Sediment | place: USA: Wyoming | collected 2017-08-01
ATGAATGAATCAGGAAATTTGATGGTGCCGACGGCGAGACTCGAACTCGCACAACCTAAGTCACTACCCCCTCAAGATAGCGTGTCTACCAATTCCACCACGTCGGCCAAAGGGCTTGCGCCCGATTGGATACAGCCAATTACTGCGGGATGTCTGCCGCTTTCGAGCCAGGGGTCTGGCCCGGAACCGGCGCCGGGACGACAGGCTGCGCTGTCGTCGCGGGGACTGCTGCCCGATCCAGCACGCTGGTCGGTTTGTGTTGCTGAAGCCCGAAATAAGCCAGCCCCAGGCTGGTCAGAAAAAACAGTGCCGCCAGAACGGCGGTGCTGCGGCTCAGAAAATTGGCTGAGCCCGTCGAGCCGAACAGGCTGCCGGCTGATCCACTGCCGAATGCCGCGCCCATGTCTGCACCCTTGCCATGTTGAAGCAGCACCAATCCAATCACGCCAAGCGCAACGATGAGGTGAACGATCCAGACCAGGGTTTCCATATTTTTTGACTCTGAAGACTAAGCTTACTTGGCGGCTGCCCGGCAAATCGCCACGAACTCATCGGCGAGCAGGGATGCGCCGCCAATCAGGCCGCCGTCGATATCGGGCTGAGCCATTAATTCTGCCGCATTTGAGGCTTTTACGCTACCCCCATACTGGATCACCAACTGATCGGCGACGCCGGCATCGAGCGCGGCGATCTTGTTGCGAATAAAGGCATGCACGGCCTGCGCCTGTTCGGGCGAAGCCGTTTTGCCGGTGCCGATTGCCCACACGGGTTCATAGGCCACTACCGCTTTGGCCAGCGATGCGACGCCAGCGGTTTTGAACACGGCATCCAGTTGACGCGCAACCACGGCTTCGGTCACCCCCGATTCACGTTCGGCCAGCGACTCGCCCACACAGAGAATGGGCGTCAGCCCCGCAGCCTGTGCCGCCATGTATTTGCTCGCCACCAGTTCGTCGGATTCGCCATACAGGCTGCGCCGCTCGGAATGTCCGACGATCACGTACTTGCAGCCAAAATCGAGCAGCATGGACGCCGACACTTCACCCGTGAACGCACCTTTGGTCTGCTCGGACATGTTTTGAGCGCCCCAGGCAATCGACGATCCACCCAGCACGGTCTGCACTTGCGCCAGATAAGGAAACGGCACGCACACCGCAGCTTCGATTCCGGCCAAAGCGGGTTTGAGTGCTGCCAGCAGCGCGGCGTTTTCGGCCTGGCTGCCGTGCATTTTCCAGTTACCGGCCACGAGCTTTTTGCGCATCGTCTTATCCACAGCGGGAGTCCGCCAAACAAAAGTGCGCGATGGTAAGCGCAACGGGTCGGACGGTCAACCGAATCGACCCGTAATGTAGTCTTCCGTCTGCTTTTTTCCCGGCCGCATGAAGATGGTTGCGGTTTCATTAAACTCGATGAGTTCGCCCAGGTACATGAAGGCGGTGAAGTCGGAAATCCGCGCGGCCTGTTGCATGTTGTGGGTGACGATGGCGATGGTGTATTCGCTTTTCAGTTCGTTGATGAGCTCTTCGATCTTGGCGGTGGAAATCGGATCCAGCGCCGAGGTCGGTTCGTCCAGCAGCACGATTTCGGGTTTGACTGCCACCGCGCGCGCGATGCACAGACGCTGTTGCTGGCCGCCGGAAAGCGACAAGCCGTTCTGCTGCAACTTGTCTTTCACCTCGCCCCACAGCGCAGCCTTGTTGAGCGCCCATTCGACGCGATCATCCATGGCGCTTTTCGACATGCGTTCATACAGCCGCACGCCAAACGCAATGTTGTCGTAGATGGTCATCGGAAATGGCGTCGGCTTCTGGAACACCATGCCGATCTTGGCGCGCACCAGGTTCACGTCCTGACTCTTGTCGAGCAGGTTGTTGCCGTGGAACAGAATCTGACCTTCGGCACGTTGTCCTGGATACAGGTCATACATGCGATTGAAAGTGCGCAGCAAAGTAGATTTACCGCAGCCGGATGGGCCGATGAAGGCCGTCACTTTTTTGTGGGCGATGTCGAGACTGACGTTGTTGAGACCCTTGAAATCACCGTAAAAAAAATCCAGGTTGCGCACTTGCAAGGCTGTTTTTCCGCCGGTTGGCATGGCTTGATCGGGCACAGGTTGATTGGGCATGACGAGGTTCCGGGGAAATTAACGTTTGGCTTTGTTGCGAAAAGCGATGCGCACACCGATATTGACCGTCAGCACCAGCAGTGCGATCAGCAGCGCGCCGCCCCAGGCCAGATTGACCCAGTTGTCATACGGGCTGAGCGCGAACTGATAAATCACCACGGGCAGATTCCCCATCGGTTCGGCCATATTGGTGCTGAAAAACTGGTTGTTGAGCGCGGTAAACAGCAGCGGGGCAGTCTCCCCGGTGATGCGCGCCATCGCCAGCAACACACCGGTCACCACACCCGATTGAACCGCACGCAGCGTCACCTTGATCGACACCTGCCAGCGCGGCGCGCCGACCGCGAACGCCGCTTCGCGCAGGCTGGTCGGCACCAGCTTCAGCATGTTTTCAGTGGTGCGCACCACCACTGGAATGGCGATCAGCGCCAGCGCCAGCGAACCAGCCCACCCCGAAAATCCGCCGGTGGTCACCACAAACAGGGCATAGACGAACAGGCCAATCACGATGGACGGCGCTGATAGCATGATGTCGGTGATGAAGCGGGTGAACGCTGCAAACTTGGAAATGCGCCCGTATTCGGCCAGATAGATGCCCGCCAGAATGCCGATTGGCGTCGCGATCAACATGGAAAACAGCAGGATAAGGCCGCTGCCGACGATGGCATTGCGCAGGCCGCCGCCTTCAGAGCCAGGCGCAGGCGTGTCCTGGGTAAACAAATCCCAGCTCAGCGCGGCAAAGCCCCTGGAAAACAGCGTCCACAAAATCCACAGCAGCGCGACCAGCCCCAAGCTCATCGCGACCATGGACAGGGTGATGCCGATGCGGTTGATCCAGATGCGGCGGGTGTACAGGCTCATCATGGTTACAGTCCTTCAGAGCCCATGCTGCGGCTGATGAGCCAGCGCGAAATCGCCAGCACGACAAACGTGATGATGAATAGCACCAAGCCCAGCGCAAACAGGGAGGCAATGTGCAAACCGGGGTCGGCTTCACCGAATTCGTTTGCCAGGGTGGCTGCAATCGAGGTGCCGGGGGCAAACAGACTGCCGTTGATGCGGTTGGCGTTGCCGATCACGAAAGTCACCGCCATGGTTTCTCCCAAGGCGCGTCCCAGCCCGAGCATGATGCCGCCGATGACGCCGACGCGGGTGTAGGGCAACACGATGTTGCGCGTCACCTCCCAGGTGGTGCAGCCGACGCCATAGGCCGACTCTTTCAGCACGTGCGGCACGGTTTCGAACACGTCACGCATGACCGAGGCGATAAACGGAATCACCATCATCGACAGCACGATGCTGGCAGTGAGTATGCCGACGCCGATGGGCGGACCGGAGAACCAGCCGCCGATGACGGGCACCTCGCCCAGCAGCGCTTGCAGCGGCGGCTGCACGTAATCAGCGAACAGCGGCGCAAACACGAATAGCCCCCAGATGCCGTACACAATCGAAGGTATGCCCGCCAGTAATTCAATCGCGGTTCCCAACGGGCGGCGCAGCCACACCGGGCAGGTTTCGGTCAAAAACAAGGCAATGCCGAAACTGACCGGCACCGCAAACAACAGCGCCAGCACCGAGGTCACCACCGTGCCATAAATGGCAGCCAGCGCGCCATATTGATCGTCCGGCACGCTCCAGACGTTGGTCCACAGGAAGGCCGGACCGAATGCCTTGAGACTGGGCCAGGCCTCAAGGCTGAGCGATACCAGAATACCCACCAGCGCCGCCAGGACGACAAGCGCAAACAACTGGGTGGTGTGATGAAACAGCCTGTCCTGCAAGCGGAATTTCCGAACCTGCTGGGCGTGCATATCGTTTCCGGCGGTTGCGCTGAGCTCGCTCACGGTGGGTGCCTATGGTTCAGTTTGTTATCTGCGAAAGTGGCCGTCAGGTTAGACAGCCACTTTCGCAGAACGCCGGGAGCAATAACCCGCCCCCAGCCAAGTTGCGCGAGCTTACTTGATGTTCTTCATTTCCGCTTCGACCATCTTCACCACGCTGGCAGGCAGCGGCACGAAACCCAGGTCTTCAGCCATCTTCTGACCGTTGGTCAAGGACCAGGTAAAGAAGTCGACCACACCTTTCTGCTTGACTGCATCGCTGCCTTTTTCATACGCCAGCATATAGGTGGCGCTGGTGATGGGCCAGGCGTTCTTGTGCGCCTGATCCAGCAGGTCGGGCGCCATGCCGCGCACCTTGAAGTTGGCGCCTGCGGCGGCATCCGCCACCGCATCCTGGTTCGGCACGATGTAGTTGCCGGCCTTGTTCTTCAGCGCAACGAAATCCATCTTGTTTTTCATCGCATCAGCGATATCGACATAGCCGATGGTGCCCTTGATCTTCTGCACATTGGCGGCAACACCCGCATTGCCCTTGCCGCCCACCGCGTTGGCCGGCCAGTTGCCGGTGTTGCCCGCGCCGACCTCACGCTTGAAGGCTTCCGACTGCTTGGCCAGATAGTTGGTGAATGCATAGGTGGTACCGGAACCATCCGAACGGTTTGACACGGTAATGGCCAGATCCGGCAGCGCAACGCCCGGATTCAGTTTGGCAATGGCGGGGTCATTCCACTTGGTGGTCGCACCACGGAAGATGTCGGCCGCGGTGACGCCATCCAGCTTCAGCTTGCCGGAAGCAACACCCGGGACGTTCATGACGATAGTTACGCCACCCATCACAGTCGGCACCTGAACCAGTCCCGCAGCATCCAGGTCTGCTTCCGGAACCGGGGCGTCGGAACCGCCAAAATCAACAGTCTTGGCCTTGATCTGTTTGACGCCGCCCGACGAACCGATGGCCTGATAGTTGACCTTGTTGCCGGTCGCGGCCTGATAGGCCTCTGCCCATTTGGCGTAAACGGCGTAGGGGAAACTTGCGCCCGCGCCGGTGATGTCAGCGGCCAGCGCGCTAACCGAGAAAGCCAGGCTCATGGCCACAGCCAGGGTGCCTTGAGCCAGTTTATTGAGTGTACGCATGTGATATCTCCGGGAGTAATTGACGTTGCCGCATTGGCGACTCGGCCATACTAACGGCGGAATATTACAGTTATATTTCAGGTCAGGAAATTACCCGCAGCATTACCCGCAGCATCATCTACCCGCTGCGGCAATCCTCACCGTCTCGGCGATGGTTTCAGCGGTGTGACGAACCTGATCGGCGTCGCGTCCTTCCACCATCACCCGAATCAACGGCTCGGTACCGGATGCGCGCAGAACCACCCGCCCCGTTCCATTCAGAGCCGATTCAGCCTGTTCGACCGACGCACTCACGGCTGGCGACGTTTCCAGCTTGAAGCCCTTGGCGATCGGCACATTGATCATCACCTGCGGATAGGTTTCCAGGTCGGCGGTGAAGGCATCCAGCGTCTCGGCGGTCTCGCGCAGCGCGCGCAGCACTTGCAAAGCCGAAACGATACCGTCGCCGGTGGTGTGCTTGTCCAGACACAAAATGTGCCCCGAGGTTTCGCCGCCCAGCGTCCAGCCATTGGCGTGCAGGCGCTCCATCACATAACGATCACCCACCTTGGCGCGCTCAAACGGGATTTGAATACGGCCCAACGCATGCTCAGTACCCAGATTGGTCATCAGCGTGCCCACCACGCCGCCCTTCATGTAGCCGGTCTGGATGCGATGACGCGCGATGACATAAAGCAGTTGGTCGCCGTCGTAAATCCGTCCCTCGGCATCGGCCATCATCAGGCGGTCGCCGTCGCCATCCAGTGCAATGCCGAGATCGGCGCGATGCGTGCGCACTGCATCCGACAGCGTCTGGGTGTAAGTCGCCCCGCATTCGTCGTTGATGTTGAAACCGTTCGGCTCGTTGCCGATGGCGACCACTTCGGCGCCCAGCTCATGCAGTACATGCGGGGCGACGTGGTAGGTTGCACCATGAGCACAGTCGACCACGATACGCATGCCGCGCAGGTCGAGATGGTTGGGAAACGTGCTTTTGCAAAATTCGATGTAACGCGCTGCCGCATCCTCGATGCGCCGCGCGCGCCCCAACTGGCGTGCCTCGACCGTCACCATGGGATGATCCAGCCGCGCCTCGATCGCCTCCTCCACGCTGTCGGGCAGTTTCTGGCCGCTGGCGGAAAAGAACTTGATGCCGTTGTCTTCAAACGGATTATGCGAGGCCGAAATCACCACCCCGGCCTGCAGGCGCAACGCGCGCGTCAGATACGCCACTGCCGGCGTCGGCATCGGCCCGGTCATCAGCACATTCACCCCGGCCGCGGTAAATCCGGCTTCCAGCGCGGCTTCCAGCATGTAGCCGGAAATGCGGGTGTCCTTGCCGATCAGCACCGTCGGGTGCTGGTTCGGCGGCAGGCTGCCACGGTCGGCCACCAGCACCTGCCCGGCGGCGTAACCCAGATGCATCACAAACTCGGGGGTGATGGGCGATTCGCCCACCTTGCCGCGCACCCCGTCGGTGCCGAAATATTTACGTCCCATCCTGTTGTTCCTCCACTGCATTCCAGACGGCCAGCGCATCGCGCATGGCCGCAACATTGTGTACCCGCAGCAGCCGCGCGCCGTGCGCGACTGCGATCAAATGTGCCGCCACCCCGGCAAACTCGCGCTGATCCAGTTCGCGTCCGCTCAACGCGCCCAGCATCGATTTGCGCGACAACCCGGCCAGCACCGGCAACCCCAGCTCAAGCAGACCATGCAAATGCTTCAACAGCAGCAGATTGTGTTGCAGCGTCTTGCCAAAGCCGAAACCGGGGTCGATCACCAAGCGCTCGCGGCTGATGCCTGCCGCCTCGCACGCCCCAACCCTGGCCTGTAAAAACTGCTTCACTTCGGCAAGCACATCAACATAAGCTGGCGCCTGCTGCATGGTTTGCGGATCACCCTGCATATGCATCAGGCATACCGCTGCGCTGGACATGACCACTGCTTCCAGCGCGCCCGGTGCCTGCAAAGCCGTCACATCGTTCACCATCGCAGCTCCGGCATCAAGTGCCGCTCGCATCACTTCGGGCTTTTTGGTGTCGACCGACACCACGCAGCCCTGGCTGACCAGCGCTTCGATGACAGGCAGCACGCGGCGGATTTCTTCATCGGCGGGCACAGCCGCCGCGCCGGGTCGGGTCGACTCTCCGCCGACGTCGAGGATGTCGGCGCCATTTTCCTGCAGCTTGAGTGCATGCCGAATGGCCGCCTGTGCATCGACCCACCGCCCGCCATCCGAAAACGAATCCGGTGTGGTGTTGACGATGCCCATGATAAGCGGCCTGGCCAGGGAGAGACGGTGCGAACCCGCGTATAGAACAGACATAAAGAGAGGAGCCGAAGCCCCCCTATTGTAGTGCGTGATGTGCGGTCGCCGCTCAGGTTTCCTGGGCGGGCTGCGCGGTCGGCGCCGCCGCGCTGGGCTTGTCGCCGCCGCTGGCCGGTGGCTGCGGCGTGGCGGACGGCTTCGGCGGACGCGCCGGACGCCCCGCCATGATGTCGCCAATCTGTTCGGCGTCGATCGTTTCCCATTCCATCAAGGCGGCCGTCATCGCCTCGACCTTGTCGCGACTTTCGGTGAGGATTTTCGTCGCCAGAGCGTATTGCTCGTCCAGAATGCGGCGGATTTCGATATCGACCTTCTGCATGGTGGCCTCGCTCATATTCTTGTGCGTGGTCACCGAACGTCCGAGGAACACCTCGCCCTCGTTTTCACCGTACACCATCGGACCCAGCGCCGGAGACATGCCATAACGCGTCACCATGTCGCGCGCGATGCTGGTGGCGCGCTCGAAGTCGTTCGATGCGCCGGTCGAAATGCTGCCGACAAAGATTTCTTCAGCCACCCGCCCGCCAAACAACATGCTGATCTGCGCCAGCATCTGATCCTGGTACAGGCTGTAACGATCCAGTTCCGGCAAGGACATGGTCACGCCCAGGGCGCGACCGCGTGGAATCACCGTCACTTTATGCACCGGGTCGCAACCCGGCAACGACATGCCGATCACGGCGTGACCGGACTCGTGGTAAGCGGTTTTCTTCTTGTCCTCGGGCGTAATCACCATCGACTTGCGCTCGGCGCCCATGAAGATTTTGTCCTTGGCCTGCTCGAAATCGTCCATGTCGACCAGACGCTTGCTGCTGCGTGCAGCAAACAGCGCGGCCTCGTTGACCAGGTTGGCGAGATCGGCGCCGGACATGCCCGGGGTGCCACGCGCCAGAATGTCGGCGCGCACGTCGGGCGCTACCGGCACCTTGCGCATGTGAACCAGCAAAATCTGCTCGCGGCCACGGATGTCCGGCAGGCCCACCACCACCTGGCGATCAAAACGACCTGGACGCAACAGCGCAGGGTCGAGCACGTCCGGGCGGTTGGTCGCAGCGATCACGATCACGCCGACGTTCGCCTCGAAACCATCCATTTCGACCAGCAATTGATTGAGCGTCTGTTCGCGTTCGTCGTTGCCGCCGCCGAGACCCGCGCCGCGCTGGCGACCCACGGCGTCGATTTCGTCGATGAAAATGATGCAGGGCGCACTCTTTTTGGCCTGCTCGAACATGTCGCGCACCCGCGAGGCGCCGACGCCGACGAACATTTCAACAAAATCGGAACCCGAGATGCTGTAGAACGGCACTTTGGCTTCGCCGGAAATCGCGCGCGCCAGCAGGGTTTTACCGGTACCGGGCGAACCGACCAAAAGCACGCCGCGCGGAATGCGTCCGCCCAGCTTCTGGAATTTGGACGGGTCTTTCAGGAATTCGACCAGTTCAGCGACATCTTCCTTGGCTTCGTCGCAGCCCGCCACATCGGCAAACGTCACCGGATTGGCATTTTCGTCGAGCAGACGCGCACGGCTTTTGCCGAACGAGAACGCCCCGCCTTTGCCACCGCCCTGCATCTGGCGCATGAAGAATATCCACACACCGATCAGCAGCAGCATCGGGAACCACGAAATGAACAGGCTCATCAGGAAAGACGGCTGCTCTTCAGGCTTGGCCTCGACCGACACGCCGTTTTTCAGCAGGTCGGACACCATCCACGGATCGCTTGGCGCATAGCTGGTGAAGCGCTGACCATCGCTGCGTTCGCCCTTCAATACATTGCCCTCGATCACCACCTTGGTGATCTGCTGCGCACGCACCTCTTCGATGAACTGCGAGTACGGCACTTGCGTCTGCGCGGTGCGCTGCGCGCCGAACTGGTTGAACACCGTCATCAACACGACGGCGATGATCAGCCAGATGGCAATATTTTTGGGTAAGTTATTCAACATTTACTCCTAGAGACCACATGCAGCAGGTTTAGACTCATTCTAAACCTACTCTTACACGCTGTCACGGCAGTTACTCCCCTGCCGCCTGCGTTGCTACCGGGCGACGCCCCAACAGATAGACCTCGGTACTGCGGCCGCGCGAGGCATCGGGCTTGCGAATTTGCACCTGCTCGAATGCCTGTCGCATCTGCGCCCGGAAATCCTCAAACCCGACACCCTGGAATACTTTGACGAGAAATGCCCCGTCTGGTTTCAGCCAGGTCGCCGCAAAATCAAGCGCCAGCTCGCACAATTCATAATGTCGCGCCTGATCGGTCAGCATCACCCCGCTGATATTGGGCGCCATATCGCTTAATACAAGATCAACCCGCCCGGATTGCAACTTTTCCTCCAGCCAGGCCAGCGCTGCGGGTTCGGTAAAGTCACCTTCCAGGCTGTCAACCCCCGGCATCGGCGCCATCGGCAACAAGTCGATCGCCAGCACCCTGCCCTGTTTTTTCATCGTCGCCACCGCCACCTGACACCAACTGCCGGGTGCTGCGCCCAGATCCACCACCGTCATGCCAGGGCGCAACAAGCGGTCACGCTTGTCGATTTCCAGCAATTTGTAGGCGGCACGTGAGCGATAACCGTCCAACTGCGCTTTTTTGACATAAGGATCCGTCACGTGCTCGTGCATCCAGGCGCTGCCCGATTTGGTTCGCTTCGGTTTCTGCGCCATCTCTATCAACACCCTCTATCGGCTACAATCCGCGCTCAGTTTAAGGGTCGCGTTCAATTTAGGAATAGGCATGAAATCACTTACGCCCGCACAACGGCAATATCTCAAAGGGCTGGCGCACGCCTTCCAGCCAGTCGTCATGATTGGCAATCAAGGCTTGACCGCTGCAGTATTAAAGGAAATCGAACTCGCGCTCAATGCACACGAATTGATCAAGATTAAGGCCGCCAGCAACGCGCTGGACACGCGTCGCGCCTGGCTGGCAGAAATCTGCGCGGCCACCGGCGCAGCTTCGGTACAGCAAATCGGCAAGGTGTTGGTGATTTATCGCGCCGCCGCCCAGCCCGTGATCGTCCTGCCGAAGTGAACGCTTGAAGGCCGCGTTTATCGCGCCAGCCCTGAACGCCAGACCAGCAACAGCCCGAGCGCGCTCTGAATCAGATACACAATGCTCGACACCCCATGCCAGCGGGCAAAACGGTCGGCAAACACGCTTTGCATCACCGCCTGCGGCATGGCCTGATCCTTCAGGCTCTGCATGATGGGTTGAATTCCGAAATGTCCTGCCAGGGTTAGCGCCAGCATCACCGCCACCGCCCAGAAGAAAAGCGTTTTCAGCGCAGCGCCGCCATCACGGACAACACGGTAAACCAGCAGATAAACCGCAGCGGAAATCGCGATCCAGGCCATCAGATCGAACAACTTGCCGGCCAGCACCCCGGCCAGTTGCTTGTCAGCCAGATTGGCAAACAGCACCGGCGCGGCCACGTAGCCGATTGCCCAGATGCCGCCGATCCACAACACCAGCAACACCCCGGCGAGGCCGTCCCAAAAACGCCGCATATTTATTTGGCCAGTACGTTCATTTATATAGCACGTCCAGCACTTCGTACTGGCGTACGCCGCCTGGCGCCTGCACATCGATGCTGTCGCCGGCATACTTGCCGATCAGCGCGCGCGCGATCGGTGACGACACGGAAATCTTGCCCTGTTTGATGTCGGCCTCGTCGTCGCCGACGATTTGATAGGTGACGCTATCGCCGGAGTCGGCATCCTCGAGCTCGATCGTCGCGCCGAAGACAATACGACCCTCCGCATCCAGCGTGGTCGGATCGATGATCTGCGCATTCGACAACTTGCCTTCAAGGTCGGCGATGCGGCCTTCGATAAAGCCCTGCTTTTCCTTGGCAGCATCGTATTCGGCATTTTCCGACAGGTCGCCCTGCGCACGCGCCTCGGCAATCGCCTGGATCACGGCGGGACGCTCGACACTTTTCAGGGTCTGTAACTCAATGCGCAATTTTTCTGCGCCCACGACAGTCACGGGATATTTGCTCACAAGCTTGCCTTAATTTGGGATCGGGTCAGTGCAGGCGCTGATGCAGCGCCTGCAGGGAATACACTTCGAATTCGTTGCCGTACTGCATGCCCATGCAGGCGGCACGCGCACCGGCCAGGGTGGTGAAATACACCACCCTGCGCGCCAGCGCTTCGGTGCGGATAGTGTAGGAATCCTTCACCGCTTTTTTGTCTTCGACCACGTTAACGATAAAGTCGATGTCGCCGTTCTTGATCATGTCGACAATGTGCGGGCGGCCTTCCTTGACCTTGTTGACAATGGCCACCGGGATACCTGCCGCCTCAATCGCTTGCGCCGTGCCGCGCGTGGCCACAATCGAAAAACCCAGATCGCGTAACGCCTGCGCCAATTCGGCGACCACGGCGCGGTCGCCCGAACGCACACTGACAAACGCCCGCCCGCCCGGCTTCGGTAATTCGGAGCTGGCGCCCAACTGCGATTTCACAAATGCTTCGCCAAAGTTATCGCCCACGCCCATCACTTCACCGGTCGATTTCATTTCCGGGCCCAAGATGGTGTCAACGCCGGGAAACTTGCGGAACGGAAACACCGCTTCCTTGACCGAGAAATACGGCGGAATGATTTCTTTCTCGAAGCCCTGCGACCTCAACGAAATACCCGCCATCGCACGTGCTGCGATTTTCGCCAGCGGCGCACCGATGGCCTTGGACACATACGGCACAGTGCGCGACGCGCGCGGGTTCACTTCCAGCACATAAACGGTGTCGCCCTGAATCGCGAACTGCACGTTCATCAGGCCCACCACTTGCAGCGCCTTCGCCATCGCCACCGTCTGGCGGCGCAGTTCGTCCTGCACCTCCTTCGACAAGCTATACGGCGGCAACGAACACGCCGAGTCGCCCGAGTGCACGCCGGCCTGTTCGATGTGCTGCATGATGCCGCCGATCACCACCTGCTCGCCGTCAGACAGCGCATCGACATCGACTTCGATGGCGTCGTTCAGAAAACGGTCGAGCAGCACCGGCGACTTGTTCGACACCTTCACCGCCTCGGTCATGTAGCGCCGCAGGTCGGCTTCTTCGCGGACGATTTCCATCGCGCGACCGCCCAGCACATAGCTCGGCCGCACCACCAGCGGATAGCCGATTTCATTGGCGGCCTCAATCGCGGCTTCATTGGTGCGCGCGGTGCGGTTGGGCGGCTGCTTCAAGCCCAGTTCGTGCAGCATCTGCTGGAAGCGTTCGCGGTCTTCGGCGGCGTCGATCATGTCGGGGCTGGTGCCAATGATCGGCACGCCATTCTTTTCCAGATCGCGCGCCAGCTTCAGCGGCGTCTGCCCGCCGTATTGCACGATCACGCCGAAAGGCTTCTCGATGCGCACGATTTCCAGCACGTCTTCCAGCGTCAGCGGCTCGAAATAGAGGCGGTCGGAGGTATCGTAATCGGTCGAAACGGTTTCCGGATTGCAGTTGACCATGATGGTCTCGAAGCCGTTTTCGCGCAGCGCCAGCGCCGCATGGACACAACAGTAATCAAACTCGATGCCCTGGCCGATACGGTTCGGTCCGCCGCCCAGCACCATGATTTTTTTCGCGTTGGTAGGCTGTGCCTCGCACTCTTCCTCGTAGGTCGAATACATGTAGGCGGTTTGGGTGGCGAACTCGGCCGCGCAGGTATCGACCCGTTTATAGACGGGGTGAATCGCCAGCTCATTGCGACGTGCACGCACTGCGTGCTGGTCGGTGTCCAGGAGTTTGGCCAGACGGCGGTCGGCAAACCCGGCGCGCTTCAGTTGACGCAGTTCGTCATAGCCCAGGTCAGCCAGAGCACGCCCGGCGAGCGAGGTTTCCAGCTCGATCAGTCCCTGAATCTGGTCGAGAAACCACGGATCGATTTTCGACACGGCAAAAACTTCTTCCAGGCTCATGCCGACGCGGAACGCATCGCCCACATACCAGATGCGTTCGGGGCCGGGCGACATCAACTCGGCTTCGATTTCGTCGCGGTCGCTGGTTTTGGGATCAAAGCCGTCGGCGCCGACTTCCAGCCCACGCAAGGCTTTTTGCAACGATTCCTGGAAGCTGCGGCCAATCGCCATCACCTCGCCCACCGATTTCATCTGCGTGGTCAGGCGGTCGTCGGCCTGCGGAAATTTTTCGAACGCAAAGCGTGGAATCTTGGTGACGACATAATCGATCGACGGCTCGAACGAGGCCGGGGTGGCGCCGCCGGTAATATCGTTTTGCAACTCGTCGAGGGTGTAGCCGACCGCCAGCTTGGCCGCCACCTTGGCGATGGGAAAGCCGGTCGCTTTCGATGCCAGCGCGGAGGAACGCGACACCCGCGGGTTCATTTCGATCACCACCATGCGCCCGTCATCCGGGTTGATCGAGAACTGCACGTTGGAGCCGCCGGTTTCCACACCGATCTCGCGCAGCACCGCCAGCGATGCGTTGCGCATGATCTGGTATTCCTTGTCGGTCAGCGTTTGCGCCGGCGCCACGGTGATGGAGTCGCCGGTATGCACGCCCATCGGGTCGAAGTTTTCGATCGAGCAGATAATGATGCAGTTGTCCTTGCGGTCGCGCACCACCTCCATCTCGTACTCTTTCCAGCCGAGCAGCGATTCTTCGATCAGCAGCTCCTTGGTTGGCGAGGCTTCGAGGCCGCGCTCGCAGATGGCGACGAATTCGTCGCGGTTATATGCGATGCCGCCGCCCGATCCGCCCATGGTGAACGATGGCCGGATGATCGACGGAAAGCCGAGCGCGGCCTGCACCTGCAAGGCTTCTTCCAGGCTGTGCGCAATCGACGAGCGCGCCGAACCGAGCCCGATTTTGGTCATCGCGACCTTGAATTTTTCACGGTCTTCCGCTTTGTCGATGGCTTCTTTCGATGCGCCGATCATCTCGACAGCATATTTTTCCAGCACGCCGTGCTTGGTCAGATCGAGCGCGCAGTTCAGCGCGGTCTGCCCGCCCATGGTCGGCAGCAGGGCATCGGGGCGCTCCTTGGCGATGATTTTCTCAACCACCTGCCAGGTAATCGGCTCGATGTAGGTGACGTCGGCCATGTCCGGGTCGGTCATGATCGTCGCCGGATTGCTGTTGACGAGAATGACTTTGTAGCCCTCCTCGCGCAGCGCCTTGCAGGCCTGCGCGCCGGAATAGTCGAACTCGCACGCCTGCCCGATGACGATGGGACCGGCGCCGATGATGAGGATGCTTTTGAGGTCAGTGCGCCTAGGCATAATTAAGATACCGAGGCATGGTCTGCCATCATCTGAATAAATTGGTCGAACAAATAGCCCACGTCATGCGGGCCGGGGCTGGCTTCCGGGTGACCCTGAAAGCTGAACGCGGGGGCATCGGTGCGCGCGAGGCCTTGCAGCGATCCGTCGAACAGCGAAACGTGGGTGCTGCGAATGTTGGCGGGCAGCGTCGCCGCGTCCACCGCAAAACCGTGATTCTGGCTGGTGATCGCCACCCGTCCGCTGTCCGTGTCTTTGACCGGATGGTTGGCGCCGTGGTGGCCGAATTTCATTTTTACCGTTTTGGCGCCCGACGCCAGCGCCAGCAACTGGTGGCCGAGACAGATGCCGAAAGTCGGAATCTTCGCCGCGACCAGTTCGCTGATCGCACGGATCGCGTAATCGCACGGCTCGGGATCGCCCGGGCCGTTGGACAGAAAAATACCGTCCGGCTTCAGCGCCATGGCCTCCGCCGCAGAAGCGGTCGCAGGCAGCACAGTGAGTTTGCAACCGCGCTCGGCCAGCATCCGCAGAATGTTGCGCTTGACGCCGTAATCGAACGCCACCACATGAAAGCGCGGCGCGGTCTGCTGGCCGTAACCGCGCCCGAGTTTCCACTCGGTTTCGTTCCATTCATACGCCTTGGGCGCGCTCACCACCCTGGCCAGATCCATCCCCGCCAAGCCCGGGAAAGCGCGCGCCGCTGTCAGCGCTTTGGCCTCGAATGCGTTCACCTCGTCTGGCTCGCCCGCCATGATGCAGCCGCTTTGCGCGCCGGTCTCGCGCAAAATCCGGGTCAACCGCCGCGTGTCGATGTCGGCGATGGCGACGATGTTCTGGCTTCTGAGGTAATCCGGCAACGACTGGCTGGCGCGGAAATTGGAATGCAGGCGCGGCACATCGCGCACCACCAGACCGGCGGCATGAATGCGATCGGCTTCGACGTCTTCCGTATTGATGCCGGTGTTGCCGATATGCGGATAAGTCAGCGTCACGATCTGGCGTGAATACGAGGGATCGGTGAGAATTTCCTGATAGCCGGTCAGCGCGGTATTGAACACTACCTCGCCGGTCGTGTTGCCGTCAGCGCCAATCGACAGGCCGCGAAAAACTGAACCGTCAGCTAAAACAAGGATGGCGGGCTGGGCACGTGACAAGGAAGACTCCAGTAAGACTGCGGCTGGCGCAGGTGACAAAATTCAGGCGAGCCGCTTGCGCGAACCCGCCTGAACTTGAATGCTTGAGATTATAGCCGATTTGAGCGGCGGACTTCAATGCTGGCGGCAGACCTATTGGGGTCGCCGCACCTTTCATCCGGCCTGGAAACGGCGCTAAACCGGGCGCGCCAGCCGTTCGCTCAATTGGCTTGCCGTCATCGGCCGCGCAATCACATAGCCTTGCGCCTCGTCGCACCCCATCTGGCGCACCAGCTCCAGTTGCGCCACGTTTTCCACGCCTTCGGCCACCGTGTTCAGGTTCAACGCATGGGCCAACGCGATAATCGTGCGCACGATTTCCCGGTCTTCGGTGTTGTCGTGCATGTGCCGGACAAAGGACTGGTCGATCTTGAGCGTGTGGATGGGAAAACGCTTAAGGTAGGCCAAAGACGAATAACCGGTGCCAAAATCATCCACCGCCAGCCGGAAGCCCAGCTCGCGCAGCGCATGCAATTTGGCCAGGCTGTCTGCGGTGTTTTCCATCAAATAGGTTTCGGTGATTTCCAGTTCCACCCGGCCGCAGTCGAGTTTTCTGCTGGAAAACTGCCCGGCGATCCGCGCGACCAGCTCCTGTTGCGCGAATTCCTTGCCCGACAGGTTGACCGATATGCGCACCGGCGACAGCCCGGCGGCGTCCCACTGCTGGATCTGTTGGCAGACTTGTCCCAGCACCCAGGTATCGACCTCGACGATCAGGCCGGATGCTTCCAGCGCGTGAAGAAATTCGCCCGGCGTCAGCACGCCGCGCGTCGGATGATTCCAGCGCAGCAAAGCCTCGGCGCTGGCGATTTTGCTGCTGGCATAGTCGAGACGCGGCTGGTAATAGACCTCGAACTCGGCATTTTTCACTGCGCGGCGCAGCTCGTTATCCAGCCGCACATGATGCTGCACCGCATCGTCCATGTCCGCACTGAAAAACTGGTAGCCGTCGCGACCGGCCAGTTTGGCGCGATACAGCGCCAGATCGGCGTTCTTGATCAGGGTTTCGGTATCGGTTCCGGAATCCGGATAGACGGTGATGCCGATGGAAATCGTCGCCCGCACTTCATGCGAATTGAACGCGATGTCGTGCCGCATCGCTTGCAGCAGCTTCTCCGCCAGACTGGCGGCGTTGCTGTCGCCGTCGATATGCGGCATCACCACCATGAATTCATCGCCGCCCCAGCGCGCCAGCAAATCGTCCTCGCGCACCTGAGCCAACAGCCGGTCTGCAACCTGTTTCAGCACCATATCGCCGTAGCCATGCCCCAGGCTATCGTTGATGCTCTTGAAATTATCGAGATCGAAGAACAAGACAGCCGCCCGATGGCCGCCGCGCCGGGCGCCAGCCAGTGTGCGATGCAGGAATTTCTCGGCGGTGGCGCGATTGGCCAGGCCGGTCAGCGGGTCAAACCGGGTCAGTTCATGCAGGCGCGCTTCGACCTGTTTTCGCTCATCGATTTCCGTGCGCAAATTGACATTCAGTGCGTCGAGCCGGCGGCGGCGACGGGACTCGCGGCTCCATAGCGTGCAAACGCCTGCTGCGAGCAACGTAAACGCGCCCCAGGCGAGTCGCATGTCGCGCCACATGGTTTGCTCCCAGGCCGAGAAAAATCCCGGCCGGGCGCGCGCCGCCAGCTTCCAGGCGGTCTGGGGGATCGGGCTCAAACCGCGTAACTGCGCAGTCGCTGCCGCGCCCAGCAGCGGCAGTTCCTTGTTCGCCGCCAGCCTGGTATCGACGTTGAGGTTCTCGCGCAATTCGCGCTCGCCGCTTACCAGCAACAGTTGATGGCCAGGCAATTCGTGCTGCTGCAACAGCTTTTGCAGATACGCTGCGTGGATGCCGATAAAGAAATAACCGCCCTGGTCGTTTTTGACGATGATGTCGAAATGGCGTCCGAATTTCTCGCCGACCCGGTTGGGGTGCATGTTCGGCGAATACACCGCCAGCGGATTGGCAGCATGGGCGCGGGCATAGTCCAGCAAGTCACCCCGGCACATTTTCCCCATCAATTGATCCGGATCCGGCAACAGCACCTGGCCTTGCCCATCCGCCGCCGTATGCACGTACACCTCGTCAAACGCCCCGCTGACGGCTTGATCCAGCGCTGCTTGCAGCGCCGGGTTATCCGGCTGGCTGGCGAGTGCTGCCAGCGTGGACGCCTGTTGCCGGGTCAACAGCGTGGCCACACTGTGCAGGCGGCGCACTTCCCGTTCGATCGCCTCCGCCGCGCCTTTGACCGACGCGCTCATCAACGCATCCTGCTGTTGCTGAAAACGCGTCAACCGTTGTTGCCCCAGCAGCCATAACGCCACGCCAGCCAGCACCACGATCAGGACGAAAGCGAATGCCGCCAGCCAGGGAGGAAAGCGGCGGGGTGTCATTCTGGAGATACAGTGTGTTGAGCTTCGAACTCAGGGATGCAGGTGATCCAGGCCGCCATCCATGTCGATCTCGGTCAGCTCGGTGAAGCCGCCGATACAGGTGCCGTCGACCACGATTTGCGGCACCGTGCGCGCGCCATTCGTCACCACGGCGAATTCCTGCATCGCAGCGCGATCCAGATCGATGCGGACTTCGTCGTAGCCGATACCGCGTTTGTCGAGAAAGGCCTTGGCCTTGACGCAAATCGGGCAAGTGCCGGTGCTGTATACCTTGACGGCGTTCATAGTGATTCCCTGGCTTATTTTGTGGTTGCTTATTTCAGATTCAACACGTCGCGCATGTCGTACAGGCCGGGCGCGCGGCCTTGCAGCCACTTGGCGGCGCGCAGCGCGCCGTGGGCGAAAGTGGCGCGGCTGCTGGCCTTGTGGGTGAGCTCGACGCGCTCGCCGATGCCAGCGAACAACAGCGTGTGGTCGCCGACGATATCGCCGCCGCGCACGGTGGCGAAGCCGATGGTTTTAGGGTCGCGCTCACCGGTCACGCCCTCGCGGCCGTACACGGCGCAGGTGGCGAGATCGCGGTCAATCGCGCGCGCCACCGCCTGCCCCAGCCCCAATGCGGTGCCGGACGGCGCATCGACCTTGTGGCGATGATGCGCCTCGATGATTTCGATGTCGTAGCCGTCGTCCAGCGTCTGCGCGGCGAGTTCGGCCAGCTTCATCAGCAGGTTGACGCCGACGCTCATGTTGGGCGCGAACACGATAGGAACACGCTGCGCCGCCGTCGCGATACGCGCCTTGCCCGCATCGTCGAAACCCGTGGTGCCGATCACCAGCGGCACGCCCGCCTCCACGCAAGCATCAAGATAAGCCAGACTGGCCTCGGGACGGGTGAAATCGATCAGCGCCTGCGCGCCCGCCAGGGTCGCGGTCGGCTGGTCGGTCACCTGCACCCCGCTGGCCGCGCCCCAGGCGGCGCCTGCATCCTGTCCCAGCAGCGGGCTGCCGGGGCGATCAATCGCCGCGCACAGCGCGCAGCCCGCATCCGCCGCCACCGCTTCGAGCAGCGCGCGCCCCATGCGTCCGGACACCCCGGCGATGGCGACCTGCACACTCATGGCTGGATTCCCTCCGGGATAACCGGGTTAATCATGGGAGCGGGTTCTGCGCTTGCCGCAGGATCAGACTGCGGTGAAGCGGGAACCGGCGCGGGTTGGGCTTCGACCGCAGCCGGTCTGGCTGCGGGCACATCGCCTTCGATCCGCGCAAGCGTGTCGCCGTCAAAAAACAGCGTGATGCGTTTTTGCTCCTCCAGTGTGCCCGCGCGATAAAACAGATAGACATAATCCCAGCGATCGGCATGGAATGGATCGACCAGCAGCGGGGTGCCCAGCAGGAAACGGACTTGCGAACGGCTGAGGCCGGGTTTCAGACGGGCGACGTTTTCCGGGTCGAGTGCATTGCCCTGCTGGACATCAATGCGGTGGCCGACGGTGATGCCGGAGCATCCGGCCAGCAGGCTCAAACTCAGTGCGGAAATCAGGAAAAGACGCATAGCCAGGCAACCGGGAGGGTTGGAGCAGGGTGAAAAAAACGTATCATAACGTACTCGCGTTCTCATTCTGGAGGCTCCATTGAGCAATCCATCCGATCTCAAGAGCATCGGCCTCAAAGCCACCCTGCCGCGCCTGAAAATCCTCGATCTGTTCGAGCAGAGCAACAAGCGTCACATGACTGCCGAGGAGGTGTATCGCCTGTTGTCCGACGAAGGTCAGGACGTTGGACTGGCCACGGTGTACCGCGTGCTCACCCAGTTCGAGCAGGCCGGGCTGTTGATGCGCCACCACTTTGACAGCGACAAGGCGGTATTCGAACTCAAGCGGGACGATCATCACGATCACCTGGTTTGCCTGCAATGCGGCAAGGTCGAAGAATTCGTCGATGTCGAAATCGAAAAACGCCAGCACCGCATCGCCAAGGAACGCGGTTTCGCCATCCACGACCATTCCTTGCAGATTTATGCCGACTGCCTCAAGGGCGACTGCCCCAACCGCAAAGCCAGCCCGTCGCGTCAGCGCTGAGTATTGGTCGGCGCGACGGCGTTAAGCGCGGCGCATAGCGCGGCCACGCCCTCAACCAGGCGCGGCGTGGGACGATGCAGCCGATCCGCATCCAGCCGCACAAAGGCGTGATTTTTCACAGCAGGCAGACTGGGAAAACGCTGCCACTGATCCCGCACCTCCGGCGCGTCGCTGCCGCTCACGATCACCTCGGGCGCACGCTGTAACACCGCCTCGCGCGACACCACCGGTGACAGTCCAGCCAGGTCGGCGAACACATTTCTCGCCCCGCACAGCGCCAGCGCATCGCTGATCCAATGGCTGCCGCCCACCGTCATCAGCGGCCGATCCCACACCTGATAAAACACGCTGAGCGGGGGCTTGCGCGCAGGCTTGATTTGCAGCGCTGATAGCCGCGCAGTGACATCGCGCGCCGCCGCCTCCGCCTGTGCGCTGTGCCCGGTCGCCTGCCCGAGCAGCCGCAACAGACGGGCGACATCGTCGAGCTGGGTGGCGCGGGTATGCAGCAGCGGCAGCCCCATTTTCTTCAAGCCATGAATATCCGCCGCGCGGTTGCCGTCCAGCCAGACGACGATCAGATCGGGTTGCAGCGCCAGAATCCGCTCGAAATTCACCCGGCTGTAATCGCCGATGCGCGGCAGCGACAGCACCGCTGGCGGGTAATCGCTGGCGCTGTCCACCGCCACCACCTGCGATCCGGCGCCGACGGCAAACAGGAGCTCGGTGAGATGCGGCGTCAGTGAAATGATGCGCTGCGGCGGACGAGCCAATTCGAGCGTGCGCCCGGCATCATCGACTACTCGAATGGTCGCGGCCGGTACCGGTGCGGCCAGCAACAGACACAAGCACAAAATGAAGCGACGGGTCACCGGCCGGGCAGGCTGCCGCCGTGAAAAATCAGACTGGCGCGCCCGTTGTGAAAGCGCAGACGCGTCATCGAGGCGCTCGCCACTTCAATCCGGTACGCGTGTTGCAGCGGGATATGCAACGCCCACGCCAGCGCCATCCGCGTCACCCCGGCGTGCCCCACTACCAGCACGTGTTGATCCGGGTGCTGCGCCACGATGGCGTCCAGCCCGCCAGCCACCCGCGCCTGAAAATCGGCCAGCGGCTCGGCGCCGCTCGGGCGCGCATGGACGGGGTCTGCCTTGAAGCGCGCCAGCGTGCCGGGTGCGTCCTGCTCGATTTCGGCGGCGCTCTTGCCTTCCCATATGCCAAAGCCGACTTCCCGCAGCCGGTCGTCGAGGGCGAACGGCAAACCATGCCGCTCGGCCAGCGTCTCGGCAAACGCGCGGCAGCGCAGCAAGGGCGACGACACGATATGCGTCCACGGCGCCGCATCGCCCACCGCCGCCTGCATCTGCGCCCAGCCTTTTTCCGATAGCGGGTCGTCGATCTGGCCGCGATATTTGCGTCCGCCGACGGGTTCGCCGTGGCGCATCAAGTCCAGTGTGGTGCTCATCCTGAAAAACCCAAGTTGCACCACAGCGGCACAGAGCGCACAGAGAAAAAACAAAGCACCGTCCCTGTGTGGCGTATCTCTGTGTCTCCGTGTCTCTGTGGTGAGGAATTTAGGCTCACGCCAGCACCACCAGATTGTCGCGGTGGATCAGTTCGGGTTCATCCATGTAGCCGAGTTCAGTCTCGATCGCGCTGCTCGGTTTGCCGGCGATGCGGCGCGCTTCGCTGGCGCTGTAATTGGCCAGGCCGCGCGCGATTTCGCGCCCGCTGCCATCGACTACCGCCACCACTTCGCCGCGCTCGAATTCGCCAGTGACGTCCTTGACGCCGACCGGCAACAGGCTTTTGCCATCCGTGCACAAGGCGCGCACCGCGCCGTCGTCGAGCACCACGCCGCCGCGCAGTTGCAGATGATCGGCCAGCCACTGCCGCCGCGCCGCCAACGGCGCCTGGCGCGCCACCAACTGGCTGCCGATGACCTCGCCGGCTGCCAGTCGCAGCAGCACGTTATCCTCGCGCCCGCTGCAAATCACCGTGTGCGCGCCGCTCCTGGCCGCGCGCTTGGCGGCGAGAATTTTGGTCAACATGCCGCCGGTGCCGACGCTGCTGCCCGCCCCGCCCGCCATCCGTTCGAGTTCAGGATCCCCGGCATGCGCCTCGCTCACCAGCGTCGCGGTCACGTCGTGGCGCGGATCGGCCGTGTAGAGACCGGTCTGGTCGGTCAAAATAATCAGGCAATCGGCTTCGATCAGATTGGTCACCAGCGCGCCCAGCGTGTCGTTGTCGCCGAGACGGATTTCGTCAGTGGCGACGGTGTCGTTTTCGTTGATGATCGGCACCGCACGCAATTCCAGCAGCGTGCGCAGTGTCGAACGCGCATTCAGATAGCGGGTGCGATCGGCCAGGTCTTCGTGGGTCAGCAGCACCTGCGCGGCGTGGAGATTGTGGGTGCGGAAGATCGATTCATACGCCTGCACCAGCCCCATTTGCCCGACAGCGGCGGCGGCCTGCAATTCGTTCACCGCCTTGGGGCGCTTGTTCCAGCCCAGCCGCGCAATGCCCTCGGCAATTGCGCCGGAAGACACCAGCACGACTTCGCGGCCTTGCCCGGTCAAGGCCGCGATCTGCTCGGCCCAGCGCGACAGTGCGGCGTGATCGAGACCGCGTCCGTCGGCGGTGACCAGGCTGGAGCCGACCTTGACGACGATGCGCCGCGCCTGTTTGACAATCGAGGCGCTCATCGCGCCGCCTGTCGCAGATTGCGCACAGCCTCCGCGCTATCCTTCACCTGGATGCCGTCGGGGCAAAAAACATCCTCGAACAGCGCTTTGTGGTACGACAGCAAGGAACGGAATTTGATGCCTTCCCAGCCGGCGTTGCGCGCCTTCGACCAACTGCCGTCAGGCTGGCCGTAGGCATACAGACGGCGCTCGCCGGACTCGCAACGCAAGCCCTCGACTGTAACGTTTCTCGCCCCGCCCGCTGCTTCGATCACCACCGTGTAGCGGATCACCTTGTCGGCGCCGACGCTGATCGATGCGGCGTCGATGAAATGCCGGTTGGGCGTCGCCGCCGACACATTGAAGGGAATCAGGTTTTCGGCCTTGGGGTAAGGCGGCAACTGCGCCGCCACCTCGGCCCAGGGCTTGTCTTCTTCAAACTCGAATTTGGGTTCGCCCCATTCGGCCGCCTGAACGGTCTGTGGGAACAGCAGGGACAGGAACAACAAGACGGGCAGATTTTTCATCCCCGGCATTTTATCAGCGGGTTGAAGCGCCGGTAACGACTTCAGGCCAAATCAGCCACCAGCGCTGCGCGAGCGTTGTCCGCCAGCGTCATCGATGCCGCCGGGTACGCGGCGAGATCGATGCCCATGCGGATCGGGCTGCCTGCCTTGGCAGCGGCGATTGAAGTCGCATCGAGTTCGAAACGCAGGAAATGCACCGCCGAGGTTTTTTCCGCGTTTTCGCGTTCCATATCTTCGTCGGCAATCGCAAATACTTTCGCCTGGTCGGCCACCTGCACCCACACACGCTCCTCGATGCCCCTCAACTTCGCCAGTGCGATCGTGCGCTCGTCCGGGTCGGGATACTCGATCATCATGGTGGCTTTCCAGTTGCTGCCATCCGGCACCAGCGGGTTGTAGGCGTCGAGCTCATCCTGGATGCCGGAATCCTCGAAGGTGCGTTCGGCGCGCAGCATTTCCTGAATCTGGTAGCGCATGGTTTTTTCGTCTTCAAAAACCAGCGTCACGTGTTCACCCAACGCCACCGCGCGGTTTTTCTTGTGCGCAATCATTTCGCTGCGATAGGCGGGGCGCACCTTGGCGTAGCTTTCCAGGGTCATCAGGCTGTCACGGGTGATGTGCGGCATGTTTTGCTCCATATGCGAGGTGGGTTTATTCGAGGCCGTAGGCGATGCGCAGCAGCGTGATCGGATGCTGTTTTTGCGCGGTGGATTTGCCCATGCCCTGCAGGATGCGGCGCGCGGCAATCGCGCAGTCGGAACTGACATAATCCGGCTGCGGTTCGGCCATTTGCCGGAACACCGGCTTGCCGATTTTCATCGACTTGTCGAAATATTCCGACTTCACGCCCCAGGTGCCGTCATGCCCCGAGCAGCGCTCGACCAGCGTCACCTTGGCGCCAGCCAGTTGCAGCGCGTCGCGCGTCTTGTTGCCAATATTTTGCACCCGCTGGTGGCATGGCACGTGATACGCCACCTTGCCCAGCGGGGAGGTGAAATCGGTTTTCAACAGGCCATCGACGTTGCGCGCCATCAGGTATTCGAACGGATCCCACATCGCGGCTTTTACGGCCTGTACGTCGTCGTCATGCGGAAACATCAGCGGCAGTTCCTGCTTGTACATCAGGGTGCAGGATGGCACGGCGGTGAGGATCGCATAGCCTTCGCGCGCGAGTTTGGCCAGATGCGGGATGTTGGTTTGCTTGAGCCTTGCCACCGCATCGAGATCGCCCAGTTCCAGCTTGGGCATGCCGCAGCAGGCTTCTTTCTCCACCAGCACGGCGGGGATTGCGTTGTGCGCCAACAGCTTCAACAGGTCGTGGCCGATGCCGGGTTCGTTGTAGTTGACATAGCAAGTGGCGTAAATCGCCACTTTGCCGGGGGTACGCTGACCCGCCTTGACCGCGAAGTCGCCGCGCGGTTGGGCGGTGGAACGGAATTTGGCGCTGTCGTATTGCGGCAGTTGGCAGTCGTGGTGAATCTTGAGCACGCTGTCGAGCATGGTGCGGATCGGCTTGCTCTTCAAACTGGCGTTGACCGCCTGCACCACCACTGGAATCGAGGCGAGCTTGCCCAGCACGTCGGTGCTCGACAGCAGCTTGTCGCGGAAAGTCGTCTCGCCTTTTTTGAATTTGATCGCCTTGGCGCGCAGCATGGTGTGCGGAAAATCCAGGTTCCACGGATGCGGCGGCACATAAGGGCATTTGGTCATGTAGCAGAGATCGCACAGATAGCACTCGTCCACCACTTTCCAGTAGTCGGCCTTGGCAACGCCGTCCACTTCCATCGTCGACGAGTTATCGACCAGATCGAACAGCGTCGGAAACGCGGTGCACAGCGACACGCAGCGGCGGCAGCCATGACAAATATCGAAGCTGCGCTCCAGCTCGTGGTTGAGCTTGTCTTCGCTGTAGAAATCCGGATTGTTCCAGTCGAGCGGATGGCGGGTGGGGGCTTCGAGATTGCCTTCGCGGGTACTCATGCGAACTCCAATTTAGACTTGGTATAAATATAGCTTTTGATTCAAAAAAAGCGGGCCGTCACCGACCCGCTTTTTTGCCAGCGCGCGATTAAGCGCCCAGGGTGTCCAGCGTTTTCTGGAACTTGTTGGCGTGCGAACGCTCGGCCTTGGCCAGCGTCTCGAACCAGTCGGCGATTTCGTCAAAACCTTCGCCGCGTGCATCTTTGGCCATCCCCGGGTACATGTCGGTGTACTCGTGGGTTTCGCCGGCGATCGCGGTTTTCAGGTTGTCGGCGGTGGGGCCGAACGTCATGCCGGTTGCGGGGTCGCCGCACTTTTCCAGATACTCCAGGTGGCCGTGCGCATGGCCGGTTTCGCCTTCGGCGGTGGAGCGGAACACGGAAGCCACGTCGTTGTAGCCTTCCACGTCGGCTTTTGCCGCGAAGTAAAGGTAACGGCGGTTGGCCTGCGATTCGCCGGCAAAGGCGGCTTTCAGATGGTCTTCAGTTTTCGAACCTTTGAGTTGCATAACCATGTCTCCTTAATTAAGTGATCCTTCGGTTGGATGGGGTGCTTTGCAGCATTGAAACATTCTTCCTCTTCTGAAAATCCAGTCGGGGAATAAACGGTTTTTAGACTTAGTCTAATACCTGAACGAAGAATAAACCCGCTGCGATGATGCTGTCAATCACGCCGCCAACAATCTACGAGCAACCCTTGTTCCATCATGGCCAAGAGGCACGCCGCATCAGGCTGGGGGTACACTTCCGCCACTTCAGGAGAGCTGTCATGAGCACCGACAAAACCAGAACTGACGCCGAATGGCGCGCCGAATTGAGCCCCGAGCAATACCGTATTCTGCGCGAGCACGGCACCGAACCCGCCTTCACCGGTCAATATTGGGACAACCACGCGGCGGGCGAATACCGCTGCGCCGCCTGCGGCGAACCCCTGTTCGCCTCCAGCAGCAAGTTCGATTCGGGCACCGGCTGGCCGAGCTTTTACCAGGCGATGAAGCCGGAAGCAGTGGCCGAAAAAACCGACGCCAGCCACGGCATGACGCGCGTCGAAGCGCTGTGCCGCCGCTGCGGCTCGCATCTGGGTCATGTCTTCCCTGACGGCCCCGCCCCCACCGGCATGCGCTACTGCATCAATTCGGCCTCGCTGACCTTCGAAGAAGCCGGTTCAAACAAAGACAGGGACTGAGCCTTGCATATTTTTGACGCGCGCATCACGGCGATCATCCCCGCCACGCCCAGCATCCACGCGCTGCGCCTGGCCATCCCCGATGCGGGTTTCCGGTTTCTGCCGGGGCAGTGGGTGGATCTGAGCGTCGAGCTTGACGGCGTCACGCACACCGCCGGTTACTCGATCACCACCTCGCCCATCCATCCGGGCGAGATCGAACTGGCGATCAAGGCCAGCGCGAGCCATCCGGTGGCGCGCTGGATACACCAGGCTGCACGCGTCGGCGACGCGGTGAAAATTTCGCAAGGCCAGGGGCCGTTTGTGTATCTGCCGGAGATGAGCGACAACGTGGTGCTGATCGGCGGCGGCGTCGGCATCACGCCGCTGCTCTCCATCTTCCGCCATGTGCGCGACGCGCGGCTTTCCACCCGCGTGCATCTGGTTTACAGCGTGTCGGACAGCCGCGAAATCCTGTTTCGCGACGAACTCGACGCCGCCGTCCGTGCGCACGACAACCTGCATGTCAGCATCACCGTCACCCAGCCCGATGCAGACTGGCACGGCCTCACCGGCCGCATCGACCCGCTCAAGCTGCACGCGCTCGACGTGCCGGACGACACGCTGTATTACCTGTGCGGCCCCAAGGGCATGGTCGAGGATATGAGTGCGCTGCTGCACGGCCTGGGCGTGCCGATGAACCGCATCATTTTCGAGAAGTGGTGGTAAATAAAGGGTAAGGCGTTTCATACCATCGCCAAGCCATTGCGGTCGCACTAAGCTTTCTCCATCGCAACCCTGGAGATTTCCATGCGCCTGACCGCCCTCTTCCTCGCCGCCAGCGTGACACTCGCCGCTCACGCCAGCCCGCAGGACACCGTTAAACCCTACACGCCCGAACAAGTCGCGCCCGGCACCTGGGTCATCACCGGCCCGGTCGAAGAGCCGTCGGTCAAAAATCAGGGCTTCATGAACAACCCGGCATGGATCATCGCGGGCGACCAGGTCATCGTGATCGACCCCGGTTCCAGCGTACAGGCCGGGCGCATGGTGGTGAAAGCCATCCAGAAAACCACCCGGCTGCCGGTCACCACGGTTTACAACACCCACGTCCACGGCGACCACTGGCTGGGCAACCAGGCCATCCTCGACGCCTGGCCCAAAGCTGTGCTGATCGCCCACCCCGACATGATCGCCAAGGCGAAAGCAGGCGAGGCCGAATCGTGGGTCAGACTGATGAGCAGCGTGACCCAGGGCTACACCGAGGGCACCCGCGCCGAAATTCCGACCATCGCCACGACCGACGGCATGGTCTCGAAAATCGGCACCCGCTCGTTCAAGATATATTCATCCAACGACGCCCACAGCAAGACCGACATCATGATCGAGGTCGACAACGGCGTGTTATTCACTGGCGACAATGTGATCAATCACGCGGTGCGTCGCATGGATGATGGCACCTTCACTGGCAACATCAAGGCGATCGACCGCGCACTCGCCTTGCCCATCAAAGTGGTGGTGCCGGGACACGGCAACACCGGCGGCCCGGCCATCATGCAAGCCCAGCGCGACTTTTTCCAAACCCTGTTCGATGCCGTGAAGGTCGAATACGACGCCGGTAAAAGTGATTTCGAAATGAAGCCCGTTGTGGTCGGGAAACTGGCCGCGTTCAAGCAATGGGACGGCTTCGATGCCGCCGTCGGCAAGCAGATCAGCCTGGCGGTACTGGAGATCGAGCAACAGTGATGGCTTGACTAGCGCTCACCCAGCGACTCGCTGATCGTCTTGGTGATCGGCTTGGTGAGATAGCGCCATACCGTATTGCTGCCGGTTCGGATTTCCACTGTGGCGGTCATGCCCGGCTGGATATCGATGCGCTGGTTGCGCCGACTGACCAGATGGTGCGCACGCGTCTTGATCTGTACCCGGTAAAAGGGCAGGTCGTTGCCGCGCACCTCTTCGTTCAGGGTATCGGCGCTGATGTAACTCACTTCCCCCATGAGCGTGCCATAAATGGTGTAGTCGTAGGCATCGAGCTTGACGCTTGCCGGCAGGCCTGGCCTGACAAAGGCGATGTCCGCCGGCTTGACCTTGGCCTCAATGATCATGTCATCGTTCAGCGGCACGATCTGCATGATCTCCTCGCCCGGTTTGGCCACGCCGCCCAGCGTGGTCAGGCGCACGTTGCGCACCACCCCATCCATGGGTGAACGGATTTCGGTGTAATCGAGTTGCTCCTTGCGCTGAGCGAGAATTTGCAAAACGCCCGCAAGGTCTTCCTGCGCCTTGGCCAGATCGGTCTGCGTGTCCTGCAGATACTTGTTACGCCGGTTGGTGATCTGGCCCTGGATTTCTGCTGCCTGGCGCTGGAGTTTAAGTATTTCGGCGCGGCTCACATCGCCGCTCTTGAGTAGCGGCAGATTCATGTCGAGTTCCGCTTTAATCAGCGTGCGCGACTGCTCCAGTGCGCCAATTTCCTCGCTCACAGCGGCCTGCCTCTTATTGAACAGCGCCAGTTGGGTGACACGGAACTCAGGGTATTGAGCCAGTTCCGGCGGAAATCTGGGCGTCCCGCCGAATATCTCGGCATTCAGCCGGGCGACGCTGGCCTTGAGCGCCGCCGCCTTGGCGGCGCTTTCCAGATAGCCGGCTTCGGTGCGAGTCTTGTCGAATCGCGCCAGCAGTTCACCGCGCTTGACCATAGCGCCTTCGCGCACCGGCAAGGCCGCCAGTACCCCGCCATCCGGCGCCTGGATCACCTGGTTGCGCGAACTGGCAATCACCTGGCCGCTCGCGCGCGTGATCTGATCCAGTTTCGCCCAGTTGGCCCAGATCAGGAATCCAGCGATGGCCAGAGCGGAACCCCAGATCAACATCCGGCTTGTTCCCGCTGTCTGATCGGTCTTCATGCAAGTTTCTCCTGGGGCACCGGCTGAGGCCGGCCAGAAAGTTTCGCCAGCACGGAATCCCGTGGGCCATCCATCAGAATGCGCCCGCCCTGCAGCACGATCAGCCGGTCGAACAGCGGCAACAAGGCGGTTTTATGCGTCGCTGCCACCAGGCTTGCGCCTGCGGTGGTGATTTCATGCAGCAGATTGACGATGCGTGATTCGGTCACGGAATCCATTGCGCCGGTGGGTTCGTCCAGTAGCCATAT
>Ga0315271_10000210_pt1 | contig 29782 bp, 27 predicted proteins | sample C3_top_MG_FD_204664 | JGI IMG/M metagenome (GOLD analysis project Ga0315271, IMG submission 204664) | Sediment microbial communities from Yellowstone Lake, YNP, Wyoming, USA - C3_top | ecosystem: Environmental > Aquatic > Freshwater > Lake > Sediment | place: USA: Wyoming | collected 2017-08-01
AGTTCACGTTGATGCGCACGTTGTAGGCGGCGCCGCGGCAGGCGGCTTCGGCGAGGAGCGCGGCGACGCCGGCATCGCTCACGGCATTGGCGTTCCCACCTTCGGCAGCCTCGGCCGCGAGCGCGGCCACGGCGGCGCAGGCGCGGGCCGTCTCGAGAGGAACCTCGCTCGCGCCGATGAGGGCGGCGGTGATCGCCGCGTCGCGCACCGTGTTCTGCTCCGGCGTCTCCTTCGGGAGCTTGTAGGCGTTCGATACCTGCGCGTACGACTTGGCGTCCAGCTCCACCAGCGCCGAGAGCCGAGCGCCGAGCGCCGAGGCCGTCAGTGCGATCTCCTTGAACCTCCCCTCCACCGCGGCGTACTTCTTCCGCCCCACGGTGAGCCCCGCGACCATCTGGGCGAGGGCGGCGCCGAGGGCGCCGGCGTGGGCGGCCACACTCCCGCCGCCCGGGACGGGCTCCGACGAGGCGACCGAGGCGACGAATCCGGAAAGGCTCTGGCCACCCGAGATGGCGCTCCGCACGCGGCGCTCGAGCACCTGGTCCATTGAGAAATTCGTGAGCTGCAGATAGCGCGCCGCGGCATCGAACAATGCCTTCTCGGGCACCAGGCCGACGAGCTCGCTCCAGGTCGTCGCGACGCCGCGTGCGGCGGCTTCGAGCTTGACCATGTCGTAGGCGCGGTGCATCGGCGTCTTGTCCACGTCCACGAGGTTCATCGATACCTGCGCCTGGCCATCGACCTCGAGGCCGAGGCCCTTCACGTAGCGGAGCCCGCCGCTGGAACCGCGGACGGCCTTGGCGACCTCCTTCGCGACGGGGACGTTCTTCACATCCCCCATGTAGACGTTGTAGGCCACGAGGAAGGGCCGTGCGCCCACCGCGGTCGCGCCGGCGGTCGGGTGCACGTGACGCGGTCCGAAGTCCGGGATGCGCTCGGCGTTCTTCGGGATCTCGTCGCGCAGTCCCTCGAACTCTCCGCGGCGCACGTCGGCGAGATTCTCCCGCTTCGGCGTGGAAGCCGCTTTTTCATAGAGGAAAATAGGAATCCCCAGCTCCTTCGCGGCACGCTCGCCGAGGGCGCGCGCGAGGGCGACACAGTCGTCCATCGTCGCTCCTTCGAGCGGAATGAAGGGGACGACGTCGGTCGCGCCCATCCGCGGGTGCTCCCCCTGGTGCTTCGTGAGGTCGATCCGCGCGGCGGCCTCCTTCATGCCGGCGAAGGCGGCCTCCACGGCGCGGTCGGCGGGGACGACCATCGTCACCACCGTACGGTTGTGCGAGGCGTCGCTCGACACGTCGAGCACGAGCGTGCCCTCGACGGCGGCCATCGCACTCACGATCGCCTTCACGACCTCGGGGCGGCGCCCCTCGGAGAAATTGGGAACGCATTCGACGAGCTTCATGACGCGCGGATTTCCATGGTGGAGGTCATCGGGACGCCGGACTGCGCGATGGTGTCGCGCAGCCAGCGGTGCAGGGCCGGGTTGCCGGCGAGGATCGAGGAACGTTGGAGCGGGAGCGGGCCGCCGTCGAGCGCGGTCACCGTGCCCCCCGCCTCGCGCACGAGCAGCGCGCCGGCGGCGAAGTCCCAGGCGGAGAGCAGAGGCTCCCAGAAGGCGTCGAAGCGCCCGCAGGCGACGTCGGCGAGGTCGAGCGCCGCGGCGCCCGCGCGCCGGATCCCCGACGTCGCCCGCGCCACGGCGTAGAACTGGTGGACGTAGTCGTTGAGCACGTCCACCGCCCGGAAGGGGAAGCCGGTGCCGATGAGCGCCCGCGCGGGCTCGCTCGTCGTGGACACCCGGATCGGCGTGCCGTCCCGGAATGCTCCCTCACCGCGGCGCGCGAAGAAGACCTCCCCCGTCGCCGCGTTGTGCACCACGCCGGCGATCAATTCGCCGTCGAAGGCCGCCGCGATCGAGACGGCGTACTCGGGGTAGCCGTGGAGGAAGTTCGTCGTTCCGTCGAGCGGGTCCACGATGAAGACGAGCCCCTCGGCCGCCGACGCGTCGGGGGAGAGCTCCTCCCCGAGGAAGGAACATCCCGGGAACTCGTGCTCGAGCCGCTGGCGGATGAGCGTCTCCGCCTCCACGTCCACGTCGCTCACGAAGTCGCTCGGCGACTTGAAGCGGACATCCAGGGTGCGCACCTCGCCGGCGCGGCGGGCGATCCCGGCCGCCGCCTGGGAAGCGGCATCGATCACCGCCGCCAGGAGCCGCTCATCCGCCGGCCGATCTGCTTGCCCCTGCTTTTCCGCTCTCGTAGGTTGCACGAATGTCCAGAGTCTTCAGTGGGATCCAGCCGTCGGGCGAACTGCACATCGGGAACTACCTCGGCGCGGTCAAGAACTGGGTCGATCTCCAGAGCCGCTACGAGTGCATCTACTGCATCGTGGACTACCACGCGATCACCGGCGCCTACGAACCCGCCGATCTCCGCCGCCGCACGCGCGACATGGCGGTGTCCCTCCTCGCCGCCGGCGTGGACCCGGATAAATGTACGCTGTTCGTGCAGTCCATGGTGCCCGAGCACACCGAGCTCGCCTGGATCTTCAATACGGTCACCCCCCTGGGCCAACTCGAGCGGCAGACGCAGTTCAAGGAGAAGGCGGGGAAGCAGGAGAGCATCCCCGCCGGACTGCTCAACTACCCCGTGCTCCAGGCGGCCGACATCCTCCTCTACAAGGCCGACCAGGTGCCCGTCGGGGAGGACCAGGTGCAGCATCTGGAGCTCTCCCGCGAGATCGCCCGCCGCTGGAACGCGAAGTTCGGCGTCGAGTACTTTCCCGAGCCGAAGCCCCTGCTCACCGCCACCCGCCGGATCATGGGGCTGGATGGCTCGGCGAAGATGTCCAAGTCGCTCGGCAACACGGTGGGGCTCATCGAGGAGAAGGAGTCGATCTGGCAGAAGCTTCGCCCCGCCGTCACCGATCCGGCGCGCATCCGGAAGACCGATCCGGGGACGCCGGAGATCTGCAACATCTATCACCTCCACAAGGCGTTCTCGGACGCGCCCACCGTGGCGAACGTCGCGCAGCAGTGCACGACCGCCGGGTGGGGGTGCATCGAGTGCAAGCAGGTGCTCGCGGCTTCCATGGAGCGGGAGCTCGAGCCGATCCGGCAGCGGGCGAGGGAGCTCGCGGCGAACCCGGAGAAGGTGACGCGGATCCTCGCCGCCGGCGCCGAGCACGCCCGCTCCATCGCGAAGCAGACCCTCGCCGAGGTGAAGCAGATCATGGGGCTCGACTGAGATGCATGCGCTCGCGTTGGTGATCGCTCCGGAGTGGGTCTCGGCGCTGCGGCTCGACCTGCTGCTCAAGCTCGGACTCTCGGTATTGCTCGGCGGCGCCGTCGGGATCGAGCGCGAGCTTTCGGGGAAGCCGGCGGGGCTGCGCACGAACATCCTGATCTGTCTTGGCTCCACGATGCTGATGGACCTTTCGATCAACATCGGGATCGGCGCCGACGGCGTCCGCTTCGGCGATCCGGCGCGGCTCGCGGCGCAGGTCGTCACCGGGATCGGTTTCCTCGGCGCGGGAACCATCATGCAGGCGCGCGGCGCGGTGGTGGGGCTCACGACCGCGGCGACGATCTGGGTGGTGGCGGCGATCGGGCTGCTCGTCGGCGCGAACCGGTACGTGGAAGCGACCGGCGGAACGCTGCTCGTGCTCGTGGTGCTGCTCGGGCTCGGCCACGTGGAGCGGCGGATCCTCGCGGCGCACCGGTCGATCAATTGCACGATCCGGGCGCGCGCCGGCGCGGACTACGCGGCGATCGAGAAGGAGATCCGCGGGTCGGGTCTCCGGGTGCACTCCTCCACCCGGTACGAGCATCAGGACGACATCACGTACGAGCTCCGGCTGATGGGTCCCGCGAAGCAGTTCGACATCGCCACCTCGCGGCTGCTCGATCGGCCGGACGTGCTCAGCGTCCAGTTCGACTAGCGTGTCGCGGCATGCGGTGGTGGACCTCCGGGCGCGGCAGTCGCGCTGGGCGATCACGACCGAAGCCGAGGCGCGCCTGCGCGCGGCGGTGCCGGCGGGATGGACGCTGCACGTGGTGGAGTCGCCGACGAGCGCGGACGGCGACGGCGGGAAGACGCCGAGCCCCGAGGTGGTGCAGGAGATCGCGGGCGCCGAACTCTATTTCGGCTTCGGGCTGTCGCGGCCGCTCTTCCTGGCGAGCAAGCAGCTGAAGTGGGTGCACAGCGCGGCGGCGGGGGTAGGGTCGATGCTCTTTCCCGAGATGCTCGCGGCGCCGATCGTGATCACGAACTCGGCGGGGGTGCACGCGGTGCCGATCGCGGAGCACTCGCTGGCGGGGATCCTCGCGTTGCTGCGCGGCGTGGACCTCGCACGGGAGCTGCAGCGGCACAGGATCTGGTCGCGGGAGTCGTTCCTGGGTCCCGACAGTCCGGTGCGTGAGGTTGGAGGATTGAGGGCGCTGATCCTGGGGGCGGGCGGGCTGGGGTCGGCGCTCGGCGCCCGGCTCTCGCCGCTCGGCGTACACTGTACGGGGGTGCGGCGGCGGCCGGAGCGCGGCGTTCCCGCCGGCTTCGAGCGAGTGGTGGGTCCCGGCGACTGGCACGCGCTCCTTCCCGACACTGACCTTCTCGCGATCTGTGCGCCGAGCACACCGGAGACGAAGCAGATGGTTGGGGCGGCGGAGCTCGACCGGCTGCCGCGCGGTGCCATCGTCGTGAACGTGGCGCGCGGGGCGCTGCTCGACGAGGTCGCCATGGCGCGCCGGATCAAGGATGGAGCGCTCCGCGGCGCGGTACTGGACGTATTCTCCGAGGAGCCGCTCCCCGAGAGCAGCCCGCTCTGGGACTTGCCGAGCGTGATCATGACCCCGCATGTGTCGGGGGTGACGGACCATTTCTGGGAGCGGGAGATGACGTTGTTCCTCGAGAACTGGCAGGCGTACGATGGTGGGCGGCCGATGAAGAACGTCGTCGACCGGAAGGCGGGGTACTAATGCCGCCCGCGATGCTGGGCGGAGTGCTCGCGCCGGTGGTGACCCCCTTCGCGCGCGACGGGGAGATCGAGGGCGCGGCCTTCATGATGAACGCGCGCGCCCACATCGAGAGCGGGCTGTCGGGGATCGTGACGTCGGGCTCGACGGGAGAGGCGGCGCTGCTCACCGACACGGAGCGCGCGGAGCTCGTGCAGCTGGTGCGGCCGCTCGTGCCGGCGGACCGGTGGCTGATCGCCGGCGTCGGCGGCGAGTCCACGAAGGTGACGGTCCAGCGGGCGAAGGACGCCGCGGCGCGCGGCGCCGATGCCGTGCTCGTGGTCGCGCCGCACTATTACGGCGCACAGATGACCAACCCCGCGCTCAGCGCGCACTACCACCGCGTGGCGGACGAGAGCCCGGTGCCGGTGGTGCTGTACAACATCCCCAAGTACGCGCACTTCGCGCTCGCGCCGGAGCTGGTCGCGATCCTCGCCCGGCATCACAATATCATCGGGATCAAGGACAGCTCAGGGGATGCGAACAGCTTGCGCGGCTACCTGCTCTCGCAGTCGGCGAGCTTCACGGTGCTCACCGGAAGCGGGTCGTCGCTGCTCGAGGCGCTGGAGCTGGGGGCGAGCGGGGGCATTCTGGCCGTCGCCTGCTTCGCCGTGCCGCTGGTGCGCGAGGTGTACGCCGCGCTCCAGCGCGGGGACCGCGCGACGGCGGTGCGCGCGCAGGAAGCGCTGGTGCCGCTCGCGAAGGAGATCGTCGGCACCTTCGGGCCCGCGGGGGTGAAGGCGGCGATGCAGATCGTCGGGCTGCGCGGCGGTTCGGTGCGCCAGCCGCTGCTCGATCTCAGTGAGGGCGAGGTGGCCCAGGTGCGCGCCCTGCTGCAGGCGCTGGCGTAGCGGCCGGTGGCGTTCTTCCTCCTGCTCCTGGCGCTCGCGGCGGGGCTGGTGCTCGTCCCCTTCGGGCTGCCGGGGCTCTGGCTCATGGCCTTGTCGGTGGGCGTCTACGCCTGGCGGGTGCCCGCGGGGGGCATTGGGCCGTGGACGATCGGCGTCGCCGTGGGGCTGGCGCTGGCCGCCGAGATCGCCGAGTTCGTGGTGACGGCACGCGCGACGCGGCGTGCGGGGGGCTCGTCGCGCGGGGCGTGGTGGGCGCTTGGCGGATCGCTCGTGGGCGCCGTGCTGGGCGTCCCGGTGCCCGTGGCGGGCTCGCTCGTGGGGGCCTTCCTGGGGGCGTTCGTGGGCGCCTGGTTCGCGGAGATCACGCTGGGGCGCTCGGTGGGGAACGCGACCGAGGCGGCGGCGGGGGCGCTCGTGGGGCGGGTGGTCGCGGTGGCGCTCAAGGTCGCGGCGGGGGTGATGATCGCCGTCTGGGCGGTGGGGGCCGTCGTCCTGCACACGTCGTCGGCGTTCCCCCGTTGACTCCCGCCCAGGCGGGAACGAACTTTCCTCGAGCCCCCGCGAACCGCGCGGGTTTTTTTTCGCGCCGGCCGTCGTCCCGTTCCAGGATCCCCAAATGTTCGACAAGCAGATCCGCACCGTGGTGGTCGTCGGCGCGCAGTGGGGCGACGAGGGGAAGGGGAAGCTCGTCGATGTGATCGCCGAGCGCGCCGACTGGGTGGTGCGCTACCAAGGGGGCGCGAACGCCGGCCACACCGTGAAGATCGGTGAGCGGCAGTTCGTCCTCCACCAGATCCCGAGCGGCATCCTGCATCCCGGCGTGCGCTGCGCGATCGGGAACGGCGTCGTGCTCGATCCCGAGACGCTGTTCACGGAGATCGATGAACTCGTGCGCGACGGCGTGGATGTGGAGGGGCGGCTCTACGTGAGTGACCGCGCGCATCTCGTGCTGCCGTACCACAAGATGGTGGACGGGGAGAGCGCGGCGAGCAAGGCGATCGGGACGACGGGGCGGGGGATCGGCCCGGCGTACGAGGACAAGGTGGCGCGCCGCGGCGTGCGGGTGCTCGACCTGCGGCATCCGGAGCGGCTGAAGGACCTCGTCGCGGCGGGGATCGCGCACGCGAACGCGCAGCTCACGGCCTTCGGGTCGAAGAAGCGCGCGGACGCCGCTGAGACCGTGGCGATGTGCGAGCGGCTGGCGGCGCGGCTGCTGCCGCTCGCCGACGATGTGGGGCTCGCGGTGAGCCGGGCGCAGAAGGCGGGGGCGGCGGTGCTGCTCGAGGGGGCGCAGGGCTCGCTGCTGGACGTGGACCATGGCACCTACCCGTATGTGACGTCGAGCAACACGACGAGCGGCGGCGCGGCGATCGGCGTCGGCATCGCGCCGCGTTCGCTGGACGCAGTGCTCGGGGTGGTGAAGGCGTACACGACGCGGGTCGGCAACGGTCCGCTCCCGACCGAGCTCGCGGAGCCGCTGGCGAGCGAGATGCGGAAGCTCGGCAACGAGTTCGGCGCGACGACCGGACGTCCGCGGCGCTGCGGCTGGTTCGATGCCGTCGTGGTGCGCTACGCCGCGCGGGTGAACGGGCTCACCGGGCTCGCGGTGACGAAGCTCGACGTGCTCGACACCCTCGACCGGATCGGGCTCTGCACGGCGTACGAGGTGGGCGGCGAGCGCTTCGACGAGTTCCCGGGCGACCTCACGATGCTCGACCATGCGACGCCGGTGTACGAGTGGTTCGACGGCTGGAAGACCTCCACGGCGGGCGCCCGGACGATGGCTGACCTGCCGGCGGCGGCGCGGAAGTATCTCGAGCGGCTCCGCGAACTGGCGGGGACCCCGATCGCGTACGTGAGCGTGGGGACGAAGCGCGACCAGATCATCGCGGCGGGCTGACGCCGGACCTCACTACCCACGGGACCAGAATGGCGGAATCGAAATTCCCAGACGTGATGGAGAAGCTCGTGTCGCTGTGCAAGCGGCGCGGCTTCATCTTCCAGAGCTCCGAGATCTACGGCGGCACCGGATCGGTGTGGGACTACGGCCCGCTCGGCGTCGAGCTCAAGAAGAACATCAAGGACCGCTGGTGGAACGCGATGGTGCGGGCCCGCGACGACATCGAGGGGCTCGACGCCGCGATCCTGATGCACCCGCGCGTCTGGGAGGCGAGCGGCCATGTGAGCGGCTTCGTCGATCCGCTCGTGGACTGCAAGAACTGCAAGAAGCGTTTCCGCGCCGACGACCCGAAGATCAAGGGGACGCCGGGGGAACCGGACGCCCAGTGTCCGGCCTGCGGAATGAAGGGGACGCTCAGCGCGGCGCGCCAGTTCAACCTGATGTTCAAGACCTTCATGGGCCCGGTGGAGGACACCGCGGCGGTGGTCTATCTGCGGCCGGAGACGGCGCAGGGGATCTACGTGAACTTCCTGAACGTGCAGCAGGCGACGCGGCAGAAGGTCCCCTTCGGCATCGCGCAGATCGGGAAGGCGTTCCGCAATGAGATCACGCCGGGGAATTTCATCTTCCGGACGCGCGAGTTCGAACAGATGGAGATGCAGTTCTTCGTCGAACCCGGCACGGACATGACCTGGTTCGAGTTCTGGAAGGGGGAGCGGATGAAGTGGCACGAGGCGCTGGGGCTCGCACCGGACCGGCTCTCCTTCCACCAGCACGAGAAGCACGAGCTCGCGCACTACGCGCGGGCGGCCTTCGACATCCAGTTCGACTTCGGCGGCACGCTCGGCTTCCAGGAGATCGAGGGCGTGCACAATCGCGGTGACTTCGACCTCACGCAACACCAGACCTTCTCGGGGAAGAAGCTCGAGTACTTCGACCAGCCGAACAACAAGAAGTTCGTGCCGAACGTGGTCGAGACGTCGGTGGGGGCGGACCGGACGACGCTGGCGGTGCTGGTGAACGCGTACCGGGAAGAGACCGTCGCCGGCGAGGATGAGGGGCGCACCGTACTGGGGATCCATCCGAGTCTCGCGCCGGTGAAGGCGGGGGTCTTCCCGTTGGTGAAGAAGGACGGGATGCCCGAGATGGCGGAGAAGATCGCGAAGGAGCTGCGCGCGTCCTTCCCGGTGTTCTACGATGAGTCCGGGGCGATCGGCCGGCGCTACCGGCGCCAGGATGAGGTCGGGACGCCCTGGTGCATCACCGTGGATGGCGACTCGGTGAAGGACGGCTCGGTGACGATCCGCGAGCGCGACACGCTCAAGCAGGAGCGCGTGGCGGCCGACCAGTTGCAGGCGATCATCACGGAACGGCTGACGAAGTGAAGGGATTGACGCTCGATCGCCTTCGCCGCGACGGGGAGGCGATGACCGAAGCCCTCTCGCGCGAGTACCACGAGTCGGGAGCGGGGCTCAAGGCGAGCGCCGAGCTGCAGCCGATCTACGCGAAGTATCCGCAGGTGCTCGGCGACGAAGCGCTCGCCCTCGTGAGCGAAGCCTTCGCCGGCGCCGCGGAAGGGAGCGAGGCGAAGCGCAGCGCGCGCCTGCTCCTCGACTGGCAGGTGGAGGGGGTCGTGTCCCGCGAGCTGGCACCGCTCGATGAGCGGGAGATCGCGTGGGAGGCGACGGCGGTGGTCACGCTGCCGGACGATCGCACCGTGCCCTACCAGCAGGTGGCGATCGACATCGCGAACTCCACCGACCGGAACGCCCGGCTCACCCTCGAGCGGGCGCGCGCCGCCACCGTGGCGAAGGGCCTCGCGCCGATGAAGCGCGAGCGCTTCCAGCGGGAGATGGAGCTGACCGACAAGCTCGGCATCGCTAGTGGCTACATCCCCACCTTCGAGGTGCTCTCCGGCGTCGACCTGCGCCAGCTCGCGGCGCAGTGCGCGGCGTTCCTGCGCGACACCCAGGCGATGTGGGATGACTCGGTGCGCGAGGTGGTGAAGGTCAAGCTCGGCATCCCGATCAGCGAGGCGACGCGCGCCGACGCGCTCGCGCTGATGCGCGCGGCGGAGTTCGACGCCTACTTCCCGGGCGCCGCGCTCGAGGGGGCGGCGCGGAAGAACATGAGTGAGATGGGGATCGATGCGGTCGCCGCCGGACGCGTGCGCTACGACATTGGCGACCGGGAGGGGAAGCGCTCGCGCGCCTTCTGCTCTCCGGTGCGGATCCCCGACGAGGTGTACCTCGTGATGCGTCCGCATGGCGGCCAGACCGACTACACCACCTTCATGCACGAGCTGGGACACGCGCTGCACTTCGGCAACATGCGCGCGGACTACCCCTACGAATACCGCTGGCTCGGCGACAACTCGGTGACCGAGAGCTACGCGATGCTCTTCGACCACCTGCTCCAGAACCCGCGCTGGCTGCTGCGCTACACCGGGATCACCAAGAAGGAGCTCCCCGCCTTCTCGCGCGCCGCGGGCTTCGAGGAGCTGCAGTTCCTGCGGCGTTACTGCGCGAAGCTCATCTACGAGGTGGAGCTGCACAGCGGCACCACCTCGTGGGACGCGCTCCCGGCGCTCTACGTGGAGACGCTCTCGGCGGCGACCTCCTTCCGCTACGATCCCGCCGACGCCTTCGTCGATGTGGACCCGCGCTTCTATGCGGCGCGATATCTCCGAGCGTGGCAGCTGCAGGCGGTGATCGCGGAACATCTCACGGAGCAGTACGACGAGGACTGGTTCCGGAACCCCAAGGCCGGCCCGTGGATCGTCGGGCAGCTCTACGCCGAGGGGCAGCGGGAGCTGGCGCACGAGCTCGCGGAGCGGGTGGCGGGGAAGGGGCTCTCATTCGATCCGCTGGCGCGAGCCGCGGAATCACTCCTGGCGGCGGTATGAAGACACTTCGCATGGCAGCGGCACTCTTCTCCCTGGTGATCCCGATGACGGTCACGGCGCAGACCCCCGACTGGAATGCCGCGAAGGACGAGACGCTGCGGCATCTCCAGGCGATGATCCGCATGAACACGTCGAATCCGCCCGGGAACGAGATCCAGGTGGCGCGATATCTCGACAGCACGCTCAAGGCGGCCGGGATCGAGACGCACTTGTTCGAGCCGGCGCCGGGACGGGCGGCCTTCGTCGCGCGGCTCAAGGGGACGGGGGCGAAGCGTCCGGTGATCCTCATGGCGCACATGGACGTCGTCGGCGTCGAGAAGGCGCACTGGTCGGTGGATCCCTTCGCCGCGGTCATCAAGGATGGGTATCTCTACGGCCGCGGTTCGATCGACGACAAGGGGATGCTCGCTGCGAACCTCGAGACGATGCTCCTGCTCAAGCGGAACGTCCTTGACAAGGGGGGGAAGTTGTCGCGCGACGTGATCTTCGTCGCGAACTCGGACGAGGAGGCGGGCGGCGAGTGGGGGATGGGCTGGCTCGTCGAGCACCATCCGGAGCTGATCCAGGCCGAGTTCGCGTTGAATGAAGGCGGGCGCACGCGGATCGTCGGCGGGAAGCCGCTCTATGTGGCGGTGCAGAACACTGAGAAGGTCCCCTATGGCGTGATCGTGACGGCGCACGGTCCCGGCGGCCACGCGGCGATCCCCCTCGAGGGGAATGCCATCGTCCGGCTCGGCCGTGCGCTCGCGGCGATCGGGGCGCACCAGGAGCCGGTGGTCATCAAGCCGACCACCAAGATCTTCTTCGCCGACCTCGGCGCCGTCTGGCCGGACAAGACAGTGGGGAAGGCGATGGTGGATGTATCGAGCGGCGATCCGAAGCGGATCGAAGCGGGTGCGAAGGTCCTCTCGACGATCCCCGTGTTCAACGCCGTGATCCGGAACGGCATCTCGCCGACGCTCGTCTCGGGGGGCATCCGGAGCAACGTGATCCCCACCGAGGCGACGGCGACGCTGAACATTCGCAATCTCCCGGGGGAGTCGATCCATGACGTGGTCGCCCGGCTCAAGACCGCCGTCAACGACTCCCTGGTGGACATCACTGTCGCGGACAGCGGGGTGGACACGCCGGCGTCGAGCTTCGAGACGCCTATGTTCACCGCGATCGCCGATGCCGTAAAGGAACTCGATCCGAGCATGGTGACCGTGCCCTACCTCAGCACCGGCGCCACCGACAGCGCGCGCCTCCGTGCGCTCGGCATGCAGGCGTATGGCATCCTCCCTTTCCCCATGGTGCAGGACGATGAGGACCGGATGCACGGCAACGACGAGCGGATCCCGCTCACCTCGCTGGCCTTCGGGACGAAGCTGATCTACGGCGCGATACTGCGCGTGACCAAGTGAGCGCGCGGCCGACGGCGGTCGTCACCGGCGCGTCGCGGGGGATCGGTCGCGCGACGGCGCTGCGGCTCGCCGAGCGCTATGACATCGTGGCCGTCGCGCGCACCACGGAGGCGCTCGCCACGCTCGCCGAAGAGATCGCGCGCGCGGGCGGGAAGTGCCGCCCCGTCACCGCCGACCTCGCGGACAGCGCCGCGGTAGAGAAGGCGCTCGCAGGGGTGGAGGCTGACGTCCTGGTGAACAACGCGGGCGTCATCACGCTCAAGCCCTTCCTCGAGATCTTGCCCGCGGAATGGCGTCAGATGCTGGACGTCAACCTCACCGCGATCTACACGGCGACGCGCGCGCTGTTGCCGGGGATGATCGCGCGGAAGCGCGGTTTCATTGTGATGATCGGCTCGCTTGCCGGCCGGAACACCTTCGCCGGCGGCACCGGCTACACCGCCACGAAGCACGGGGTCAACGGCTTCGCCGAGTCGCTGATGCTCGAGGTGCGCGAGCACAACGTGCGCGTCGCAACGATCATGCCCGGCTCCGTGGACACGAATGGGCTGGACGGCTCCGGCGACCGGAGCTGGATGCTCGCGACGAAGGACGTCGCCGAGGCGGTGTGGTTCGCGGTGACTCAGCCGGAGAACGCACTCATCTCGCGGATCGAGATGAGGCCAGCTCGGCCCGCGAAGAAATAGACAGGCAACTGCTTTGACAGGATGGCAGGATGAGGGGACTGGATGAGAGCCGGATGACTACCCGTACAGTGTGTGCGTAGTCTCCCTTTGGCCGTCATCCTGCCGTTATCCTCTCCGTTCCATCCCGTTCATCCTGTCAAAGCAGTTGCCGTTGAAGCCGGTTACGCCGGGAGCACTCCCCTCGCGATGTGCCACACGAGATAGAACACCACGCGCAGCACCACCGTCGAGCCGAAGCCCGCGCGGCGGAAGGTGGTCACGAGCGCCAGGTTCAGTGCGAGGTCCGAGGTGAACACGGCGGCCATGATCCCCGGGTGGCCAGGGAGGCCGAGATCCTGCGTCAGCGGCTCGATGAGCGCGGCGAGGAGCGCGGCGACGATGAACGCGTTCTCGATCGTAACGGTCGTCCGGCGCGCGCGGTCCCGCGCCAGCAGCGCCGGCACCCACGAGAAGAGCCAGGTGAGCGGCGGGATCAGCATCAGGTAGTAGATCACGTTCACGATCACTGCGCCGCCGGGATAGATCAGGAGCGAGCCGGGGAAGGCGATGTGAATGGTCTTCATGTGCATCTGTGCGGCGGCGAGCGCCGTCCAGCCGGTGCCGGCGTCCACGGCGAGGGCGATGGCGCCGAGGATCAGCCCCACGAGTGCCGGGATCCAGACGCGGTCCCGGACCGGAATGGCCGGGTCCCACGTCTCGGGGAAGCCGGTGCGCGAAGCGAACCAGACGCCGATGAGCCCTACTGCCGTCAGCGCCGCGATGAACCACCAGGCGAAGACATGCGCCTGCGACGGCGACGCGAAGTCGTTCGGCGTGAATCGCTCGACGAGCAGCTTGATGACCACCAGCCCCGCCATGATGGCCAGGAACGCCGATGCCGAACGGGGGACGTTCGGGCTCGCGGCGGGGAGCCTAGTGGATGTGGTCGCGAAAGCGGGGTCCGGCGGTTGGGGCTCGGTCACATGTCGGCTCATCGACTCGGCGTTGAGGTGACCTACGTTCCCCGCCGGAGGGCGGTTTCGCCGGAGGTGCCGGGGCCGCTAGCTTTCGGCATGACGTCCCCCGCCATTCCCGGTTCGCGCCCGGTGCTCCTCGTGATGAGCGACCTGATGTTCCGCTCGCGCATCGACGACGTCGCGACGCGCCTCGGCCTCGCCCTCCGCGCTGCGAAGTCCCCCGAACAGCTCGAGCGCCATCTCGCCAATGGCGCCCCCGCGCTCGCCATCGTGGACCTCGAATGCGACACCATCGACCCCGCGGCGGCGATCAAGCGGCTGCGCGCGCTCCCCGACGGCGCCGCGCTGCCGATCGTCGGCTTCGCCGGTCACACCAACGCCGTGGCGATCGCCGCCGGACGCGACGCGGGTGCGGGGGTGGTGCTCGCCCGCTCGGCCTTCACGGCGCAGCTCGCGACGCTGCTCGAGCGTGCGGCGGCGGGGGAGCGCGCGCGGAATGCCGGTGGCTGAGCCCGGCTCGTTCGCTCTATCCCGCGACCGCCGCGAAGGCATAGATTCCCCCTCGTGAAGACCTCCCGCGCCAGCACGCAGACCCCCGCCGAAACGACGCCCGCGGCCTCGGTCCGCGAGCTCATGGTCGTCCGCGAGATCTCGCACGCCTTCCTCACGGCGGACCGCCCGGAGGACGTCTTCCAGTTCGCGCTCGAGCGTGTGGGCCCGCTCGTCGGCGCGGCCTTCGCCTCGATCTACCTCATCGATGAAGAGGACGAGGACGCCCTTCGGCTCGCCGCCGACTACAACTGGCCGGAGAAGTTCCGTCCCTTCCTGGGCGGGATGCGCGTGCGCGTCGGGCTCGGGCCCAGCGGGCAGGCGGTGAGCGAACGGCGCGCGGTGGCGGTGCCGGACGTCTTCGCCGATGAGTCGCTCGCCGACTGGCAGGAGGTCGCGAAGGAACTCGAGTTCCGCGCCCTCGTCGCGCTCCCGCTGCAGTCGCGCGGCCACATGCTCGGCGCGGTCACCTTCTACTTCTCGGAATCGGGCGGGCTCACCGACGAACGGATGGGGCTGCTCCAGATCGTCGCCGATCAAATGTCCGCGACCACCGAGAAGGCGGGGCTCATCGAGCAGCTGCGGCGCACCAATGCGGCGCTGCGCGAGTCGAACGCCGAGCTGGAGCGGCAGTATCTCGCGGTGGTCGAGGCGCGGCGGATGAAGGACGAGTTCCTCGCGAACATCAGCCACGAGCTGAAGACGCCCCTCACGGCGGTGCTCGGCTATGCGGCGCTGATGCACGAGGGCGCCTCGGGTCCGGTGACCGGCGACCAGCGGCAGACGCTCGAGGAAATGACCGCCGCGAGCACGCGGCTCCTCGAGCTCATCGACGACCTGCTCGAGCTGACCACGCTCAAGGGGGGCGACGCGCGGCTCACGGTGGAGAGCTTCGATCCGCGCGACGCGGTCCGGGATGCGGTCGCGGGGGCGCGACCGCCGGCGGCGGGGGTCTCCCTCCGGCTGGAGCTGCCGGCCGACGATGCGCTCTGGCTGCGCAGCGACCGGCGCAAGGTCGCGAAGATCCTGACGAGCCTCCTCAACAACGCCTTCAAGTTCACCGCCGCCGGGGAAGTCGCGGCCGGCGTCGCGATCCGCAACCAAACGGCGTGCTTCCACGTACGAGATACGGGGATCGGGATCGACCCGGCGGCCCACGAACTGGTGTTCGAGGAGTTCCGCCAGGCGGATGGTTCGGCGACGCGTCGCTTCGGCGGATCGGGTCTCGGTCTCGCGCTCTCCCGCCAGCTCGCGCGCCTGCTCGGCGGCGACATCACGGTGGATTCCTCGCCGAGCACCGGCTCGACGTTCACGCTCTTGCTCCCGCTGGACTATGCCCCCGCGGCAACCTCGGCGGGCGCGCGTGGTGACTCAACGTCAACGTTCACAGGGTGATGGGATGATCCAGGAGATCACGACCACGATGCCGCCGGCGAAGGTGATCGCGGCGGCCAAGGAGTTCTTCGCGAAGCGGAGCGGCATCTACACCGCCTTCCTCGAGCAGGAGGGGGCGGGCTACGTCACCTTCCGCGGGCAGGGCGGGGAGGAGCTCGTGATCGGGGCCGCCGCCATCGACGGCGCCACCGTCGTGCGCGGTTCGACCTATCTCTTCGACCAGCAGGTGAGCCGCTTCCTCGCGTCGCTCGATCCGGCGCCCGCCGCGGTGGCGTCATGACCGTCCCCTTCGTGCAGTCGCTGCGCACGCGCCCCGGTGCCGTGGTGCTCAGCGCCGGATTCGGCGCGCTCTCGTTCCGCGTCGAGATGCCGGAGCGGTGGGAGGTGGTGCGCATCGCCGCGCAGCCGGCGGAGTCGGTGCAGGCGGTGAAGATCGCAGCGCTCGAGGCGATCATGCCCGGCGCCGACCACCGCGACTGGATGATGAAGCTCCACGGCGCGACGATCGCCGAGAGCGAGACGCTTCTCGAAGCCGGCGCGAAGAACGGTTCGACCTTCCTGCTGACCCTGCGGCGCCGCCGGCCGGTCCGGTGAGCGCGCCGCCCCCCGGCCGCGAGGCCCTCGCCGCCGCGGCGGTGGCTCTTCGGCGCGAGGTGTCGCGCCGGATCATCGGCCAGGACCGCGTCGTCGAGGAGATCCTGATGGCGATCCTCGCGGGCGGCCATGCGCTGCTCGTCGGCGTGCCCGGACTCGCGAAGACGCTGCTCATCCGCTCCGTGTCCGAGGCGATGCAGCTCGAGTTCCGCCGCATCCAGTTCACCCCCGACCTCGTGCCGAGCGACATCACCGGCACCGAGGTCATGGAGGAAGACACCGCCACCGGTGCGCGGAAGTTCCGCTTCGTGCGCGGCCCGGTGTTCGCCAACATCGTGCTCGCCGATGAGATCAACCGCACGCCCCCGCGCACGCAGGCCGCGCTGCTGGAGGCGATGCAGGAGCACTCGGTGACCGTCGCCGGCGAGACGATGCGCCTCCCCGAGCCCTTCTTCGTGCTCGCGACGCAGAATCCGATCGAGCAGGAGGGGACCTATCCCCTCCCTGAAGCGCAGCTCGACCGCTTCCTCTTCGACGTGCGGATCGGCTATCCCTCGTCGGACGACGAAGTGGCGATCCTGAAGGCGACGACGGGCGTGGGTTCGGTGGAACTCAAGCCGGTGCTCGATGCCGAGCACGTGCTCGGACTGCAGCGGCTCACACGCGAGATGCCGGCTGCCGAGCCGGCGCTCCGGTATGCGGCCGCGCTCGTGCGCGCGACACGTCCGGATGCGCCCGACGCGCCCGAGATGGTGCGCCGCTACGTGCGGTGGGGCGCGGGGCCGCGTGCCGGGCAGGCGCTCATCCTCGGCGCCAAGGCGCACGCGCTGCTCGGCGGCCGGTCCGCCGTGGCGCCCGAGGACATCCGGCGCGTCGCACACCCCGTGCTGCGCCATCGCGTCCTCCCCAACTTCGCGGCGGAAGCGGAGGGGATCACGGCCGAGCGCGTGATCGACGAGATCCTCGAGCGCGTCCCGCCGCCGCGGAGCGACATCAGGATCTGACCGTGCCTTCCGCCACGAGCTACGGCGCCCTGCTCGACGCGCTCCGCGGCGTGAGCTGGCCGGCGCGGCGCGTCGTGCGCGGGGCCGCGATGGGGACGCACCGCTCGCGCCTGCGCGGCGTCTCCCCGGAATTCACCGAGTATCGCCCCTACCGCCAGGGGGACGATCCGCGCCAGCTCGACTGGAAGCTGCTCGCCCGCACCGACCGCGCATATCTCCGCATCACGGCGGACCGGGCGACGCTCGGGACGCTCGTCATCGTCGATGCATCGGCGTCCATGGCCTATCCGGGCGGCGCCGGCTCCAAGTGGGAGCACGCCTGCCGGCTCGCGGTGGGGCTGACGGCGGTGGCGCACGCGGCGGGCGACCCGGTGGGGATCATCGTCCCCACGGTGGACGGTCTTCGGCACCTCGCGCCCCGCACGCGGCGGGGGGTGGTCGCCGAGGCGGCGCGGCTCCTCTCGGGGATCGAAGCGCGCGGGGATGCGGCCATGGCGCCGGCGCTGCTCCACGCGCGGGCGGGCTACCGGGTGGCGATCGTCTCCGATTTCCTGGGCGATGCGGAGGGGCTGCTCCGCGCATCGCACGAGCGGATCATCGGCGGCGGCGAGGTGGACGCGGTGCACGTGGTCGCGCGGGAGGAACTCGATCCGCCGGAGGCGGCGGTGATGGCCACCGATCCCGAGGATCCGCGGATGCAGCGCGCGCTGGTGGAGACGACGCGCGAGGGATATACGGCGACCTTCGCAGTGTGGCGCTCGGAGCTCGCGCGCGCGTGGCGCGACGGCGGCGCCGGGTACACCGAGGTGGCGACCGATGAGCCCGCGGACCACGCCATCCGCCGGATCGCGCGCGACGTGCGGCCATGACCTTCGCCGCGCCCCTGTTCCTCGCCGCGGGTGCGGGTGCGGCGCTGGTGGTGGTCGCGCTGCACTTCCTCGCGCGGCAGCGGCCCCGTGCGGTGAGCTTCCCGACGGCTCGCTTCATCCCGGAGCGCGTCGCGCGGGCGCCGTCGCGGGCGGTCAAGCCGAGCGATCTCCTTCTGCTCGCGATGCGCGCTGCGGCGCTGGTGCTGCTGGGTGCGGCCTTCGCCCGGCCGGCGTGGCAACCATCGCGAAAGGGAACTGTTCGCGTGGTGGTGGCGGACCGTTCGCGGGCAGTGAAGAGTGCCGCCGAGGTGCGGGACTCGGCGCTGGCGCTCCTCCGCGATGGCGACCGGTTGGTGCTCTTCGATTCGGCGTCGCGCGAGATCTCGTCGAACGCGCGCGACTCGCTCGCGCGGCTCGCGGTGGTACCGGCGGCGGGCTCGCTCTCGGCGGCGCTGGTGTCGGCGCGGCGTGCGGCGGTGGACGCGGCCGTCGGCGCCGACTCGGTCGAACTCGTGCTCATCTCCCCGCTCTCGCGCGAGGAGTGGGACGCGGCCACCGCGTCCATTCGCGCGCTCTGGCCCGGCCGCGCGCGCCTGGTCCGCGTCGCGATGGCGGACGCGGCGACCAGGCGGGCGCCGGTGGAGATCCGCGGCATGCCCGACGATCCGCTCCGTACCGCGGGCTTCGGGGCGCGACGAGCGGCGCAGCCGGTGCGCGTGGTGCGCGGCGCGTTCGTGTCCGGTGACAGCACGTGGGCCGCGAGCGCCGGCGGTGTGCTCGTCCACTGGCCGGCCCGCTTCGAGGGCCAGCCGGTGGACACGATCGGCGCCGTCATCCTGGCCTCCGACGTGGTGGTCGCACCATTCGCGCGCTACGGTGCGCTGCGCGACCCCGGTGCGTGGGCGGTCGCGCGCTGGGCGGACGGCGCACCGGCGGCCACGGAGCGCGCCCTTGGCGCCGCCGGATGCGTGCGTGAGGTCGCCATCCCGGTGCCGGAGTCCGGGGATCTCGTGCTGCGCGAGAGCTTTCGCCGCGTGGCGGCCGGGCTCCTCGCACCATGCGGCGGCTGGCGCGATACCGAAATGCTCGCCGAGAGTTTCGTGACGATATTGCGCGGTTCAGGCGCGCTGGCCGCCGGCGCCGCCTTCACCGCTGCGCGCGACGATGTGAGCGCGCTCGTGCCCTGGCTGCTCTTCGCGGCAATGGTGCTCCTCTTCGCCGAGATGGCCATGCGACGGCGGGTCGCATGAACGCACGCGATCTGGTCCGGCGCGCGCGGGTGGCGCTCGGCGTGGCGGCGCTCGCCTCGGCGACGCTCTGGGGGCTGGCGGCGTGCTTCGCGACGCTGGCGCTGGGTGCGATGGGCGACTGGGCCTTCGGCCTACCGCTCGCCGTCCGGCGCGTGCTCTTCCCGCTCGCGATCGCGTCCTTCGCGGTGAAGGCGCTCCATGTGCTCTGGCGCGCGCGACGAGTGCGCGAGCCGGGGGCGGTCGCGCTCTGGCTCGAGGAGCGGGTGCCGGCGCTCGACTATGCGCTCGTCACCGCCGCCGAGCGATCGCCCTCGCTTCCGCGCATCGATGCACTTGAGCGTGCCGCGGCGGCGGTGGAGTTCGTTGCGCCGGCGACCGGGGAGGTCGCGAGGCGCCTCGCCACGCCGATCGGCATCGCGGCGGCATCGCTCGTGCTGCTCCTCTTCCTGCCGCCGGGGATCGTCTCTCGGGTGCGCTCCCCCGCGGCGGGGGACGCACTCGACCATCCCGTGGCGGCCGGCGCAGCGGTGGATCGACTCGTACCGATCGTCGCGCGCGTATCGCCGCCGGCATATTCCGGGCTGCCGGCACAGAGCCTCGACGATCCCTCGGCGATCGGCGGCCTCGTCGCGAGCGCGGTGACGGTCGAGGGGCGTGGTTCGGCCGAGGGGCTCAGCGCCCGCCTCGGCGAAGCTTCCCTCGCCGTCACTGGATCGGGCGCGCGCTGGTCCATCCGCTTCGCGATGCCGCGCCATCCGGTGGCGCTCCGGCTCGCCGACGGCGCGCGCGACCGGCTCGTCATCCTCGAGCCGCTCCCGGACTCCGCGCCGGTGGTGGGTCTCCTCGCGCCAGCGAAGGACGCGGTCTTCCGGGAGCCGGCCGGCACGGTCGAACTGAGTGCCGAGGTGCGCGACGACTTCGGCGTCGCCGATGCCTGGTTCGAGTACATCGTGAGTTCGGGGGAGGGGGAGAGCTTCACCTTCCGGAGCGGGGTCCTCGGGCGGGTGGAGGCCCATGGCGCGCAGAGCACCGCGCTTCGCGCGACGCTCCACCTCGAGGCGCTGGCGCTGAAGCCCGGCGATCTCGTGCACCTGCGCGCGGTGGCGCGCGACCGGAATGATGTGGCCGGGCCGGACACCGGCGTCTCCGAGACGCGCACGCTGCGCATCGCGCGGCGCGGGGAATACGACTCCATCGCTGTGGAAGGCGCTCCGCCGCCGGACGCGGACAAGTCGGTGCTCAGCGAGCGCATGCTGATCCTGCTCACCGAGGACCTCCAGCGGCGCCGCCCGAAGCTGAAGCACGACGTGCTCGTGGCGGAAGCCGGAAGCATCGCGCGCGAGCAGGCGAAGCTCCGCAAGCAGGTGTCCAAGGTGATCTTCGCGCGGCTCGGCGCCGACGCCGAGAGCGAGGAATCGCAGGCGCTCGACGACAGCGCGCCACCCAAGACGCCGGAGGAGATGTTGCGGGCCGCCGACGCGGCGACCAACGTCGGGACCAGTGCGCTCGACTTCGAGGGGGATGAGACGCCGGTGGTGGCGGTGAACCGCACCCTTCTCGAGGCCTACAATGCGATGTGGGACGCGGAGCGGGAGCTGCAGATCGCGGAGCCCGCGAAGGCGCTCCCCTTCATGCGGGCGGCGCTCGACGCGATCCAGCGCGCGCGCGCCGCGGAGCGGATGTACCTGCGTGGCCGTCCGCCGGTGGCGATCGTGGACCTCGACAAGGTGCGGCTCGCCGGGAAGCGCGATGACGCCGGCGGCGGGTCGCGCGCGCCGCGGCTCGCGGTGGACAGCAGTGCGGCGCGGCGCGTCCGGCGTCTCGATGGGGCGCTTGCCTTGCTCCGGGCCAACCCCGCAGCGGCCGTCGATTCATTGCTCCTACTTCGGGTGGACGCCATCGCGCCGGACCCTGCCTTCGCGGCAGCGCTCGGCATCGCGATCGACTCGCTTCGCGCGGGGCATGACGCCACGGCGGCGATCGCCCGCGCGCGCCGCGCCGCCGGCGGCGCTCCGCTAGCGCAGCGCGCGGGAACGCCCTGGGATGGTGCCTGGTGAGCGACTTCACCTGGGTGACCCTGCAGTACGAGTCCGGCGACTGGGACAGCGCGCCGCTCGTCCCGGCGAACATCATCGACACGATCGCGCGCTACACGAACATCGATGTGGCGCCGGCGGGGATCGTCGTGCCGCTCTCTTCTCCGGATCTGCTGCGCTTCCCCTTCGCTTTCCTCACGGGGCACTTGCCGGTGCGCTTCACGAGCGCCGAGCGCGACAGGCTCGTCGAGTGGATCGGGCGGGGCGGATTCCTCTTCGTGGATGATCACAACCACGACATCGATGGCGCCTTCCACAAGACCGTCACCGAGGAACTGTCGCGCGCGCTCGGACCGATGGTGGACGTGCCGAACGACAGTCCGCTCTACCGTTCGTTCTTCACCTTCGCCGAGGGGCCGCCGGCGACGAGCCACGAGCTGAACGGCTGGGGAGACAATCTCGTCCATAAGCATCTCAAGGCCGTGATGCGCGAGGGGCGCATCGCCGCGCTCTTCAGCAACAAGGACTACAGCTCCGAGTGGGGCTATCACCCGGACAACAAGCGCTTCCAGTCCGTGGACAACACGAAGTTCGCCGTGAACGTGGTGGTGTATGCGCTCACGAGCTGAACGGCGCGCGTGGATGGAGCTGAGCTGGCGGGCGCTGGCGCTCCTGCTGCTCGTGGCGGTGATCGGCTTCACACTGCGGGGGCGCGACGCCGGAGAGGAGCGCGTGGCCGGCGCGTCGCTCGCTGGAGAGCTCCCCCGGCTCACTCGCGAAGCTGGAGGCGCGGTGCACGTGGATTTCGAGGCGGCGCCGCCGGCCGAGTCGCGGGCCTGGCTCGCGGCGCTGCGGCACGCGGGGAGCGGCGTGCGCTGGAGCTCGGCGGCCGCGCTCCCGCCGCTCGCGCTCGAGGTCTCGCCGCGGATGGATCCGGCGGGGGGTGTACGCGCGGGGGTCGCGTCGGCGCCGCGGGTCTCCGTGCTGCTGGGCGACGGAGCCGGGGTGCTCGACACCGTTCCCGCCGGAGCGCGCGTGGCGACGCTGCGACTCCCCGCATTCGTGGCGCCGCTCACTGCCCGCAGCGGCGCGCAGGACGCCCGTGCCCTGCTTCTCGATTCTCTCCTGCCGCGCCGGGTGCTCGTGATCGGCAGCGCCGGGTGGGAGGGGAAGTTCGTTCTCGCCGCGCTCGAGGAGCGCGGCTGGAAGGCGAGCGCGCGCTTCCATGTGGCGCCGGGCATCGACGTCACTCAGGGCGCCGTGTTGGGTCTCGACACCGCGCGCTACGCCGCGGTGATCGTGCTCGATTCCTCGGCCGCAGGAAGCGCTGCGTCCGTGGCGGAATTCGTGCGCCAGGGCGGAGGGCTGATCCTCGCCGGGAGTTCAGCGCGTGTTGCGCGCTTCGCGCCGCTGGCGCCGGGCGGCGTCGGCGCGCGGGTGCGCCCGGCGTCGCTCGCCTTCGCCGACAGCGCGCCGCGCCGTGCCCTTGGCTTCGCGGCCGTCACCCGGCTCAAGTCCGATGCCATCCCGCTCGAGTCGCGCGACGGCCTCGTCGCGGTCGCCGCGCGCCGTGCCGGCACGGGGCGCGTCGTCCAGGTGGGCTACGACGAGACGTGGCGCTGGCGACTTGCCGGCGCTACGAATTCCGTGGAAGCGCACCGCGCCTGGTGGTCCGACCTCGTCGCCGGCGTCGCCTACCGTCCCGCCGTGCCGCTCACCGCCGAACACGATGCCGAGGCGGCCCCCCTCGCCGCCCTGATCTCCACCCTCGGCCCCGCCGCCGACCGTGAAGTCCCCGCGCCGTCCTCCGGACTCCCCTGGTGGATCTTCGCCGTGATCGTCGCGTCGCTGCTCGCCGAGTGGGCGTCGCGGCGCCTGCGAGGAGCGCCATGAGCGTCGCCTTCATCTCGCACTCCGACTGCGGCCGCCACGACACCGGGTGGGGTGCCCCCGAGCATGTGGGCCGCCTGCGCGGGATCACACAGGCGCTCCGGAACGACTTCGAACTCTTCACGACCATCCATCACCTGGAAGGGCGCCACGCGACGCCGGAGGAGATCGCGCTCGCGCACGATCCGGCGTACGTCCGCGAGATCGAGGCCTTCGCCCGCGCCGGCGGCGGCCGTCTCGATGACGATACCGTGGCGAGCGAGGGCTCTTGGGCCGCCGCGACCGCCGCCGCCGGCTGTGTGCTCGACGGCGTGGACCTCGCCTTCGCCGCGGCCCCGATGCGGAGCTTCGCCGCCGTGCGGCCGCCGGGGCATCACGCCCTCCGCGACCGCGCGATGGGCTTCTGCCTCTTCGGGAACATCGCCATCGCCGCGCACTACGCCCGCCAGCGGCACGGGATCGAGCGCGTCCTCATCGTCGATTGGGACGTCCACCACGGGAATGGGACGCAGTCGCTCGTGGAGCACGTGCCGGACATCCACTTCGTGTCGATGCACCAGTGGCCCTGGTATCCGGGCACCGGGGCGGCCACCGACCGGGGGATCGGCAACGTCTGGAACATCCCGATGCCCGCCGGGCTCGACGCGGCCGAATATGTGGCCGCCCTCGAGACCGGGATCGGCCGCGCCACGACCAACTGGACCCCTGAACTGGTGCTCATTTCCGCCGGCTTCGACTCCCTGCGCGGCGACCCCCTCGGCGGCTTCACCCTCGAGCCGGCGGACCTCGCGGGGGTCACCGAGCGGCTCGTGGCGCTCGCCGGCGAGTGGTGCGGCGGGCGGGTCGTGAGCGCCCTGGAGGGGGGGTATCTGGTGGGGCGGGTGGGGGAGGGCGTCGTCGCCCACCTGCGTGCGCTCGCCGCGCCTTGATACCGCGTCATCCGCCGCCGTAAGTTCCACCATGCCATCGAGTCGGATCCCGCCGGTGCCGGCGGTGCTGCGCATGGTGCAGCGCGCGGTGCTCCATCGGTGGCGGGCGACCGATGACGATCTCTATCGCGAAGTGGCGGCGCTGATCGAGGCGTCGCCGGCGCTCGAGATCGTGGTGGCGGGGTGCGGGGCGGGGGAGACGACGGCGTGGCTCGCCCGGCGGACCGGGGCGTCGCTCACCGGCGTGGATCCCGACGCCGGCAACATTCGGACGGCGGAAGCGCGGTCGGCGCGCGAAGGGTCGCCGATGCATTACCAGGTGGCGCCGCTCGATGATCTGCCGCACGAGACGGGAGTGTTCGACGTCGCGATCGGCGAGCCGCCACTGTCGTCGGCGGGGAGCGCGGCGAAGGCGGTGGCGGAGCTGGCGCGGGTGGTGAAGCCGATGGGGATCGTGGTGCTCTTGCAGCCGACGTGGACGTCGGAGATCGCGCGCGAGGCGCGCGAAGCGATCGTGGACCGGCTCGGATTGCGGCCGCGGCTACTGGTGGAGTGGAAGCAGATGATGCGCGATGCCGGACTCGTGGAACTGCAGGTGCAGGACTGGACCGACGGCGCACCCGGCGGCCGCGCGAGCGTGCCCGACGCGCCGACCGGTCCGCCGCTGCTCACCATTCGCCAGAAGGCGCAGATCGTGAGCCGGGCCTGGCGCCGCTGGGGCTGGCGCGCTGCGCGCAGTGCGGTGGCGCGGGAGACGACGCTCATCCGCGAACTCTCGCGCGAGCGGGCGCTCGGCTTCCAGCTGCTGAAAGGGGTGAAGTGGCCCCACGCGCGGGGCGGCTGATGTTCTGTCCCGACTGCGGCACCTGGAATCGCGGCGCGGCGGTGATCTGCGTGCGCTGCGCGCACGAGCTCCCGGAACTCGCGGACGCGCCGGCGGAGAAGCCGGACGACGAACTCGACGCGCTCCGGCGCGCGACGGGCGGCCGCTACCGCATCTACCGCCGCCTCGCGACGGGCGGAATGGCGAGCGTCTACTCGGCGCGCCACGCGGTGCTCGGCCGGTCGCTCGTGATCAAGGTGCTGCTCGCGCATCTGGCGCGCGACACGGAAATGCGGGTGCGCTTCCGCCGCGAAGCGGAATCGAGCGCGCGGCTCTTCCACCCGCACATCTGCTCGATCCTCGATTTCGGCGAAGTGGAGCAGACGGTCTTCCTGGTGATGCCCTTCCTCGCGGGGGGCTCGCTCGCCGACCGGATCGTGAGGGCGCCGAGCGGCACGATGGAGGCGCCGATGGCGGCGTCGATCTCGGCGCAGATCGCGACGGCCATCGACTATGCGCACCGCCACGGCATCGTGCATCGGGATGTGAAGCCCGACAACATCCTCTTCGACGATGACGACAACGCGGTGATCACCGACTTCGGCATTGCGACCGCGCGTTTCCATGGGCGGCTGACGATGACGGGGCGCGCGATGGGGACGCCGCACTACATGTCCCCCGAGCAGGCGATGGGGAAGATGGTGGACGGCCGCAGCGACATCTATGCGATGGGGGTGCTGCTCTACGAGATGCTGGTCGGTTTCCCCCCCTTCGACGGCGCCGATTCGTACTCGATCGGCTACAAGCACGTGCACGAACAGGCGGCGAGTCCTGATGTGGTGAACTCGCGCACCCCGCCCGAACTGGCGGCGATCACGATGAAGTGCCTCGCCAAGACTGCCGCCGAGCGCTACCAGACCGGGAACCAGCTGGCGGACGCGCTCATCGATTTCCTCGCTCCCTTCCGTACCTCCGACGGCTACCGTGCGGCGGCGCTCTCGCGGCGCTTCGGCATCACTCCAACGACCCGATGAAGATCACTCACGAGCTGGTCACCCTCCGCACCAAGCACACGTTCACGATCGCGCGCGGCGGCGGCGATGAGTTCCGCGTCGTCCTGGTCACCATCACCGACAAGGATGGCGCGACCGGCATCGGCGAGGCGGACCCCAGCCGCTACTACGGCGAGTACGCGGACACCGTCCCGGTGGCGCTGGCGCAGTACGCGCCCCTCCTCGAGAAGATGGACACGTGGTCGCTCGAGGCGATCGAGGACGCGATGAACAACAAGATGCGCGGCAACGGCGCGGCGAAGAGCGCCGTGATGGCCGCGCTCTACGACATGATGGGGAAGCGGCTCGGGAAGCCGCTCTACCAGCTCTGGGGGCTCGATCCGGCGAAGGCGCCGATGACCTCCTTCACGATCGGGATCGACGCCGAGCCGGTACTGCGGTCCAAGCTCCGCGAGGCGAAGGATTATCCCATCCTGAAGGTGAAGCTCGGCTCCGACCACGATGAGGAGACGATCCGGATCATCCGCGAGGAGGCGCCGGACAAGACGCTCTACGTGGACGCGAACTGCGCGTGGAACCCCAAGCAGGCGCTCCAGATGATCGAGTTCCTCTGCGAGCACGACGTGGAGTTCGTGGAGCAGCCGCTGCCGCCGACGGATCCGGAGGGGATGCGCTTCGTCCGCGACCGGAGCCCGCTGCCGATCATCGCCGATGAGTCGTGCCTGGTGGCGAGCGACATCCCGAAGCTCGCCGGCGTGGTGGACGGGATCAACATCAAGCTCGCGAAGTGCGGCGGACCGCGGGAAGCGATGAAGATGGCGGCCGTGGCGCGCGCGCATGGGATGCTCGTGATGATGGGTTGCATGGTGGAGACGAGCGTCGGCATCACGACGGCGGCCCATCTGGCGCCGCTGCTCGACTACGCGGACCTCGATGGCGCGGCCCTCGTGGCGAACGATCCGTACGTTGGCGCCACCATCGACGGTGGCGTCATTAAGATCCCCACCGCACCGGGGCTCGGCGTCACGCGGAAATGACCGAGGCGCGGTTCGTCGAGGTCGCGCTGCCGCTCCCGCTCTTCCAGACGTATACGTACTCGGTGCCGGCGCAGGCGCCGGCGCCGCCCGTGGCCGGGTCGCGGGTCCTGGTGCCGGTTCGCGGGCGGCGCGTGCTCGGCATCGTGCTCGGCACTGCCACAGGAGAAGGGGTTCGGAACCTCAAAGAATACTTCGAGGCTCCAGACACTGAGCCGGCGATCCCGGCGGAACTCCTCGCGCTCGCGCGCTGGATCGCAGAGTACTACATCGCGCCGATCGGGCTGGTGCTGCGCGCGATGCTCCCGTCGCTGCTGAGCGGCGCCGCCGTCCCCCGACCCGCACCGCAGACGCAGCGGCTCGCGCGGATCGCGGTGGACCTCCCGTCGCTCGCCGAGCGCGACACGCTCTTCGCGCGCGCGGCACGGCAGCGAGCGCTCTACGAGGCGCTCGAGGGCCTCGGCGGCGTGAGCGACACGGCGCATCTGCAGACGCAGCTGGGATTCTCCCCGGCGGTGGTGAAGGCGCTCGCGGACCGGGGGCTGATCACCTTCGAGCAGAGCGAGGTGCAGCGCGACCCCTTCCTGTCGCGTGCGATCCCCGCGGCCGCGGACCACGAGCCCACGGCGCCACAACGGGAGGCGATCGCGGCGCTCAAGGGCGCGGCGCCGGGGAGTGCCTTCCTCCTGCGCGGGATCACCGGCAGCGGCAAGACGCTCGTCTACATCGAGCTGCTCAAGGAGATCGTCCTGCGGCGCGGGCGGAGCGCGATCGTGCTCGTGCCGGAGATCGCGCTGACGCCGCAGGCCGTGGACCGCTTCCGCGCCGCCTTCGGCGACCGGATCGCGGTGCTCCACTCGGGGCTCTCGGACGGGGAGCGCTACGATGCCTGGCGCGCGCTGCGGAGCGGCGCGAAGACGATCGCCGTCGGCGCGCGCTCAGCCGTGTTCGCCCCGCTTGCGAACCTCGGCGCCATCATCGTCGATGAGGAGCACGAAGGGAGTTACAAGAACGGGGAGACGCCCCGCTACCACGCGCGCGCGGTCGCGCTGATGCGTGCGCGCGCGGAGGGTGCGGTCGTAGTGCTCGGCTCGGCGACGCCGAGCCTCGAGAGCTGGCGCAACGCCGAGGCGGGGCGGTTCACGCTGTTGACACTCCCCGACCGCGTGGCTGACGCGAAGCTCCCCACCGTGGAAGTGGTGGACATGCGCGTCACCGTGCGCCCGCAGGCGCAGGGACCGCGCGCAAGCGTGATCGATCCCTTTCGGCGCGTGTTCAGCGAGCCGCTCGAGGCCGCGCTCGGCGAGCGGCTCCAGCGCGGGGAGCAGAGCATCCTCATGCTCAACCGGCGCGGCTTCGCCGCCTTCGTTCAGTGCGAGGCATGCGGTGATGTGGTCGTCTGCCCCAACTGCTCGATCACGCTCACCTATCACCGGGGTCCCGAGCGGCTGGTGTGCCACTACTGCCGCCACGAACAACCGCCTTCGGGAACGTGCGCCAAGTGCGGCGGCACCACGGTGCACGAACGCGGACTCGGCACCCAGCAGGCCGAGAAGCTCCTCGTCGAGCGCTATCCGTACGCGCGCATCGCGCGGATGGACGTGGATACCACGAGCGGGAAGTGGGCGCACACCGAGATCCTCGACCGTGTGGGACGCGGCGAGGTGGACATCCTGCTCGGCACACAGATGATCGCGAAGGGGCTCGACTTCCCGAACGTGACGCTCGTCGGCGTCCTGGATGCCGACATCGGGATCAACCTTCCCGACTTTCGTGCGAGCGAACGGAGCTTCCAGTTGATGAGCCAGGTCGCGGGGCGCGCGGGGCGCGGCACGAAGGGGGGGGAAGTGATCATCCAGACGCGGGTGCCGTCACATCATGCGGTGCGGTGCGCGACGACCCACGATTTCCTCGGCTTCGTCGCCGAGGAGATGGAAGGGCGCCGGGATCCCGTCTATCCGCCCTTCACGCACCTGGCGAACCTGATCGTGAGCGGGACCGAGGAGGAACCGGTAGCGAAGGCCGCGATCGCGGCGGTCGCATGGCTTCGCCGCTTGATCGCCGATCAGAAGGTGGAGGGAGTGACAGTGGTCGGCCCCGCCCCCTGTCCCATCGAGCGCGTGAAGCGGCGCTGGCGGTGGCACGGGATGCTGAAGGGGGAGAACGGTGCGGCGATGACGAAGGTGTGTTCGTACTTCTTGAGGAACTATGCCTTGCCCGCCGGCCACGATCTGCGGGTGATCGTGGATCGGGACCCTGTGCAGGTGTTGTAACGGCAGGGTTCCGGGTTCAGGGTTCCGGGTTCAGGGAAGGATCGGCGCTGCGCGCCACTTTCACTCATCACTCCCCGAACCCTGAACCCTCAACCCTGTAGTTCATCCCCTCACTCCCTTCGCAATCAGCTTCCCCGCCCGGAACGCCAGCGCCATGATCGTCATCGTCGGCTGGCCTCTTCCGCCGGTCACGAGCGAGCTCCCGTCCACCATGAACAGGTTCGGCACGTCGTGCGAACGGTGGTTCTTGTCTACCACCGACGTGCGCGGGTCGTTCCCCATGCGGCAGGTGCCGAGCAGGTGCGGGCCGTTGTCGCCTGGTCCAGTGAAGAGGTCCTGCGCATTCGTCCCTCCGGCGGCGTCGACGAGGTCGTGCGCGCGGGCGGCGAACCACTCGCGCATCTTCACGTC
>Ga0315271_10000211_pt1 | contig 29776 bp, 22 predicted proteins | sample C3_top_MG_FD_204664 | JGI IMG/M metagenome (GOLD analysis project Ga0315271, IMG submission 204664) | Sediment microbial communities from Yellowstone Lake, YNP, Wyoming, USA - C3_top | ecosystem: Environmental > Aquatic > Freshwater > Lake > Sediment | place: USA: Wyoming | collected 2017-08-01
CTCCTCGCATCCCGATGAGCGGCCAGAGCGGCCCCGTCGGCTCGGGAGGACTCCTTCTCGCGTTCGAGACGTCCTGCGACGAGACGGCCGTCGCTCTCCTCGACGGAGAGGGCCGCGCGCGCGCGTCGCGGGTCGCTTCGCAGGAGGACGCGCACCGCGCGTTCGGCGGCGTCGTGCCCGAGATCGCGGCCCGCGCCCACCTCCAGAACCTCCCGCCGCTCCTCGATGCGGCCCTCGCCGACGCGGGCGTGACGCTTGCCGAAGTCTCGGCCGTCGCCGCAACGGCGGGCCCGGGCCTCGTCGGCGCGCTTCTCGTCGGCCTCTCCGAGGGCAAGGGCGTCGCGCTCGGCCTCGGCGTCCCGTTCGTCCCCGTCCACCACATCGAGGCGCACGCGCTGTCCGCGTTCGTCGACCCCGAAGGCGGCCCGGCGGCGGCCGTCCCGGAGCGTTTCGGAGCGCTCGTCGTCTCGGGTGGACACACGCACCTCTACCGGTTCCATGGCGCGCGCATCGACCGGCTCGCGCGGACGCGCGACGACGCGGCGGGCGAGGCCTTCGACAAGGTCGCGAAGATGGCCGGGCTGGGATACCCGGGCGGCCCCGCGGTGGACCGTCTGGCCCGGCGCGGGCGCGCCGCGCGGCCCTTCGCCGTGCCGCAGTTCAAGGACCGGTCGGCCGACTTCAGCTTCTCGGGGCTCAAGACCTCCGTGCGCGAGCGCCTCGGCGAGATCGGCCGCGCGCCCGTTTCCGGGTTGCCTTCGGGGCCGGCGCTCGCCGCGGACGACGCGCCGCAGGAACTCGCCGACCTCATGGCCGACGTCGAGGCCGCGATCGTCGCGCAACTCGTCGACCGGGTGGAGCGCATCGTCCGCGAGGAGCGGTTCGACGTCCTCACCGTCTCGGGCGGCGTCGCGGCGAACACGCTCGTGAGGGAGAGGCTCCCCGCATGGGGCCGCTCGCGCGGCGTCGACGTCCGCGTCGCGTCGCGTGCCCTGACGGGCGACAACGCCGTCATGATCGCCTTCGCGGGCCTCCGGCGCCTCCGTGCGGGGCGCTTCGGCGAGGGGCTGGCGGCCGTCGCCCGCTCGCGCTGGCCGCTCGAGACCCTGGCCTGACCGATCGGCCCGCGGCGGCACGGAGGCCCGCCGTCCGCTAGAATCCGCGCTCCGCCGCGCCTTTTCGCGCCGCGCCCCCCTCATGACCGACCCCTCGCGCATCCGCAACTTCTCGATCGTCGCCCACATCGACCACGGGAAGACGACACTCTCCGACCGGATCCTCGAGATCACGGGCGCGCTGACCGCCCGCGAGATGACCGAGCAGGTCCTCGACGACAACCCGATCGAGAAGGAGCGCGGGATCACGATCAAGGCGCGCTCGGTGACGCTCAAGTACCGGGCCGAGGACGGGCGGGACTACACGCTGAACCTCATCGACACGCCCGGGCACGTGGACTTCACGTACGAGGTGTCGCGCTCGCTCGCCGCGTGCGAAGGCGCCGTCCTCGTGGTGGACGCGACGCAGGGCGTCGAGGCCCAGACGCTCGCGAACGCGTACCTCGCGATCCACAACGACCTCACGATCGTCCCGTGCATCAACAAGGTCGACCTCCCGTCCGCCGTGCCCGAGATGGCGCGCGAGCAGATCGAGGAAGTCATCGGGATCCCGGCGCGCCACGCGGTCCTGACGTCCGGCAAGGTCGGGACGGGCGTGCGCGACCTGCTCGAGCAGATCGTCCACGACATCCCGGCGCCGAAGGGCGACCCCGCGGCCCCGCTGAAGGCGCTCCTCTTCGACTCCTGGTTCGACGTCTACCGCGGCGTCACGTGCCTCGTGCGCGTGCACGAGGGGACGATCCGGCCGGGCATGAAGATCCGGATGATGGGGACCGGCTTCGGCGGCGAGGTCCAGGAAGTCGGGATCTTCAACCCGAAACAGCAGGTCGTGCCCGAGCTCTCCGTGGGCGAGGTCGGCTACGTCATCGCGGGCATCAAGGACCTCCACGCCGCCAAGATCGGCGACACGGTCACGGAGACCGAACGTCCGACCGGGGAGGCGTTCCCCGGCTTCCTGGACGTCAAGCCGATGGTCTTCGCGTCGATCTTCCCGACGGAGACGGAGGCGTACGAGGACCTCCGCGACGCGATGGAGAAGCTGCGGCTGAACGACGCATCCTTCACGTTCGAGCCCGAGTCGTCGACGGCGCTCGGGTTCGGCTTCCGGTGCGGGTACCTCGGCCTCCTTCACATGGAGATCATCCAGGAGCGCCTCGAGCGCGAGTTCAACCTGTCGCTCATCACGACGGCGCCGTCGGTCCCGTACCGGATCACGACGACCCGCGGCGAGGAGCTCGAAATCTCGAACCCCGTGAAGCTCCCCGACGTGCAGCTCATCCAGGAGATGCGCGAGCCCTACATCCTCGCGACGATCATCACGAAGGACGAGTTCCTCGGCGGGATCCTCGCGCTCTGCCAGGAGCGGCGCGGGACGCAGGTGTCGCTCGAGTACGCCGGCACGCAGCGCGCCGTCCTCAAGTACGAGCTCCCGCTGAACGAGGTCATCCTCGACTTCTACGACAAGCTCAAGTCGCTCTCCCGGGGCTACGCCTCGTTCGACTACCAGCTCATCGACTACCGGCCCGGCGACCTCGTGAAGCTCGACGTCCTCATCAACGGCGAGCCCGTGGACGCCCTCGCGTTCATCGTCCACCGCGACAAGTCCCAGACGAAGGGCCGCTCGATCGTGGAGAAGATGAAGGAGATGATCCCGCAGCAGATGTTCGAGGTCGTCATCCAGGCGGCGATCGGCTCGAAGATCCTGGCGCGTTCGACGGTGCGGGCGATGCGCAAGAACGTCATCGCGAAGTGCTACGGCGGCGACATCACGCGCAAGAAGAAGCTGCTCGAAAAGCAGAAGGAAGGCAAGCGGCGCATGAAGAAGGTCGGCCGCGTCGACCTCCCGCAGGAGGCCTTCCTCGCCGTCCTCAAGGTCGACTCGTGAGCCACCCCGGGCGCTTCGCGGAGACGGCCGATGCCGTCCTCGTTGCGGCGGCGCTCGCGCTCTTCGTCAAGGCCTTCGTCTTCCAGATCTTCCACGTCCCCACGTCGTCCATGGAGGACACAGTCCTCGCCGGTGACCGCATCGTCGTCGACAAGTTCGCCCTTGCCCCACACACGGCGCCGTGGGCGCGGTTCCTGCCCTACCGGACCCTGACGCGGGGCGACGTCGTCGTGTTCCGGGACCCGCGCGACGCCTCGCGCGATCTCCTGAAGCGCGCTGTCGCGACGGGCGGTGACACCGTGGAGCAGCGCGCGAAAGAGCTGCGCGTGAACGGCCTCGCCCGGGACGAGTCCTTCGTCGTCCACCGCGACGCCACGACGTACGGCGCGGACGCGCCGCCGGCACTCGCGAAGCGCGACTCCTTCGGGCCGGCGGTCGTGCCGGAAGGCCGGTTCTTCGCGATGGGCGACAACCGGGACGACTCGCAGGATTCGCGCGTCTGGGGGCCGGCGCCGGCCGCGAACCTCGAGGGCCGGGCCATCTGCGTCCTCTGGTCGTGGGCGCCCGCCGACCGGACGTTTTCGGGTCGGGGCGCGGCGTTACGCCGGACGCTCGACACCGGGTTACACTTTTTCGCAAGGACCCGCTGGAACCGGACGTTCCGGGAGGTCCGTTGAGGAAGATCCGTCCGGACGGCCGCGTCGAAGAGAGGAGCTCGCACATGCGTCGCAACGGGAATCGTGGGGAAGGCGCCTTTGGTCTGATTGTCGGTCTCGCGATCCTGTTCGTGTTCGCGGTGGCGCTCGTGCGCGTCGTCCCGCTGCACATCCACGGCAACGAGGTCCTCGACGCGATGAACGAGGCGGCGAATTTCGGCGGGCTGAAAGCGCTCGAGAAGCTCCGGATGGACGTCTACCTCAAGGCGCAGGACGCGAAGGTCCCGCTCCAGCTGCAGGACATCCACGTCGACAAGAACGGGAGCTACATCGTGATCTCGGCGCGCTACAAGCAGACCGCCGACATCTTCGGCTACAAGTACGTCTACATGTTCGACAAGAAGGTCGAGAAGCCCGTCTTCTAGCGCGATGGGACGCTCGCGCGAGGACGAGGAGTCACCGCTCACCGAGGTCCGGCTGGACGTGTGGCTGGACGTGGCGTGCCTCTTCCCGACGCGCTCGCAGGCCGCGGCGGCGTGCGCCGGCGGCAAGGTGGACCTGAACGGCCACGCGTCCGCCGCGCACAAGCTCCTCCGCGCGGGAGACCGCCTGTCGATCACGTTCGCCCGCGGCCGGCGCACGTTCGTCGTGAAGGGGCTGGCCGAGCGGCACGTGAAAAAGGCGGACGCGCGCGCCCTCTTCGAGGAGACGACGCCTCCCCCCTCCCCGGAGGTTCTGGAGGCGCGGAGGCTCGAACGGATGTTCGCGCCGAAGGACGCGGGCGGCGCCCGCCCCACGAAGAAGGAACGGCGGCAGCGCGAGAGGACGCGCGGGTGGTGAGGCGCCGCGCGCGCCCGCGACTCTACGAGATCTTCCTCCTCGTTGACGTCGTTGTCGTCGCCATCCTCCTCAGGACGCGCGCCCGGATGAACGTCGATCTGCTTGCCACGTTCCTCGACATGTGGCAGTTCGTCGCGATCACGGGAACCGTTCTCCTCGCCGGCGTCCTCGGCCGCGCGCTCCTCGCGGCGCGCCGCGGGAAGAGGCGCGGGGCGGCCCGGCTCCGCGCGCTCCTCCGGCCGAGGGCCCTCCCGGGCCTCGCGCGGTTCCTGGCGGTCCTCGCGCTCACGTCCTGGGCCTACAGCTGGCTCAAGGTTGCGCTCCCGCTCCTCCGTCCCGACGTGCTCTTCGACCCGGGCCTCTTCCGGATCGAGACGGCGCTTCACCTGGGCGTGAATCCCGGACGCTTCCTCCAGGGCCTCTTCCCGTATCCGGCCCTGTGGCGCGCTCTCGACGTCTACTACGGCGCGTTCATCTGGACCGTCATGACGGGCCTCGCCTGGTTCGGGACGGCGCTCTCCGTCCGAGACCGAGCGCGTTTCGCGGCGGGCTTCACGCTGCTCTGGATCTTCGGCGCGTGGTTCTACGTCGCGGTGCCGTCGCTCGGGCCCTGTTACGTCCTCAAGGACGACTACACGGAGGTCCGCGCCGCGATGCCGGGGCAGTCCGCGACGATGGACCTCCTCTTCGCTCACTACGGCCGAATCCGTTCGCTCCACCGCCACCCGGAGGGGTTCGACATCTCCCCGTACCTCGGCGTGGCCGCGATGCCGTCGCTGCACGTCGCAGCCCAGGCGTTCCTCATGTTCTTCGCGCGCCGCCGGTCGAAGGAGCTCTTCGCCTTCTTCGCGGCGCTGACCGCCGTGACCCTCTTCACCTCCGTCGTGAGCGGGTGGCACTACGCGATCGACGGGTACGCGGGCCTCCTCCTCGCGTGGGCCTGCGAGGCGGCGGGAAGGCGCAGCGTCCCGCCCGCGTAACATCCGGCGGATGCGGATCATCCTCTTCACGGGCAAGGGCGGCACCGGCAAGACGACAGTCGCGGCCGCGACGGGCCTGACGCTGGCGGCGCAGGGCCTGAAGACGCTCGTGATGTCCGTCGACGCCGCGCACTCACTCGCCGACTCGTTCGACCTGCCCGGCGCCCTCACGGACAAGCACCGCGGCGAGGCCGTGCCGGTCGCGGAGAACCTCTGGATCCAGGAAGTGGACGTCACGGAGGAGATCGGGCGGCACTGGAAGGACATCTCGGGTTACATCACGGCGCTCCTCGCCGTGACGGGCGTCGAGGAGGTCCTCGCCGAAGAGCTCGCGATCTTCCCGGGGATGGAGGAGGTCTCCGCTCTCCTCTACGTGAACCGCTACGCGAAGGAAAAAGCGTTCGACGTTCTGATCCTCGACTGCGCGCCCACGGGCGAGTCCCTGCGCTTCGTCTCGCTGCCGCCGACGCTCGACTGGTACATGACGAAGCTGTTCCGGATCCAGCGCAACATCCTGAAGGTCGCGCGTCCCGTGGCCAAGAAGGTCGCGAACGTCCCGCTCCCGCCGGACCGGTACTTCGACAACGTGCAGTCGCTCGCCGAGAAGCTCGACGGCGTCGACGCGCTCCTGAAGGACCCGATGACGACGACCGTCCGCCTCGTCACGAACGCGGAGAAGATCGTGATCAAGGAGACGCAGCGCGCGTTCATGTATTTCGGCCTCTACGGGTTCACCGTGGACGCCGTGATCGTGAACCGCCTTCTCCCCGCGAAGATGCACGACCCGTTCTTCGACAAGTGGAGGAAGACCCAGGCGCAGTTCCTCGAGGAAGCGCACCGCTACTTCGACCCGGTTCCCCTCTTCACGCTCCCGCTTCGAGACGACCAGGTTCTCGGTGCGGCTGCGCTCCTCTCTCTCGGAACGGAGCTGTGGGCCGGCCGCGACGCGGCGGCGTCGTTCCGATCGGACGCGCCCTACCGGTACACAAAGCAGAACGGACGCTACGTCCTCACGCTCGACCTTCCCTTCGTCGCGAAGGAGGACGTCGATCTCGCGGTCGCCTCGGGAGACCTCGTCGTCCGCATCGGCAACGTCCGGCACCACGTCCCGATCCCGCGGACACTCGCGGGTTACACGCCGTCCGGCGCGAAGGTCGAGGACGGCAAGCTCACCGTGCGCTTCGCGCGCGCGACGGAGGCGCCCTGATGGCACGCAAGAAGAAAGTCGTCGATCCCCTCGCGGTCGACTTCGGTCCCGGCGTCGCGGCCCCGGACGCGGCGCAGGCCGCGGCGGGCGCCCCGCGCGCCGGCGGTCCGATTCCCGGGCTCGCGTGCGGCGGCGAAGGCTGCTTCCTCCGGCCCGCGGCCGGGCTGATCGGGAAGTTCTCCGTCTCGCTCGCGGGACGCGCGGCGCTCGGCCGCGCGGCGTTCTCCGGCATCGAGCTCATGAAGGCCTTCCGCGACTTCCTCGACGAGGAGATCGCGCTCGCCACGCGCGCGACGAAGGGCGACGGAACCCCGCGCTACGAGAAGATCAAGGTCGAGTAACGGGCGGACGGGTCAGAGTGCCGCCACGATCTCGGCCACGACCGCCCGCGCGGCGGCCGCGGGGTCCGCGGCTCCCGTGATCGGGCGGCCCACGACGAGAAGATCCGCTCCCGCGCGGATCGCGTCGGCGGGCGTCGCAACGCGCTTCTGGTCGGCCTTCTCCGAGCCCGCGGGGCGCACGCCGGGCACGACGAGCAGGAAGTCCTTCCCGCACGCGGCGCGGATCGCGGAAATCTCCTCCGGCGAGCAGACGACTCCGTCGAGGCCCGATTCCTGCGCGAGCGCGGCGAGACGCAGGGCGGCCTCGCGCGGCGTTCCGGAAAGGCCCACGGCGGCGAGCGCCGCCGCGTCGAGGGACGTGAGAACCGTGACGGCGATGAGCCGAGGCGCGGGACGGCCGGCCTTCGCGGCGGCCTCGCGACCCCCGTCGCCAAATGCCCTCAGCATGTCGCGCCCGCCGGAAGCGTGGCAGTTCACGATCGTCGCGCCCGTCGCGACGGCCGCGGCCGCGGCGCGGCCGACGGTGTTCGGAATGTCGTGGAGCTTGAGGTCGAGGAACACGTCCGCGCCGGACGCGACGATCTCGCGGACGAGCGCCGGCCCTTCGGCGACGAAGGCCTCGAGGCCGACCTTCAGGATGCCGGCTTCGGGCGCGACGCGGCGCGCCATCGCGAGGAGCGCGGCGCGGTCCGGGAGGTCCAGCGCGACCGCGAGGCGGGCGCGCGCGTCAGGCAAACCGGTGGTCCTCGCGCGGCCGCGTCCTCAGGGTTCCGACGAGGTCAGAGGCGCGCGCGACCTTCCGTTCGGCGCACCACGCGGAGAGCTCGCCGACGAGCCGGCCCGCGAGGGAGGGATCCCGGAAGTTCGCCGTGCCGATTTGGACGGCGTTTGCGCCGGCGACGAGAAACTCGACGACGTTCTCGACCGTCTCGATCCCGCCCATTCCGAAGATCGGGATCTTCGGGAGCGCCTTGCGGACTTCCCAGACCATGCGGAGGGCGACCGGGCGGATCGCCGGGCCCGACAGGCCGCCCGTCGTGAAGCCGATTTTCGGCGTCCGCGTCTCGAGGTCGATCGCGAGGCCGACGAGCGTGTTGATGAGCGAGAGCGCGTCTGCGCCGGCGTCCACGGCTGCCTGCGCGACCGCGACGATGTCCGTCACGTTCGGCGAGAGCTTCACGACGAGGACGTGCGCGGTCGCGGCGCGGACCTTCTTGACGAGAGCCGAGAGCGCCTGGGGATTGTTGCCGAAGATCATCCCGCCCTTCACGACGTTGGGGCAGGAGACGTTCAGCTCGATCGCCGCGATCCGGCGGTCCGCGCCGATGCGCTCGACGACGGCGACGTAGTCCTCCTCGGCGTCGCCCCAGACGTTCGCGATCACCGTCGCGCCCTTCGCGTGCAGCTCGGGGAGCTTCTCGGCGAGGAACGCGTCCACGCCGACGTTCTGGAGGCCGATCGCGTTCAGCATCCCGGCGTCCGTCTCGCAGATGCGCGGCGGAGGATTTCCGTGGCACGGGCGGCGCGACAGCCCCTTGACGCTGATGGCGCCGAGCGCCGAGAGGTCGAGGTAATCCGCGAACTCGAGACCGTAGCCGAACGTGCCCGAGGCCGTCGCGATCGGGTTCTTCAGGCGCAGGCGCCCCATCTGGACGGTGAGGTCGACGGCCATCAGACCTTCTTCCAGTCGATGAAGGACGGGGGCACGCAGGGCCCTTCCTTGCAGATCGTGGCGAAGCGGCCGTCCGCGGTCGGCGCGACGCAGCCGAGGCAGACGCCGAAGCCGCACGCCATCTCGGACTCCATCGCGAAGGAAGCGTCGAGCCCCGCCTTTTCGACGAGCGCGGCGAGCGTCCTGAACATCGGGAGCGGGCCGCACGCGAAGACGCGCCGGTAGGAGGTCCCGCCCTCGAGGGCGTGCGCGAGGATGTCCGTCACGCGCCCCCGCCGGCCGAGAGAGCCGTCGTCGGTGGCGTACCGGCAGCGGTGCGGGCCGAGGAAGCGCTCGAAGTCGGCGCGCTTCAGGACGTCGTTCTCGTTGCGGCCGCCGTAGTAGAGGTCCGCGGCGAGGCCGCGCGCGGCGAGGGTGCGCGCGAGAAGGACGAGCGGCGCGAGGCCGATTCCGCCGGCCACGAGGGCGACGCGGTCGCCGGGCTTGAGGTCGTCCGTCGGGAAGGGGACGCCGAGCGGGCCGAGCACGGGCACCGGCGTGCCCTCGGGGAGCCGCCCGAGCGCTCCCGTGCCGACGCCGACGGTTTTCACGACGAACTCGATCGCGGGGACGCCGGCGACCGTCGTGACGTCCGCGATCGAGAACGCGCGCCGGAGGTACGGCCGGAGGCCGTCCCCGGCCTGCAGCATCGCGAAGTGTCCCGGTCTTGCGGAGGCGCCGATCGTGCCCGCCTGCAGGAACAGCGAGTAGTGCGCCGCGTCGTAGTGCAGCGTACGGAGGACGCGAAGCGTTTCGTTGACGGCCATCGGGAAGGGGGCGAGACTCGCCGGGCGCGGATTATATGGACGAGAGACGTCGGGCGTTGCCGTTCGTGCTGGCGGGGGCGCTCGCCGGCGTCGCGGCGGCCGACGTCCTGATCGGATTGAATCCCGATCTCCTCGCGCCCGCCCCCGCGCTGCGCGCCCTCGCCGTGCTCGGGGCGGTCGGTGCGGCGCTCGGGGCGCCCCTCGCGTGGCTCCGGAAACGGCCCGCGACGCGCGCGTCGACGCTTCTTCTCGCCCTCCTTCTCGGCCTGGTGGCCGCGGGCGTCGAGGTCCAGCGCCGGGCAACGCACGACTTCGTCCCCGGGGGCGGCCGGCGCGTCCTCGTGGCCGCGGCGCTCGCGCTCGCGGGGGGGGCGTTCCTCCTCGTCTTCGCCGCGGGGCGCGGCGCGCCCGCGCGGCCGGTCGCGGCCGTCCTCGTCCTGCTCCTCCTCGCGCCGCTGGCGGGACGCCGCGCGCCGGAGCGGGCCGTGCTCGCGAGCCCGGAGCCGCTCCCGCGCGCCGCGCGCCGGAGCCTCCTCGTGATCGGGATCGAGGGGGTCTCATGGGATCTCCTGACGGCGTTCGCCTCCGAGGGTTCGCTCCCGACGTTCGCGCGGCTGCTCTCGGAAGGGGCGGCAGGGCCGCTCGCGTCTCTCGCGCCGTACGACCGCGCGGCCCTCTGGACGTCCGCGGCGACGGGCAAGAAGCCCGCGAAGCACGGCGTCGTCTCGGAATTCCGCCGCGTCGCGCTCTCGGGAACGTTTCGCCTCCTGCCGGTCGTGCCGGGCCTCGGGCGGCTCGTGCCGCCGCTCGGGACGTGGGTGCGCGAGGACGGCGCCCGACGCCGCAGCCTGACGTTCTGGGAGATCCTCGTGGCGCGCGGCCACGAGTCGGCCGCCCTGAACTGGCCGTGCTCGGCTCCCGCGCGGGACGGGCCGGTTCTCTGGGCGACGGACCGTTTCTTCGAGGGCGACGACGCGGACGACGCGGCGCGCCCGGCCGAGGCCGCGCGGCGCGCGCGCCTCTTTCGCGTCTCTCCGGGCGGGCTGGATCGGCCGCTCGCCCGCGCGCTCGGCCCGGACGGCCTTCCGGACGGGCCGGCCCGCCGCGAGCCGCCCGCCGCCGCGGCGCGCGACCTGAGCGTCGTTGGCGCGGCGCTGGGCGCGCTTCCGGCGGGGCCGAACAACGTGGCGGCTCTCGTCCTCTCCGGCCTCGCGACGGCCGCGCGGCTCTTCGGCGGCGCCGGGGACGCGCGCTACTGGGGACTCGCGGCGCCTGAGGGGGCCGAGGCGCGGGCCCGGGCCCTCAAGGCGTACTACCGGTTTCTCGACGACACGCTCGCGGACGTCCTCGAGCGCGAGGGCAAAGAGCGCACGATCTGCCTCTTCGCACCGGTCGGGTGGGGTCCGCCCACGACCGCCGAGGCCGTCGTGCGCTTCGTGCGCGGGCGCGTGCCCGAGGCCGGCCCTGACGCCTCGCGCGACGGGTTCGTACTTCTTGCCGGCGAGGGCGTCCGTGCCGGCGCGCGCCTTACTTCGGCCGACGTCCTCGACCTCGCGCCAACGCTTCTCGTGCTCGCGGGCGAGCCGCTCGCTCGCGACATGGACGGGCGCGTTCTCGCCGAGGCGTTCGACGAGAGGTTCGCGGAGATCGCGAGCGTCCCGGTGATCACGACGTTCGAGCCCGGAGGACCGCAGTGACGTCCGGCACGCGCGTCCGCGCCGTCGTCGTTGCCGCCTCTGCGCTCCTCGGCGCCGGGCTGCGCCTCGTGAACCTTTCGGCGTGGCCGCCGGGTCCGTGGATCGACGAAGCCTACGTGCTTCGCGCCTCGCGTCTCCTCCCGCCGGGCGCACCCCTCTTCGGAACGACGCCGCTCACGCCGCCGGGAGAGGGCTTCGTGAACGCCTGGACACCGAACCTCACGCTCCGCGCCGTGAGGGCACTGGACGTCGCGGCGGGAGGCGGGCTCGCGTCCTTCCGCGCGGTGTCCGTCTTCCCGGCGCTCGCGCTGTTCGCGGCGTTTCTCTTTCTCGCCGCCGAGGCGGGCCGCGGTCGGCCGTTCGCGCTCGGCGCCGCGGCGGTCCTGGGCGCCGCCTCGATGTGGCTCCTGACGACCGGCCGGTGGGGCTGGGACGCTGTCGCGTCGTCGGCCCTTGCCACTCTCGCGACCTGGGCGGGCCTGCGCGCGGCGCGGACGGGCTCGGCGGCGCTCGCCCTTCTCGCCGGCGCGTGCGCCGGCCTCGGGGCCTACGGCTACGCCGCCGGCCGACTCTTTCTCGTCGCGCCCGCCGTCGTGCTGGTGCTCGCCGGTATCCGCGGCCGCGCGCGGAAAACAGGGGCGCGGCCGCTCGCGCGCCTCGCGGCGCTCGCGCTCGCCGCGGAGGTCGTCGTCTTCGCGCCGCTTGCCGCGCACTACACCAGGAATTGCGACCGGCTGTTCGCCCGCGAGCGGGAGCTCTCGCTCCTCCGACACGGGGGCGCCGACGCGGGCCTCCTCCTCGCACGGAACGTCGCAGACTACGCGGCGCTCTTCTTCTGGCGCGGGGACGTCAACGAGCGCCACGGCGATCCTGCCCGGCCCGTCGTCCCCGCGGCCGTGGCGGGCCTCGCGCTCGCGGGCGCGGCGTGGGGCGCCGCGCGGGGGGGTTCGGCGCGCGCGCTGCTCCTCCCGGCGGGCCTGTTCCTCGCGGGCGGTCTTCTCGCGGCGGAAGACGCCGGTGCAAATGCCTATCGGATTTCTCCAATGACGCCGTACGTTCTGGTTCTCGCCGGGCTCGGGGCCGCCGTCGTGCTCGAGGCGATCCCGCCGGAGCGGCGGCGCCTCGCGTCCGCCGCGCTCGGGGCCCTCGTCGTGATCTCGGCGGTACTCGATGTTGCGGCGTTCGCGCGGTGGGGCGCGTCTTCACGGACGTGGGGCGCGTTTGGCGGCCCGGAGCGCGAGCTCGCGGACGCGCTCGTCGCCGCCTCGAAGGGCGGCCCGCCCGCGCGCGTCGTTCTCGACGCGCGCGGCGCCGCGCGGAACCCGTACGTCGTCGAGGAGCTGCTGGCGCCGCCCGGGGCGCGGCGCGGGCCCGTCGTCGCATACCGGGACCTCACGGACGCGCGCGTGCGCCTCGACGGGAACGTCCTCTACGCGGACGGCGGCGCGCTCGAAGCCGCCGTCCTCGCGGGCCGGCGGGGCACGGTGGTCTCGCGAGGCAGAGACCCTTGGGGGAGGCCCACCTTCACGGTCTACCGGCTGTCGCCGGACTGAGGGGCAGAAGTCAGCGCGCGAGAGAGCGCCTCGCGGAAGGCTCGCGGCGTCTCGAGCGGGCCGTCGTGGCCGGCGCCCGGCAGGACGAAGAGGCGGCCGCCCGGAATCTCCGCGGCGAGCTTCGTCCCGAGCGGGAGGGGAAAGAGCGTTTCCTTTTCTCCCCAGATCACGGCGGTCCCGGCGGGCAGGTCCTTCCCGCGGCCCTCGAGGCCGTCGGACACCTCCAGCGACCTGACCGTGACGGCCGCGGGATCGCCGCCGTAATTGCGCCCGAAGGCGTTCACGACGAAACCCGCGGCGGGGAACGGCCGGCGGAAGAAGAGAAGGTCGAGGACGCGTCGCGCGCCGGGGCGATCCTCGGGGAGAACGCGGCGGCGCTCGGCCGCGATGTCGGCGGGCAGTTCGAAGCCGCCCGCGTCGACGAGGACGAGGCGGCCGGTCTTCTCCGGGTGCCGGAGCGCGAACGCCGCGACCGTCCAGCCGCCGAGCGAGTGTCCGACGAGATCGGCCTTTTCGAGTGCGAGCGCGCGGAAGAGCCCGTCCAGCGCGGCCACGCGGCCCGGGATCCGGTAGCCGGCGGCGCCGCGCGGCGGCTCGCTGCGGCCGGAGCCGGGCGCGTCCGGAAGGAGGACGGTGCGGCCGGCGCGGACGAGGACGCGCGCCGTGCCGGCCCAGTAGGACGCGTCGGCGCCGAGGCCGTGCAGGAGGACGACGGGTCGCTCGGCCGAGAGCGGCCCGAGGACCCAGACGGACAGGCGCGAGCCGTCGTCGGCCGCGAAGACCTCGCGGTGGCCGCCGGAGATCGCGAGCCACTCCTCCATGACGGCGCGGTACGCCGGGAACGGGTCGACGGCGAGAGCGCCGAAGAGGAAGAAGAAAGAGAAGGCCAAGGCAAACAGGCCGAACCGCAGGAGCGAACGCCGTTTACTCATCGCGCTGGCGCTCAGTACGCGACGAGGTCGCGGAGAGCGTTGAGGATGTCGTCGCTCTGCGGGAGCGTCGCGTCCTCGAGCTGCGGCGCGTAGCCGCAGAAGACGTCCTTCGCCGCGACGCGGCGCACCGGGGCGTCCAGCCACTCGAAGAGCTCGTCGGCCGCGCGCGCCGCGATTTCGGCGCCGTAGCCGTGTGTCTTCCAGTCCTCGTGGACGACGAGGAGCCGATTCGTCTTCTTCACGCTCGTCGCGATCGCTTCCCAGTCGAACGGAGCGAGCGTGCGGAGATCGATCACCTCGGCCGCGCGCCCCGTCTCCTCGGCGAGGGCCGCTGCGGCGACCGTGCTGCGGTAGACCGTCGCCCCGTACGTCACGACCGTCACGTCCTCGCCGGGCCGGACGACCTTCGCCTTCCCGAACGGGATCATGAAATCGCGGCCCGGGTAGCGGCCCTTGTTGTGCGTCTGGCGGTAGAGGTGCTTGTGCTCGAGGAAGAGAACGGGGTCGTCGCAACGGATCGCCGTGCGCAGGAGCCCGTTCGCGTCGAGCGCGTTCGACGGCATCACGACGCGCAGGCCGGGGATGTGCGCGAACGTCACCTCGCCGGACTGCGAGTGGTACGGCCCGCCGCCCGTGAGGTAGCCGCCGATCGGCACGCGGACGACGACGGGCGCCTTCCACGCGCCGCCCGAGCGCCAGCGCACCGTCGCGAGCTCGTCGCGCAGCTGCTGCATCGCGGGCCAGATGTAGTCGAAGAACTGGATCTCGACGACGGGCTTGAGGCCGCGCGCCGCCCAGCCGAGAGCGCGGCCCACGATGCTGGCCTCGGCGAGCGGTGCGTTGAAGACCCGCGCGTTCCCGTAAGCCTTCTGCAGACCCGCGGTGACCTTGAAGACGCCGCCCTTGCCCTTGACCTCGCCGAGAACGTCGACGCGGCTCGCGTCCGCGACGTCCTCGCCCCACACGGCGATCCGCCCGTCGCGCGCCATTTCGTCCCGGAGCGCGGCGTTGACGAGATCGACCATCGTCGTGGGTTCGCCGGAGAACGCGGGGGCGTCCTCCGTGTCGAACGAGGACGAGGTCGGGTCGGCGTCGGGGGAATAAACGTTTTCAAAGACGGTTTCCGCCGCCGGCTGCGGGCTCGCGAGCGCCTCGTCCGCCGCGCGGCTCACCTCGGCGTCGATCTCGTCGCGCAGGGCCTTGAGCTCGTCCGCCGTCGCGAGGCCCTCGTCGAGCAGGAACTTTTCGAAGAGGACGATCGGATCACGCTCGGCGTCCTTCTGCCGCTCGTTCTCGGGGCGGTAGAGCTTCTCGTCGTCGGAAAGGGAGTGCGAGTACGGCCGCACGACGTGCCCGTGGACGAGCGCGGGGCCCTTCCGCTCGCGGGCGTACGCGAAGGCGTACCGGAACGCGTCGTAGGACGCGAGGTAGTCACAGCCGTCCACCTCGACGACGAAGAGGCTCGGGTACGAGCGCACGAGGCGCGAGATCGAGCCGCCGGGCGTGTTCACCTCGACGGGGACCGAGATCGCGTAGCCGTTGTCCTCGACGACGAAGACGACAGGAAGCTTGAGCGTCGAGGCCGAGTTCAGCGCTTCCCAGAACTCACCCTCGGACGTCGCCCCCTCGCCGATGGTCACGACGACGACCTCGTCGGCGGACGCGTGCGTCGCCTGGTCGCGGATCGCGGCGGCGTCGGGGCGGAGGAGGAAGCGGCCGGCCTCGGCGGCGCCGACGCCTGGCAGGCATTCGGAGCCCGTCGGCGAGGAGGTCGTGAAGACGTTCAGCCGCGCCGAGCCCCAGTGCGACGGCATCTGGCGGCCGGAGGACGCGGGGTCGGCGGCGGCGCCGACGGCCTCGAGGAACATCTCGCGCGGCGTCACGCCGAGCCCGAGGCAGAGCGCCCGGTCGCGGTAGTACGGGAAGAGCCAGTCGACGCCCTTCTTCATGTGGGCGGCAACGGCCGTCTGGAGCGCCTCGTGGCCCGCCCCGGAGATCTGGAAGAAGATGCGGTTCTGCCGCTTGAGCTGGATCTCCCGGTCGTCGATTCGCCGGGACGTGACCATGTTGCGGAAGGCGCGGAGGAGGTCGTCCCGCGTCAGCCCCTCGTACTTGTCCACCCGGGGCGCGGCGGCTTCGGAAGCCATCTGCGCCGGACTTTACCCTACGCGGCCGGCGCCGTCGGAGCGGCCGGCGCGCTCCAGTCCGAATGGGGCGCGCGGTTCTCGACGATCCAGCCGCGGAGGAGGTCGCGGTAGCGGCGCGCCGGAACGCCCTCCTTCTCGAAGAAGGGGACGAGCGCCGTGTTGAGCGCAGGCAGGCGGTAGAACGGCACGGCGGGGTAGTAGTGGTGCTCGAGGTGGAGGTTCGACCAGAGGTAGACGAACTCCCAGAGGGGCGAGCGCGCCATGCGCGTGCCCCACTTCGCCGGCTCTCCCGGGACGATGTCGTAGTGCTGGCCGAGCCGGTTCAGCGCGAAGGCGGGCGGGAAGACGAGGAAGACCGGGACGAGGTAGAGCCAGACGAGGCGAGCGCCGCCGCCGAACCGCGCGATCGCGGCGGCCGTCACGACGTGGAGGAGGATCGCGGCGAGGCGCTCGCCCGCGATGCGGCGGCGAAGCGTTTCGGGGTACGTCGCGGTCTCCTTCCGCGCGGCGCGGAAGTAGATCGGGAAGAGCGCCGGCGTCGCGTAGAGGAGCTTGAGCCAGCGCGCGTTGATCTTCGGCGAGAGATGCGCGCGCTTCGGGTCGTCCGCCTGGGAGCCGAGCTCGGCGTGATGGTCGAGGTGCCAGCGCGTGAACTGCGTTGGCGAGATCCCCGACGGCAGCGCGTAGAGGAGGCCGAGCGCGCGGTAGGCGCCGGGCCGGTCCCCGTCGAAGACGGCCTTGTGGACGATCTCGTGGAGAAGGACGGTTCCGTCGAAGACGACGAAGCCAAGGACGAGCGCGCACGGGATCCGGACCCAGAGGCTCTCGAACTGCCACGAGAGCGCGAACGCGCCGGTGAAGAAAACGACCTGGCGCAGAACCACCACGAAGTGCCGAGCGGGGCTCTTCCTGTGCAGCGCCTTGAGGACCTCGTTCGGGACCGCGGCCGAAAGGCGCGCCCTGAGGTCCCCAATCGCATGGTGGTAATAGCCCGATTTCATCCGCACTCAGGGTAGAACAGATTTTCCCCGCGGGAGATTCCGTCTCAGGGCTCGTCCCCCCCGACCTCCTCCGCCACGAGGTACAGGGGCCGGCCCTTCACCTCGTCGTAGATCCGGCCGAGGTACTCGCCGAGGACGCCGATCATGAGGAGCTGGACGCCGCCGAGGAAGAGGACGAAGACCATGAGCGTCGTCCAGCCTGGGACGTTGATCTTCAGCATCCAGAGCGCGAGGACGACGAGGATGTAGAGGAACGCGAAGGCCGACACGAGGAAGCCGAGCCACGTCGCGAGCTGGAGCGGGACGTGGCTGAAGGACGTGAGGCCGTCCAGCGCGAAGCGGAGCATCTTGCGCAGCGGGAACTTCGTCTCGCCGCGCGTCCGCGGCGGGCGCACGTACCCAACACCGATCTGGCGGAAGCCGACCCAGGCCGTCATCCCGCGGATGAACCGGTGCCGCTCGCGCAGTCTCCGGAACGCGGCGACGGCCTTCGGCCCCATGAGCCGGAAGTCGCCGACGTCGACGGGGATGTCCACGTTCGTCCAGCGCTTGAGGAGCCTGTAGAAGACGTGGGCGGTCCAAAGCTTGAACGCGCTCTCGCCCTCGCGCTTCGTGCGCTGCGCGTAGACCACCTCGTAGCCCTCGTCGATCTTCTTGAGCATCGGGGCGAGGAGCTCCGGCGGGTCCTGCAGGTCGGCGTCCATCACGGCGACGACGCGCCCGCGCGCCGCGTCGACGCCCGCCGTGAGCGCCATCTGGTGGCCGAAGTTGCGCGAGAAGCGGAGGGCGCGGATGCGGCGGTCCGCCCGCGCAAAGGCCGCCATCTTCTCGAAGGATCCGTCGGCGCTGCCATCGTCGACGAAGACGATCTCCCAGGTCCGGCCCGCGGCGTCGAGCGCCTTCACGAGACGGTCCCTTAGCTCGTCGAGGTTGTCGGCCTCGTTGAAGACCGGGAGAGCGACGGAGATTTCGGGCGCGCTCATCGTCATGACGCGGCCTTCGTCTCCGGCGCCGGCGGCTCCTGCGGCGGAGGCGGAGGCGGCGCGGGCGGAGGAGAGCCCGCCGGGTGCTGCCGGCGGAACACGGTGACCCAGACGGCGCCGATCGGGTTGTTGCCGTCCTGTCGATCCCACGTGTCGCGCGTGAAGACGTAGCGCAGGAGCTGGGCCGGGCTCGGCCGCAGCGGCGAGAGCGCCGTGTCGGGAATCCACCAGGCGCGGAACGGCACGTGGTCGCGTGCGTAGCCGGGGCCGAGGGCCAGCGCCTGCTTGTCGGCGTCGCCGTCGTCGCAGACGACGATCGGCGGGTGCAGCTCGCCCGTCGGCGGCTGCCAGTTCACGGGCGCCGGCCGGACGTACCAGCTCAGCGGCCAGCCGGCCTCGCCCGAGACGATGGCGGCGGGGACCTCGCCGGCGCGGCCGGACCTGAGGATCTCGTCGACGAGCCCGAGCACCTCGGGGCACGTCTGGACCTGGATCGTGGACTCGGCCTTGCGGGAGTTCGGGGTGAGGTCGGGGTAGACGAAGGAGAGCGTGAGCGCCGTCGCCACCGAGGCGACCGCGGTCGCCCCGCCGGCGAGCCGCCACCCGGCGCCCTTCTCCGCGAGGAGCGCCCACGCGGCGCCCGCGAGCGGGAGGAACGGGAGGACCTGGTGCACGAGGAGCCAGCCGGCCTTCTCGCCGAGATACGCGTACATCGCGACCGACGACACGGCCCAGCCCGCGACGAAACGCTCGGCGAACGAGAGCTTCCTCCAGCGCATCACGATGTACGCGAGCGCCGGGAGCAGGATCGCGAACTCGTACTGGAGGAGGCGCGGGAGGTAGAACGTCTTCGGCCCGCCGACGCGCTCCATCTTGTGCTGGCCCCACCAGTACGAGATCGCGTCGAACGCGGGGTTGCCCGATTCCGGGTGGACGAGGAAGACCGTGTAGAGAACCTCGGACGTGACGAAGAAGAGGAGGAGCGCGCCGGCGACGGCCACCGCGTTCTTCTCGAGCCAGTCAATGAGGCGGCGCAGACGGTTCCAGACGTCGAGGCCGCGCCCGGGCTCCATCCACGCGGCCGCGACGGACGGGACCATGAGCGCGAGGAGGACGTAGAAGTTCTCCTTCGACGCGAACGCAACGGCCGCCCAGAGCCCCGCGACCGCGAGGTCCTTCACGCGCCGCGTCGCGAGGTACTCGTCGAGCCACAGGAAGAGCCCGGCGGTCCCGAGGAGGCTCCAGGCGTCGTCGCGGCAGAAGCGCGTGTAGTAGAGGAGGTTCGGCGAGAGCGTTGAGAGGGCGCCCGCCGCGAACGCGGCGCGCGCTCCGAACCGCCGTCGCAGGAGGAAGGCCATCGCGGTGAGGGCGACGCCCGCGAGTGCGGGGGCGAGGCGGGCGGTGAAATCGGACGTCCCGTCCCAGGTCTTGGCCGCGGCGAATCCGGTCAGGACTCCAACCGCCTTGCCGACCACCGACGAAACCGCGAACACGGCCGTGACGGCGAAGTACTGCACGGGCCCGTGGTAGATGGGGTCGTACTTGTAGGCGCCTTCCTTGAGGAGCCTGACCGACGCGTACGCGTGGATCGACTCGTCGTGGTGGAACGCGTGCGTTCCGAGCCGGGCGAGGTGCAGGAACAGCGAGAGGGCGATCAGCAGGGTCCAGGCCCTCTTCTCGAACGCCGAGAGTGGCGGCGCGGCGGAAGCGGTCGCGGCCGTCATTTCAGGATCTCGTAGACGGCGGTGCCCTTCGTTTCGAAGGCGCGCCGGAAGTTCGCGCGAAGCGGGAAGGCGCTCACGCCGAAGTCCTTCTTCTCGAACGAGCCGACAACGACGTAGCGGACGCCGTAGCGGTGGAGCGTCGCGAACACGGCGTCGGCGTCCTCGGAGGTGTAGAGGAGCCGCAGGTCCCGGCGGCGGCCCTCGAGCTCGGGGCCCGCGCCGCCGCCGCGCCAGAGGCCCTCGTGGTTGTCCCAGCCGAGGACGATCGGCAGCCCCGCCGCGCCGCCGATGCGGCTGTAGTCCGAGTAGGCGTTGCCCGTCGCCTCCGCGAGGACGGCGCCCTCGACGGCGTGCGTGCGCAGCCACTCGACGGCCGAACGGTCGCCCGGGGCCTCGCGCGCCATCCAGGCGAGGCCGTTCAGCCCGTCGACCGGGCCCGTCCACTTCCACCGGAGGACGGCGGCCGCGAGCGGGTGCGCAAGGAGGCCGCCGGCCGTGACGAGGAGGGCCGCGCGGATGAAGGTGCGGGCGCGGCGCGTCGAAAGCGCGAGCGGCAGGAGGAGCGCGCCGCCGATCACGAGGAGAGGCCACGCCCCCATGAACGTCTTGAAGACGGTGTTCATCCGGCGCATCTGGTCGCCGTACGAGTCCGAGACGAGGACGACGTCCGGCACGGAGGCGAGGACGGCGCCCGCGGCCGCGTAAAGGAACCCCGCCTTGAGCGCGCCCGTCGGGGCGGGTGCCTCGTCCGAGGCGGGCTCCCGGAAGAGCAGCCAGAGGACGCCGGCCGCGAATCCCGCCGCGAGGCCGAAGACGGGCCGCTTCGTCAGGACGGCAAGCGCGAGGCCGAGCGCGGGAAACGCGGTCGCGGCGACGAGCGCGCGGTCCTCGCGGGACTGCGAGCGCACGAGCGCGACGCCGAACGCGAGCGCGGGGACGATAGCGAGAACGCCGAAGTGGAGGAACGCTTCGCCCGCGGTCGTCGCTTCCTTCCAGAACGTCAGGCCGTGCAGCGCGGGCCGCGGCGACCGGAGGAACGGCAGCAGGAACGGGACGGCGAGAAGGACCGAGAAGACGCTCCGTAGGGCGGCCGGCCGGAACGGGCGCGCGGCGAGGTTGCCGGCGGCGAGGACGAGAAGGCACGCGGGGAGGTCCCAGGGATTCGCCGAGAGGACGGCGGCGAGGAGGATGCCGTCGAAGAGCGTGCCGGCGACGGTCCCAACCCTGCCGGCGAGACCGGCGAACGCGAGGAAGAACGGGAACGTGACGGCGTGCGGGTGGAGGTCCCCGAGGCGGAACGTGAAGAGCGGCCATTCCGTGATCGCGTTCGCGACCCGCCGCGAGGACGCCCACCAGTCGAGATCCGCAAACGGCTTGTCGCCGAGCGCCTGCCGCGCGCCGTCGAACGTGCCGCCGAGGACGAGGACCGAGCCCGCGAGGAGCGCGAGGCGCCGCCCGCCCCCGCGCGTCCGGACGGCCCCGTAGGCCGCGAGGGCGGCGAGCGCGGGCAGGAGCGCCGCGATCAGGTTGTACGCGTACTCCGACGGCACGCGCGCCGCGCGCGCCGGCAGCGCGAAGAGGTACGTCCCGAAGTGGTAGTACGGGAAGCGCGAGCCGGAGAGCCACGGGTCCGGGAACGGCAGGCGCGGCGTCGCCATCAGGCCGGAAAGGACGGCGAAGTCCATCGGCTTCTCAGTCTGGCGGATCTCGCCGTACGTCGCCCGGATCCAGAGGAAAACGGCGAAGACCGCGAGGAAGAGGACGAGCGGGGCGACCAGCGCGCGGCCGCGCGCGAGGACGCCCGCGAGGTCCCGCCCGCCCCAGAGGAGCAGCGCGAGGAGCGCGAGACCCGCGAGAGGCAGCGCGAGGGAGCGGATCGGCGTGGCCGGCAGGAACCCCGAGACGAGCCAGCCGGGCAGGGCGGCCGCCACGAGACCGACGGGGAGAGAAAATGCGAAGACGGTCTCGGCGCCCGCGTCGCCTTCCGCGTCGCCCCGGAACAGGCGGGCGAGCAGGGCCATTCCCGACGCGCTCGCCAGGAGGAGGACCGAGGCGAAAAGGAACGCGGACAAGGCCGTCACGGAACGAATCAAGGTAACACAAAGCGCGGTCCGCGCCGGGCTAGACTGGGCCCGTGAGCGCCGCTTCTCCTCGTGTCGCCGTGATCGGCGGAGGCCTCGCGGGCCTCGTCGCGGCGGACCGCCTCCTCGGTGCGGGCCTCCCCGTGACGGTCTTCGAGAAGTTCCCCGAGGCCGGCGGCCTCGTGGGGGTCGTGGAGGTCGGCGGCACGGCCCTCGAGCGCTACTACCACCACCTCTTCACGAGCGACGTTGACTACGTGTCCTTCGCGGAGGAGTTCGGCCTGGGCGGCGACCTCATGTGGCTCAAGTCGCGGATGGGGTTCTTCTCGGGCGGGAAGCTGTGGGATTTCGGCACGCCCGCGTCGCTCCTCTCCTTCGCGCCGCTCGGGATCCTCGGACGGCTCGAGTTCGTCCTCTCGACGCTGAAGCTCCGGCAGAGCGGCGACTGGCAGAGCCTCGAAGGCGACACGGCGGTCGCGTGGATGCGCCGGAACGGCTACTCCCGCGCGCTCGACGCCGTCTGGGGCCCGCTGCTCTTTCAGAAATACGGGAAGCGCGCCGGGGAAGTCGGCCTCGTGTGGCTCTGGGGAAAGATCGCGCTCCGCACGCGGTCGCGCGACAAGACCGGCCTCGGCGAGCGCCTCGGATACATGAAGGGTTCGTTCGGACGCGGCGTCGCCGCGGTGCTTGCACGCGTGAGGGCGCGTGGCGGGGACGTCCGCACGTCGCGCCCCGTGAAGATCGTGAAGAAGGCCGGCGGCGGCTTCGACGTGGAGTTCGCCGGGGGCACGGAGACGTTCGACCTCGTCCTCTCGACGGTCGCGATCCCCGAGCTCCTCAGGCTCGCGCCGGATCTCCCGGAGGACGTGCGGAGGACGTGGAGCGCGATCTCCTACTGTCATGCGCTCTGCCCGATTCTCGAGCTCGACCGCTCACTCTCCCCGTACTACTGGCTGAACGTCGGCGACGCGTCGATGCCGTTCGGCGGCGTCATCGAGCACACGAACTTCATCCCGAGGGAGGAGTACGGCGGCCGGCACGTCGTCTACATCTCGAACTACGTCCTCCCGGACGACCCGAAATGGAAGAGCCCGGACGCGGCGCTCTGGGCCGAGTACCTGCCCGCGCTGAAGCGGATCAACCCGGCGTTCGACGAGAGCTGGATCCTGAAGAAGCAGATCGGGCGCGCCGAGTACGCGCAGCCGATCGTCGTGCCCGGTTACTCGAAGCTCCTGCCGCCGCTCGAGACGCCGGTTCCGGGCCTGTGGTCCGCGTGCATGGCGCAGATCTACCCGGAGGACCGCGGCCAGAATTACGCCGTGCGCATCGGGCGCGATGCGGCGGACGCGATCCTGAAGAAGCTGCGCGGCTAGTCGGTCCAGAGCGGCAGCTGGCCGCCCGGGCCCGGCGCGCCGGGCGACACGAGGCCATGGACGCCCACCCCGAGGAGGCGCACGGGCCGCGCCCCCGCCTCCGTCCTCTCCAGCAGCGCCGCCGCGCGCGCCGCAAGCTCGTCGGCGTCGCGCGTCGGCCGCGCGCTGTCGCTGCGCGTCACGGTCGTGAAGTCCGCGTACCGCACCTTGAGCGTGACCGTGCGCGCGAGGAGCCTCTTCTCGGCGAGGAACGAGGCGTCGTGCCGCGCCATCGACTCGACGATCGTCCGCATCTCGCGGAGGTCCGCGAGGTCCTCGCGGAACGTGTCCTCCGTGCTGACGGACTTCCGGGTCCGGTCGGGAACGACGGGACGGGCGTCGTCGCCGTGCGCGAGGCGGACGAGCGCCTCGGCCCAGCTCCCGACGACGCGGCGGAGCGCGGCGGGATCCGCGGCGCGCACGTCCACGAGTTTCGCGCAGCCGATTGCCCGCAGGCGCTCGGCCGTCTTCGGGCCGACGCCCCAGAGCGCGTCCACGGGAAGCTTCGCGAGGAACGCCTCCATGCGCTCGGGCGCGATCACCGTGAGCCCGTCGGGCTTCTTCCAGCCCGAGGCGATCTTCGCGAGGAACTTGTTGGGCGCGACGCCGGCGGAGACCGTCAGGCGCGTCGCCTCCCGCACCTCGGCCTTAAGACGTTTCGCGACCTGCATCCCAAGCGGCTCGCCCCACGCGTTCTCGGTGACGTCCAGATACGCCTCGTCGAGGGAGAGCGGCTCGACGAGCGGCGTCACCGCGCGGTAGAGGGCAAAGATCTCCTTCGACACGGCCGAGTACTTCCGGAAGTCGGGCTTGACGATGACGAGCTCCGGGCAGAGGCGCACCGCGCGCGCCATCGGGATCGCGGAGCGGACGCCGAACTTTCGCGCCTCGTAGCTCGCGGCCGCGACGACGCCGCGGCCCTTCGGATCGCCGCCGACCGCGACGGGCCTTCCCCGCAGCGCGGGATCGTCCCGCTGCTCGACGGACGTGTAGAAGGCGTCCATGTCGAGGTGGAGGATGCGGCGGGGAGGCGCGGCCACGCGGCCGATTCTGCGCCGCTCAGGCGGCGCGGAGGGCGCGCTCGAGCCCCCACGTCACGGCGAGAGCCGTCGCGAGCGCGGGCAGCGTTCCGCCCGTCGATCCGGCGAGGAAGTACGCGGCCGCGCCCGCGGCCCAGCCGCACATCCCCGGGATCGCGAAGCCGCCGTGGCGGCTCGCAGGCCCGCTCTCGTCGTACAGCTCCGCGACGGCAACGGGCCGCTTGAGGAGGAAGAAGTGCGCGAGGAGAACGCCGCCTACGGGCACGAGCAGCCCGCCGAGGAGCAGCATGAAGTCGGCGTAACGATCGAGCCAGCCCGAGAAGAGCGAGAGGAGCGCGCCGACGACGCCGATCGTCCAGACGGACGCGCGGTCGTTCGCGGCCGGGACGAGGCTCTTCCACGCGAGCGCCGACATGTAGATGTTCACGAAATTCGTCGTGAGCGTCGCGAGGGCGAGGAGGAGGGCGCCGAGGCCGCCGAGCCCCGCGGCCGCGATCATCGCGCCGGGATTCGTCGACCCCGCGGCGCGCGCCGCGACGAACCCGAGCGGCACGAACCACAGGCTCGTCGCCGCGAGGCCTAGGAAGACAGCCGCCGCGGCCTTCCCCGGCGAGCGCGTGTAGCGCGGGTAGTCCCCGAAGACGAGGAGCCACGAGACCTGGTAGCCGATCACGACGTCGAGGCCGCGCACCGCCGTCATCGAGCCGTTTCCGGGCGCCGCCGTGACGGCGGCCTGGAGGCGCAGAAACGCGAACGTCAGGATGCCGCCGACGACGAGGAGGAGGGGCACGGCGAGGCGGTCCGCGTGGCGGACGGCCCGCGGCCCTCCCGCAACGACGGCCGTCGCGAGGAGGCCGAGCCCGAACGCCCAGAGCCGGACGCTCGCGGGTCCGCCGAAGACCCGCGCGCAGGCGGACGCCGCGATCACGTTGTTCACGGCGATCCACGCGAAGTTCGTGACGTAGAGGATGAGCGAGACGAGCGCTCCGCCGCGCAAGCCGAGCGCCGCCCGGCAGGCGATGACGGACGGGACGCCGAGACGCGGCCCGAGAGGAGTGAGCGCGGCGACGAGCGCCGAGCCGAGGACGATGCCTCCGCCCGCGAGGAGGGCGGCCTGACCGAGTCCGAACGCGGGCGCGAGGCTCGCGCCCGTCTGGAGCGTCGTCGCGACGAGGTTCGCGCCCGCGATGATGAGGAAAAGGTCGACGGGCGACTGCGTCTTCTCGGCGTCGGGGACGGGCCCGAGGTCGGCGGCCTGCATCAGCTGCCGAGACTAACCGGGCCGGACTGCCGCGCGAGGTAGGAAATGGCCTTCTCTTCTCCCCAGTAGACGGGCCGGAGCCCGTCGGCGGCCACCCAGCCCGCGTGGCCGCCGCGTTCCGTGACGAGGAAGCGCACCGAAGGGGAGGCCGCCGCGCGCGCGGCGTCGACGGACTCCGGTGGCACGAACGGATCGTCGAGCGCCGAGAGGGAGAGCACCGGCACGGTGATCGCGCCGAGGACGCGGAGCGAGCTCGAGCGGGCGTAGTAGTCGTCCGCGCCCGCGAAGCCGTGCAGCGGGGCGGTTGCCGCGTCGTCGAACTCGCGGAACGTCCAGGCGCGCGCCGCGCGCGGGAGGTCGATCCGGGCCGCAGCCTCGGGGAAGCGCCGCGCGATCGACTCGGCCTTGGGCATGAGCGTCTTCACGAATGCGCGCACGTAGAGCGCGGACGGGAAGGACGCCATGTGGCGGTCCCCGGCCGCGAGGTCGTACGGGACGGAAAGCGTCGCCGCCGCGGCGACGAGGCGCTCGCCGGGATGCTCGCCGAGCCACTTGAGGAGGACGTTTCCACCGAGCGACACGCCCGCCACGAGGACGGGCCGCCCGTGGCGCGCGGCGAGCGTCCGGAGGACGAAGTCGAAATCCGTCGTCTCGCCGGAGTGGTAGAGCCGCGGCCGTTCGTTCGGAAGCGTCTTCGAGAGGTCGAGGAGATCGCGCGCGCAGAAGCGGAAGTTCAGGACGGACGGCCGGAACCCGAAGGCGAGGCCGAGCGCGAGGAGGCCCTGCGCGTAGACGGAATGCGAGCTGCCCTCGAGCCCGTGGAGGATCAGGAGCGGCGGCGCGCCGTCCGGCACGGGCGCGTCCGCGTGATCGAGAAGGAGCGTGTCGCCGTCGGGCGCCGGGAGCGCCTCGCGGCGGAGCGGCACCTGCCGCCGGGAGCGGGCGAGCCTGCCCCAGACCGTCTGGAGGTGCGCGCCCCGCAGCCACCACGCGGGCGAGAAGCCCGGCCGGTCCGCCCCCCTCATTTCGGGAGTTGGATCACGACGAGGCGGCCCTCGAAGTCCGCGACCGCGAGCCGGCCGTCCGGGAGCAGCGCGACACCGGACGGGTGCTCGAAGCGCCGGTCCTCGGGCTGGTCCTTCCCGCGGGCGGTCGCGACGAGCTTTCCGTCTGGCGCGTAGCCGCGGACCTCGCCGTCGAGCGGCACCGAGAGCCAGACGCGGCCCGACGCGTCGACGGCGAGGTACGGCTCGCTCATCACCTGCCGCCGCCAGCCCGCCACGTCGAAAGCGCGCATGAACGTGCCGTCCTTCGCGAAGACCGCGACGCGCCCGTTTCCGTTGTCGGCGACGTAGAGGAGGCCGTCCTTTCCGAGCGCGAGGCCCTGCGGCTCGGCGAGCTTGCCAGCGCCCTTCTCGCGCCCCCACTCGGTTTCCTTGCGCCCCTCCGCGTCGAAGCGCACCACGCGGCTGTTGCCGGTGTCGGCCACGAAGACCGTGCCCTTCGCGTCCACCGCGACGCCGCGCGGCCCGAAGAAGTCCGAAGAGAACTCGCGCTGGAAAACGCCCTTGGCGTCGAGCACCTGGATGCGGCCGTTCCACGTGTCCGCGACGTACACCAGGCCCTTCGCGTCGACGGCGACGGCGCACGGATCCCGGAACTCGCCGGGGCCGGAGCCCAGTGAACCGACCGAGAAAAGAGGCGAGAGGTCGGGCTTGAGCGCCTGCACGCGCACGTTGCCGAAGTCGGCGACGAAGACGTTTCCCTTCGCGTCCGACGCGAGGCCGCGCGGCTGGCGGACCTGCCCGGCGGGCTGCTGCGCGGGCGCGGCGGGGGGGGCGCCCGCCGCGCGCGCCGGGAGCTCCTCGACCTTGAGCGGCGGCGTTGCCGCGCCGGGCGCGAACGCACCCTTCACGGCGAAGAGGGTCACCTCGGGGTTCCGGTAGACGGGCGTCAGGAGGTCCGTGAAGCCGCCGAAGCGCGCGAGGATCCCGGCGCCGTAGGTTTTTCTCTCGAGCGGCCCGACGGCCACGAGCGCGACGTGGTAGCGCCGAAGGACGGCCGCCACCTCGTCCGGCGCGAGCGCCGTGTATGCCGCTTTCACGTCGGCCTTGCGGCGGTCGATCTCGGGCTGGCTGTGGCCGCGCTGGAACGTGTGGTACTCCCAGCCGAGGACGGTCGGGAGCCCCGTCATCATCGAGTAGCGCGAGAACTCCTGGTAGGCGTCGCCCTGCGCCTCGAGGACGACGGGGACGCCGCGCACGTTCACGTTGATCCACTCGTACGCACCCCGATCTCCCGTCGCCTTCGACTCGAGGTAGGCCGTCCCGTCGAGCGTCGACCGCGGCCAGTCTTCGCGGCCGCTGCGCAGGTAGCCGGGCACGGCCGTCACCGTCGTGAACAGGACCGCCGCGAACGCGATCGCGGCCGCCGATTTCCAGAGCGGCCCGCCGGCCGTCCGGAGGAGCCGCCACGCGGCCGCGCCCGCGACCGCGAAGAAGAACCACACCTCGAGGTGGAACTTGAAGATCGTGTTCATCCGGTCCCACACGTAGACGACCTCGCACCCCGTGATGACCGCGAACCCGAACGCGGCGAGCGCGCAGGCGATGCGAACCTCGCGGCTCGCGCCGCGCCGCGCCGCCGCCCACGCCGCGGCGAGGCACGCGAGCGCCGTGAAGCCGCGGATGGACTGCGCCTGGTCGAGGTGCCAGGGCTTCAGCGCGAGCGAGAGGAGGGACAGCGGGAGCAGGACCGCGAGGACTCCGCGGGCGGCGCGCGCCGCGCGGCCGGGAGGCGGATCGCCCTGCCGGAGGGCCGTGAACACGAACGGCACGAGGAGCGCGAGGAAGAACGCCCACACGTTGAAGAAGTCCCACGGCGAGGCGAACGGCCCGACCTCGCGCCCCCAGTTGCGCGGCGGGGGCGTGAAGTGCGCCCAGAACGGGCGGGCGAGGACGTACGCCACGGCCGCGGCTCCCGCGACGGGGAGCGCGACGCCGCGCAGGAAGCCGGGGAACGACGCGACGGCTCCGCCGGGCCGCGCCACGACGTACGCGGCGAGCGGGACGAACACGAGCGCGCAGGCGTACGTCGGCACGGCCCACCCGTTCGTGATCTGAATGGCGGCGAGGAGCAGGCCGAGGAGGCCGATCGTCGCGGCCTCCTCGCGCGGCGTCGGAACGGCGTCGCGCGTCGCGAGGGCGAGCAGGAGCGCGAGGAACGCGGTCGTGAACGGCATCGCAAGGGCGTGCGCGTGGAGGTCGGCGAAGAGGAACGTCCACAGCGGGTACTCGCTGATCCCGTTCGGCCCGATGACGCGCGACGTGGCCCAGAAGTAATGCCAGTCGAGCGGCTGGCCGGCCTTCCACCGGGAGACCGCCTCGCGCACGCCGGACGGCGGCGCGGCGAACATCGCGAGGAGCGCGGCAACCGCACCGGCCCGGAGGCGCCCGCCGAGCGCCGCCCCGGCCGCGAGGACGCCGCACGCCGTGAGGCTCGCGACGCCCGCGATCCCGAGGTTGAAGAGGAGCCCGGGGTGGATGCCGAGGAGCTTGCCGATCGCGGCGAGACCGTAGTGCCCGAAGTACGTGTAGGAGAGCGTCGAGCCCGCGAGCCACGGCTCGGGCGGCGGCAGGGCGGTCGACCGGAGGAGCGCGTTCAGGAACGCGAAGTCCATCGGCTTCTCGCCGGAGAAGATCTCGGGACTCGCGGCGCGAAACGCGAGGAAGAAGAGGAACGTTCCCCACGCGACGAGCTCCGTCTTCCACCGCTCGGCGGGGGGCGCCGCGAAGGGCCGGCGGCGCGCGAGAGCCCAGGCGCCGGCGCCGAGCGCCGCCGCCCATGCCAGCAGCAGCGGCCGCCCGAATGGCGCCCAGCGCCAGGACACGAGGAGCCACGACCCGAACGCGAAGAAGAGGACGCCGCACGTCTTCCCGAGCGCGTAGAGGCCGGGGCGTTCCGGCAGGGCAGCGGCGAGGAGCGCGTAGCCGGCGAGGCCGAGAAGCTCGAGGAAACCGGCGAAGAGAAGGATCGCGGCGGGTCCGGATCTCAGCCCGGGCAGGCCCGGGCCCGGGCCTTCGTCCGCCGCGGAGCGCGCGGAGGCCGCGGGCTCGGCGAGCAGGAGATCCCTGCGCGAGAGCGCGCGCGATGGCGTGCGCGTCAGGAGCCGCGCCTCGATCTCGCCCGCCGCGAGCTTCCCGCGGTTCTCGAAGACGAGGATCTTCGGGTGGTCGTACACGCTCAGGGACTCGTCCGCGAGCTCGTCCGGAAGCTCGAGGCCGAAAAGCGCCGGGCGCGACGCGAAGGACCGCGTGAGCGTGAACCCGAGGTCTCCGGCGAACAGGAGGCGGAACGCGCGGTTCGTGAGCGGGAACTTGTCCGGCGCCCGCGTCACGGCCCCGTAGAGCCGCTTCGTCTGGAGGACGACGCGGTCCGCCGCCG
>Ga0315271_10000212_pt1 | contig 29731 bp, 30 predicted proteins | sample C3_top_MG_FD_204664 | JGI IMG/M metagenome (GOLD analysis project Ga0315271, IMG submission 204664) | Sediment microbial communities from Yellowstone Lake, YNP, Wyoming, USA - C3_top | ecosystem: Environmental > Aquatic > Freshwater > Lake > Sediment | place: USA: Wyoming | collected 2017-08-01
AGCATGGCCAGCTTGTGCCGCAGCACATCGCGCTGGCGGGCAAGATCGGTCCGTTCTTCACGCACTTCGACGATGCGGGCCAATGCCAGCGAGAGCAGATGGTCGAAGGCGCGCCGCTTGAGTTGACGGCGCGTTTCCGCCTCGTTGTCGGCGATATCCACCAGGCGGTGGTTGCGGAAACTGACCGTCAACTGGGCCACGTCACGCCGCACCTGTTCACCTGCCAGATCCATGCCGAGCACGTTTTTTTCGATCCGTTCTGCCAGCAGCAGCGCAGTCAGCCGTTCGGCGCCCGCAGAAGCTTCCTTCAGGAAGCGGGTCATGGCGCGGTCGCGCCCCAGCATGTCCAGCATCTGCCCGGCAGAAACAAACAGGGCGGCAAGGCGCGGATCGGCACTGAAGTCGTCGCGCCCCGCAGTCAGCGGAGCAGGGATCGCGTCCACCAGCGCCACAACATGATCGATGGCATGGATGACCGGCTCGCGCAGGCGCTTGCGATAAGCGGGGAGGAGCCGCAGCCGCGAGTCGGTGCCGTCCACGGCGCGTTCGATCGCCGCTTCGACCAGTGACTCGGGATAGCGCCCCGGATTTTCATCACCGCCGAAAAAGGACTGGAACAGCTTCAGCATGGCTTACCCCTGAAAAGTCATGATGTGTTCGCTGACTTGATACCCTTGCTATCCACTTAACCGTTCGTGGTGAGCCTGTCGAACCACCCGCTTGATTCCAGAGCCCTTCGACAAGGCTCTCCTGAGCGAAGCCGAAGGGCTCAGGGCGAACGGATAAGTGCCAAGTGAACAGCACTGGACTCAATAACGTTGCGGAATCCAGCGGCGTTTGCTCATGGTCGCCTCGTCGTCGTAGGCGTTTTTCGTGTTGCGCCGTGGCAGCTTGACCTTCTCGCGCGGCTGGCGCACATAGGGAATCTGCTCCAGCAGGTGGGTGATCAGATTCAGGCGCGCCTTGCGTTTGTCGTCGGAGCGCACGACATGCCAGGGCGCAAAGTCGGTGTCGGTGGCTTCCAGCATCTGGTCGCGCGCGCGGGAATCTCAGGGTCAGGTCTTGCTTTTTGCTATCCAGAAAACCGACTTCAACCCTTCAACCTAGCAAACGCCGAGGTCTTTCATGATCATAAATCGCGCGCTCTTCACTTGAAATAACGCGCCTCGAAGCGCGCCAGCACGGTGTCGCCATCCAGCAAATCCAGCGTCTCGCCCGCGATACGGTAGCGGGTGGCGCGCTCGAACGCGGCGATGAGTGCGGTCTCCTGCGCCATCATCTCGGGTGGGTAGGCCATGCGCGTGCTGGCCAGCGGGCCGAAATGCAGTGTGCTGGGCGCGGATTGGGTGTAACTGCCCATCAGCTTGTTGCACCCGCTACCGCCGCTGGCGCGGCCATCCAGCAGCAGAATAGGGGCTTCGCGCTCGCCGGGTTGCGTTTGAGGCTAAAGGGTCAGGGGCGCTCCCCTTTTGTGACGCTCAAAAAAGCTTAAACACAGGCAGACCCAATCCCTCCGATGCAATGCACAAGCGGCGGTCAAGGCTGGCGATTCGGGCGCCCAGTCGGCGAGCGATTGCCAAATGCAACGCGTCGCCTGCGCGCAGGGTGGCGGGCGATTCGATGAGCACGGCAGCGGTACGAAAATCCGTCGGCTCGATTTCTGTCATGCCCAAATGCGTCGACGCAAACCGCTGAAAATTGGCCAACGCCTGCTGGCGGGTCTCGGCATCAATAGCGCCCGTTCGCTGTTTGATCCCGCCGATACTCGCCATCTCGGTCAAGGTCCAGGCCGAGATCATCAACTTTTCTTTACGCTGGCTTTCGAGTCGAGTCACCCACACAGCCGCATCCGGTTCACGGAAGAAAATCGCGCCCAGCACCGAGGTGTCGATGTAGATCACAGCAGGTCTTGTTCGCGCATCTCGGCAACAGTCAGACCCGGCATCGGCGGTTCAGACACCCATGTGTGCAAGTCTGCCCAGCCGAACCCCGCCGATCGCGGCTCGGGAACGAGGCGCGCTACAGGCTTTCCCCTGCGGGTGATAACAACACCCTGGCCTGCCTCAACATCAGCGAGCAAAGCAGATAGATGCGATTTAGCGTCCGCTACGGTGGCAGTTTTCATTATCAAGGCACCTTAAAATGGTCATGCTGGCTATCATTATTTGTCTTGTTAGTCATCTTGTAAAGCGTTGGACGCAGCAAAATTGGCCGCGATCCCATTACCTTTCCTACCCGAACGTCAGCCCCAAATATCAGCAAATCTAAGGGTCATAAGCAAATCTAAGGGTCAGGCCTTGCCTTTTGCTATCCAGAAAACCGACTTCAACCCTTCAACCTAGCAAACGCCGAGGTCTTTCATGATCATAAATCGCGCGCTCTTCACTTGAAATAACGCGCCTCGAAGCGCGTCAGCACGGTGTCGCCATCCAGCAAATCCAGCGTCTCGCCCGCGATGCGATAGCGGGTGGCGCGCGCAAACGCGCTGATGAGTGCGGTCTCCTGCGCCATCATCTCGGGCGGGCAGGCCATGCGCGTGCTGGCCAGCGGGCCGAAATGCAGTGTGCCGGGCGCGGATTGGGTGTAACTGCCCATCAACTTGTTGCAACCGCTACCGCCGCTGGCGCGGCCATCCAGCAGCAGAATGTGGGCTTCGCGCTCGCCGGGTTGCGTTTGCGCGGGGCGGTCGCCTGCTTCAACCAGTTTCCAGTAGGTGTTTTCCAGCGTGGCGTTGGGCTTTTGTTGGTGCACCTGCTGCAATACCAGTTGCGCTTGTTTGCCCGCGCCTTGCGTGAGCACCGCAACGTGTTCCGTGGTGGTGAACAACAGTTCGTCGCTGCGGGTGAGGGTGGCGCGCAGGGTGTAACTGTGCCGGGGGTTGACGTCAGCCGGGTAAAACGGCAACTCAAACGCCAGCGGCACCTGACGGCTGCCGACCGGCCAGCTCTGCTGTGCCAGGCGTTCGGCCTTGACGTCCTGCTTCGAGACATCGAGCAACTCAACCGTCAGCGTGGCGTCCTGCGGCAGCGCGATGCGTTCGCGGTAAGTCACGCTGCCGCTGATGCGATCCAGCGGCTCGGCGTGCGCCGGCGCAATGAGCATCAGGGGCAGCAGCCAGGTCAGGGTGAAAAGTGGGTGTGGCATGGTTATCCTCGGGATGAATGATTGATGCAGGCCGGTCTGTCGGGGCGTCGTGCTGCCAGCTTATAAACCCAGCTCGCCCCACAGCGCGTCCACCCGCGCCTTGACGCTTGCATCCATGGTTATCGGCGTGCCCCATTCGCGGCTGGTTTCACCCGGCCACTTGTGGGTGGCGTCGATCCCCATCTTGCTGCCCAGGCCGGACACCGGGCTGGCAAAGTCGAGGTAATCGATCGGCGTGTTTTCCACCAGTAGCGTATCGCGCGCCGGATCGACGCGGGTGGTGAGCGCCCAGATCACCTCTTTCCAGTCGCGCACGTTGACGTCGTCGTCGGTGACCAGGATGAATTTGGTGTACATGAACTGGCGCAGAAAACTCCACACGCCGAACATCACGCGCTTGGCGTGGCCGGGATATTGTTTCTTCATGCTCACCACCGCCATGCGGTAGGAGCAGCCTTCCGGCGGCAGATAAAAATCGGTGATCTCGGGAAACTGTTTTTGCAGCAGCGGCACGAATACTTCGTTCAGCGCCACGCCCAGAATGGCCGGTTCGTCCGGCGGCTTGCCGGTGTAGGTGGAGTGGTAGATCGGGTCGCGCCGCATGGTGATGCGCTCGACGGTGAACACCGGAAAAGTTTCCTGCTCGTTGTAATAGCCGGTGTGGTCGCCAAATGGCCCTTCCAGGGCCATCTCATAAGCGTGGCGGCCTTCGAGCGCGGGGTCGCAGGGATGGATCACGCCTTCCAGCACGATTTCGGCAGACGCGGGCACTTGCAAGTCGCTGCCAAGACACTTCGTGACCTCGGTTTTTGCGCCGCGCAGCAAACCGGCGAACTGGTATTCCGACAGCGAATCCGGCACCGGGGTGACGGCGCCGAGGATGGTGGCCGGATCAGCGCCCAGCGCGACGGCTACAGGAAAGGGCTGGCCAGGATGCGCGAGTTGATGCTCGCGAAAATCCAGCGCGCCGCCGCGATGCGCCAGCCAGCGCATGATGAGCTTGTTGGGCGCGATCACTTGCTGGCGGTAGATGCCCAAATTTTGCCGCGACTTGTGCGGTCCGCGCGTGACGGTCAGCCCCCAGGTAATGAGCGGCGCGACGTCGCCCGGCCAGCAATGCTGAATCGGCAGTCGCGACAAGTCGACGTCCGCGCCTTCCCACACGATGTCCTGACACGGCGCGTTTTTGACTTCCTTCGGCGTCATGTTCAGCACCTGCTTCAACACCGGCCATTTCTCCCAGGCGTCGCGCAGGCCTTTCGGTGGCTCGGGCTCTTTCAGATAGGCGAGCAGTTTGCCCACCTCGCGCAGCCGCGCCGGATCGTCTTCGCCCATGCCCAGCGCGACGCGCTTGACCGTGCCGAACAGATTCGCCAGCACTGGCATCGTGCCGCCCCTGGGGTTTTCGAACAGCAGCGCCGGCCCGCCCGCGCGCAGCACGCGGTCGGCGATTTCGGTCATTTCGAGCCGGGGATCGACTTCGACGCTGATACGTTTCAGTTCGCCGATTTTTTCCAGTTGCGCAATGAAGTCGCGCAGGTCGCGGTAAATCATCCTGGAAACCGCACGGATTAGTTGATGATTTCGAACAGGGTGACGACCTTGGTCACGCCAGACGAGGTGCGCGCAATCTCGGCGCCAGCTTTGGCCTCGGCCGGCGTCACCAGCCCCATCAGATAGACCACGCCGTCTTGCGTCACCACCTTGATTTTGGTGCCGGGCGCGTCGTCGGTGCTGAGCAGGCGGGTTTTAACATTGCTGGTGATGGCGGTATCGTTGGCATCGGTGGAGAGCGACGTGACGCCGGTAATCGCGAGTTCATTGAACACAGTGCGCACATCGGGAATGCCTTTGACCACTGCGGCGGCGCCGCTGCGGGTGGCTTCGTCGGCCACCTGGCCGGTCAGCAAAACCTGCTTGTTATAGCTGGTGGCAGAAATGCTGCTGGTTTTCTGCGGGTAGGCTTCGCTCAGACGGCTCATCGCGCGCACTTCGATTTCCTGGTCGCTGACATATACGCCAGTGGTGCGGCGGTCGAGCGCGGCCGAGGCGCCCACCGCTGCGCCGCCGACCACCGCCGCCGCACAGCCTTGTAATTGCGAGAACACGACACTCGCCAGCGCAACACCAATCAATTTCATCATTCTTCAACTCCTAATAAAACGCTGTCCACCGCATCGCACAGGCAATGGATGGTTAGCAGGTGGACTTCCTGGATGCGTGCCGCAGATTCGGCGGGCACGCAGAGGAAGACGTCGTCTTCCGCGATTTGTTCCGCCAGTTTGCCGCCGCTGCGACCGGTTAGCGCGATTACGTGGGCGCTACGCGCATGCGCGGCAGCAACTGCCTGCAACACGCTGGGTGAATTGCCGCTGGTGGAAATCGCCAGCAGGATGTCGCCCGGTTGTCCGAGCGCCTTGACCTGCCGGGCGAACACCTGGTCGTAAGCCGTATCGTCGGCGATCGAGGTCAGGGCGGAAGTGTCGGTGGTGAGCGCAATCGCCGCCAGACCGGGGCGCTCCTGCTCGAAGCGATGGATCATGCTGGAGGCAAAATGCTGCGCATCGGCCGCCGACCCGCCGTTGCCGCAGGCCATGATCTTGTTGCCTTGCGTCAGGCAATGCACGATCAGCCGCGCCGCCTGTTCGATGTGCGGAGTCAGCGCATCCGCTGCCTCCAGTGTGGTGTGTGCGGATACCTGAAAGTGGCCGTGGATTCTGTCGTGTAAAGGCATGGCGGTGATTATCCCATCATCCCGCTATCCCACATCGTCAAACGCGTTCTTGATCCAGTCCGGCGGGGCATTGCCGGTCAGCGCCACCACGTCGAAGCGGCACGGCGGCAGCGTTTTCAGGGTGGTCAGATACTGGCGCGCGGCGGCCAGCAGCTTCTTCCGCTTGCTCGCCGTCACGCTGGCGGCGGCGCCGCCGAAATCGCTGCGGCTGCGCAGACGTACTTCGACGAATACCCGCGTCGCACCGTCCTGCATGATGAGGTCGATCTCGCCAAAACGGCAGCGCCAGTTGCGCGCAACGGATACCAGACCCTGGGCGTTCAGGAAGGATTCGGCACGCGCTTCGGCGGACTGTCCGAGCAGGGTTTTCAACATCTGCGACAATGGCGAGCATGAATGAAGGTTCGCATCATACCCGCCTGCCCCCCGCGCTTTATGTCGTCGCCACGCCCATCGGCAACCTCGGCGACATCACCTTGCGCGCGCTCGACACGCTGAAACAGGTGGATCGCGTGGCGGCCGAAGACACCCGTGTATCGGGGCAATTGCTGGCGCATTTCAATATTTCGCAGCCGCTGATTTCCATCCGCGAACACAACGAGCGCGAAGCCGCCAGCAAAGTGATTGCCTGGATTGCGGCAGGCGAAGCGGTGGCTTACGTGTCCGACGCGGGCACCCCGGCGGTGTCCGACCCCGGTGCGCGATTGGTGGCGGCGGTGCGCGCGGCGGGATTGACGGTGGTGCCGATTCCCGGTGCGGCGGCGGTGACCACGGCGCTGTCGGCTGCCGGGGTGGAGTCGGGGTCGTGGCTGTTCCACGGCTTTCTGCCGCCCAAGTCCGGCGCGCGCCGCGCGCACCTGCAAACGCTCGCCGCGCTGCCGGTCGCGCTGGTGTTTTATGAAGCGCCGCATCGCATCGAGGAAACCCTGGCCGATATGGCGGCTGTGCTCGATGGCGCGCGCCAGGTGACACTGGCGCGCGAACTCACCAAAAAATTCGAGACCATCGTTACCCTGCCGCTGGCGGACGCGCCCGCCTGGCTGGCGGCTGATCCCAATCATGTACGCGGCGAATTCGTCGTCATCGTGCATCCGCCTGCGACGACGGAGGTGATGATCGACGCCGAAGCGATGCGCGTGCTCGATGTGCTGCTCGGCGCGCTGCCGCCCACGCTTGCCGCCAAACTCGCAGCTAAAATCACCGGACGCTCCAAAGCCGAGCTGTATCAAATGTCGCTCGCCCTCAAACCGGACACGCCCCATGACTGACACGCTGACGATCATCCGCCCCGACGACTGGCATATCCATTTCCGCGACGGCGCGGCGATGCAAAGCGTGCTGCCTGACACGGCGCGCGTATTCGGCCGCGCCATTGCCATGCCCAACCTGAAGCCGCCGGTGACCACGGTTGCGCTGGCAGTGGAATATCGCGCGCGGCTACTCGCTGCGGCGCCGCCGGGCGCAGCGTTTGAGCCGCTGATGACGCTCTACCTCACTGACAACACGCCGCCGGAAGAAATCGTCCGCGCCAAACAAAGCGGCTTCGTTCACGCGGTGAAGTACTACCCGGCGGGCGCGACCACCAACTCGGATTCGGGTGTTACAGATTTGACCAAAGCCTACCCCGCCATCGCGGCGATGGAAGAAACCGGCTTGCCGCTGCTGCTGCACGGCGAAGTCACCGACTCCGCTGTCGATGTATTCGACCGCGAGGCCGTGTTCATCGAACGCCATCTCACCCGGCTGCTGCGCGATTTTCCCAAACTGAAAATCGTGCTCGAGCACATCACCACCCGCCAGGCCGCCGAATTCGTCGCCGCCGCGCCCGCCACTGTCGCCGCGACGATTACCGTGCATCATCTGCTGTACAACCGCAACGCCATGTTCCAGGGCGGCATTCGCCCGCACCTGTATTGCCTGCCGATCCTCAAGCGTGAAACCCATCGCCAGGCGCTGGTCGCCGCCGCCATTTCCGGCAACCCCAAATTCTTTCTCGGCACCGATTCCGCCCCGCATGCGGTTGGCGCGAAAGAGTCCGCCTGCGGCTGCGCCGGCGTTTACTCCGCCCACACCGCCATCGAACTGTATGCCGAAGCGTTTGAAGACGCCGGTGCGCTCGACAAGCTGGAAGCCTTCGCCAGTTTTTACGGTGCGGATTTCTACGGGTTGCCGCGCCACACGGACACGATCACGCTGCGCCGTGAAAACCGGGTCGTGCCGCAGCAGTTGCGCTTGGCCGAGTCGGTCGTTATCCCCTTGCGCGGTGGCGAGACTATCCGCTGGCGCGTAGCGTGAGGGAAGTAACGGACAATAAAACGGCAGACATTGTCTGTCTGCCGTGGTGGAAGCTAGCCAGCGCTTCCTAGGGTCGCGCGATGTTGCATCGCGCGTGAGGAGACGTTTACGGAAATGCGGGGATAGTCGGTTCCATGCCCGAGCTTGCGGCCTCGGGATGGTGCGAGGCGATCAGTTGCTTGATTTCGTTGACGCGCCCGGCAGGCACATCCACCATCATCAGCACGCGCCCGGCGGCAATGGCCGTTTCAAATGTTTTCAATCGCGAGTTGGGAATTGAACTGGCGACCATGCTGGCGACCCAAGCGCCGAATGCCGCGCCGATCAGCGCAGTGAGCAGAATGGTGACGAATTGCAGATCCACGCCAGCGGGCGGAAAGAACACCGCGACCAGACCGGCGATGATGCCGATGCCGCCGCCGACGGCCAGTCCGGTTTCAGCGCCGTGGACAAAATCGGTGGTTTGCAGGATCGAGGCTTCGTGCAAGCCGTTAAGCGGCACGCCATCCTTGGCCATGACATGGATATGACCGTTTTCAATTTGCGCAAGCAGCAGCTCATCGCGAATCCTGCGTGCGCTGGCGGTATCCGGCAGCATGAAATAAAGCCTTCTTCGCATGATAAGACCCCTTAAAAACGGATGTCCGTACAACACTGATAACTGATGTGTAGTTCATTTAGCCGGGGGGTCAAGATAAATTTATGCGTGTATCGATAAATATAATGTCAAGCCAGGGCGGCGTCCCCGGCGCTGCGCGATCCCTTATAATCGCCAACGGGAAAGCCGGTCAGACAACCGCTGCCATGCAAATGGGAGAGGAAAGTCCGGGCTCCACAGAGCAGGATGCTGGCTAACGGCCAGACGCAGCAACTTTTATGTCGCAAGATATAGGGGCCAAGGCGAGGAATAGGGCCACAGAGACGAGCGTATTCAGTTACGGTGAAACGCGGTAACCTCCATCCGGAGCAACACCAAATAGGCAGACGATGAAGCGGCTCGCTGAGTCTGCGGGTAGGTGGCTGGAGCCGGTCAGCAATGACCGGCCTAGAGGAATGGTTGTCCACGACAGAACCCGGCTTATCGACCGACTTTTCCACTTTTTATGTAATTCAAACACTTAGCGTTTTTATCTAAAAATATAAGCAGAATTATTCGCTAAGCTTCGGTTTTTCCAGAAACTTATCCACAAGCGCCAACCACCCCTAAGTCATTGAGGCATAGGGGTTTTTTTACGCCCGCCATCTTGACCCCCACAAAACTATCCCCTATAGTGGGTGACAGTGGTGATTTGTGGGTGGATGTGGGGTGATCGCCCGTCCGGCACGACCAGCAGCCGCATTCAATAACAATCGGGAGAACGCATGTTTCGGGGGGTCGCAACAGTCAGTCTGGATAGCAAAAACCGGCTCGTGGTGCCGGCGCGCTATCGCGATGCCCTGTTGGTGAATGGCGGCGGGCGCGTGGTCATCACCGCCGACCCCAGCCAGTGCCTGCTGCTCTACCCCTTGCCCGAATGGGAGCCGATCGAGAAAAAACTCAACGGCCTCTCCGACTTCAATCCCCGTACCCGCAGCCTCAAACAGTTACTGGTTGGCTATGCCCACGACATGGACATGGACAGCGCCGGTCGCGTGTTGCTGCCGCCGATGCTGCGCAAGTTCGCCGATCTGGATAAAAACGTGGTGATGGTGGGACAGGGCGGCAAGGTGGAATTGTGGAACGAGGCGCGCTGGGAAGCTCAGGTGGCGCAGGCGCTGACGTTTAGTGATGACACCCTGCCGCCGGAGTTGGAAGGCTTTACGTTGTGAATGAGACCGCCCATGTGCCGGTGCTGGCACAGGAGGCGGTGGCGGCGCTGGCGATCAAGTCTGATGGCGTGTACGTCGACGGCACCTTCGGGCGTGGCGGACATAGCCGCCTGATTCTGGCGCAGTTGGGCGCAAGCGGGCGATTGATCGCGCTGGATCGCGATCCGGACGCCATCCGTGCTGGGGCGAACTTGCAGGACGCACGGCTGATGCTGGTGCGGCGTCAATTTTCGCAACTGGGCGCGGTGCTCGATGAATTGGGCGTGGCGCGGGTAGACGGAATTTTGTTGGACATAGGCGTGTCGTCGCCGCAACTGGACGACGCCACGCGCGGATTCAGCTTCCGCTTCGATGCGCCGCTCGACATGCGCATGGATCCGGGGAGCGGGTTGTCGGCGGCGGACTGGCTGGCGACGGCGGCAGAGGGGGAGATTTGTGAGGTCATTCGCAACTACGGGGAAGAGCGGTTTGCTAAATCGATTGCGCGCGCGCTTGTTGCGGCACGGCAAAACGAAACGATCCGCAGCACCGGGCAGCTGGCGGGCCTCATCGCTGCAACGGTCAAGCGGCGCGAGCCAGGGCAACACCCGGCCACGCGCAGCTTTCAAGCTATACGGATTTATCTCAACCGCGAGCTGGAAGAGCTGAGCGCCGTGTTGCCGCAATGTGTCGACTCACTTCAACCCGGCGGGCGGCTCGCGGTGATCAGCTTTCACTCGCTGGAAGATCGCATCGTCAAACGCTTCATGCGCGATGAAGCACTGGGTGAACAGGCGCCGCGCCGCCTGCCGATTCCGGCTGCGATGTTGAAACCGGGGCGTTTGAAGCTGGTGGGACGCGCCCAGCACGCGACCGATGCTGAAGTGGCCGCCAATCCGCGGGCGCGCAGCGCCGTGCTGCGGGTGGCCGAACGCATGGGCGGGGCGGCATGAGCCGCCTCAATGTCGTTTTGGCTCTGGTGTTGGTGCTGTGTGCGTTGGCGGTGATTCAGGCGCAGCACCGCGCGCGAAACTATTTTGTGGAACTTGAACGCTTGAAAAAAGAAGCGCGCGCACTCGACGAGCAGTGGGGGCAATTGCAACTGGAGCAAAGCACCTGGGCCAACCCGGCGCGGGTGGACACACTCGCACGCGCCCAGCTTGGGCTGGTGGCGCCAGTGCCGGATCGCATCCACGTGGAAACGCTGGTGGGCGCGCCATGAGTTATCAGCCCCGCAATGCCCGCGCGCATCAATTGCTCAAACTCAATCTCGCCCCTTGGCGCATGGCCACCGTGGGCGGCTTGCTGCTCGGCGGGCTGGTGCTGGTGTCGGCGCGAGCGTTTTATTTGCAGGGGCTCAACACCGATTATCTGCAGGGCAAGGGCGATGCGGTGTCCAACCGCAATCTCACCCTGCCCACGCATCGCGGTCAGGTGTCCGACCGCCACGGCCAGTTGCTGGCGATCAGCACGCCGGTCGAATCGCTGTGGGCGCGCCCGATTGAACTCAAGCTGAGCGCCGAACAGCACGCCCGCCTGGCCAAAGTGCTGGGCATCCCGCCGCAGGAACTGTCGAAAAAATTGGCCCGCAAAACGCGCGGCGAATTTGCGGTGCGGCGCCCGGTGACGCCCGAGCAGGCGGTCAATATCGCCGCGATGGGCGCCCCCGGCCTGTACCTGCGGCGCGAATTCCGCCGTTATTACCCGGCGGGTGAAGTGACTGCGCACGTGGTGGGCTTCACCAATGTGGATGACCTCGGCCAGGAAGGCGTCGAACGCGCGTATCAGTCGTGGCTGGTCGGGCGCGAGGGCGAGCGCCACATTCTGCGTGACCGGCACGGCAACACCATACGCGATTTGGCGCCGATCAAGACTGCGCAAATGGGCGGCAATCTGGCGCTGGCGCTCGATCTCAAGATTCAATATCTGGCGCATCGCGAACTCGCGGCTGCGATTGCCACCCACAAGGCCAAGGGCGGCAGCGTGGTGGTGCTCGACGCCAAGACCGGCGAAATTCTCGCGCTGGCCAACCAGCCCATTTTCAATCCCAACAACCGCAGCAATTACCAGCCGGGGCTGATGCGCAACCGCGCGGTGATCGACACCTTCGAGCCGGGATCGACCGTCAAGCCTTTCGTCGCGGCAGCGGTGCTGGAGCGCGGCCTGTTCCGTCCCGATAGCGTGATCCAGACACCGGATAATTTTCGTGTCGGAACCAAGCTGGTGCGTGACGACCACCCGCACCCGCAATTGACGGTGACTGAAATCATCCAGAAATCGAGCAACATCGGCGCCGCCAAAATGGCGATGACGTTGACGCCGCAGCAATTCTGGGATGTGTTGCACCGCGTCGGTCTCGGCCAGTTGCCAGGTTCGGGCTTTCCTGGTGAAACCGCCGGTCTGTTGCGCCCCCCCGGCACCTGGCGACCGGTCGAACAAGCCACCATGGCGTATGGCTATGGCCTGTCGGTCAGCCTGTTGCAGATGACGCGCGCCTATATGGCGTTCGCCAACGACGGCGAAGTGATGCCGCTGTCGTTTCTGCGGCGCGAACCGCAGGAAATCACGGGTGAGCGGGTATTTTCGCCGATCGTGGCGCGCGAAGTGCGCACCATGATGGAGGCCGTCACCCAGGAAGGCGGCACCGGGCAGAGCATCCACGTGCCGGGTTATCGCATCGCGGGCAAGACCGGCACGGCGCATAAAGTGCTCAATGGCAGCTATGCCTCCGACCGCTATCTGTCGTCTTTCATCGGCATGGCGCCCGCCTCCAATCCGCGCCTCATCATCGGCGTGGTGATCGATGAGCCGTCCGACGGCGTGTATTACGGTAGCAGCGTGGCAGGACCGGTATTCGCTCAGGTGATGGGCGCCAGCCTGCGCTTGCTTGCGCTGCCGCCCGACGCACCGGAAACCGCAACCCGCATGACACAAAGCACGCCCACCGTGGTGGCGCCCACTGTGGTTGCGCGTATCGGCGGGGGGATGTGATGGCAAGACCCGCCACCAAGCCCTTGTCTTCGCGGCGTGCGTCCCCGGCCTTCCACGAATCCGTGCCGCACATCCTGGAACGCCTCGGCATCGCGCCTGGCGAGCTCGTCAACGACAGCCGCAAGGCTGCGCCGGGAACGGTATTCGCCGCTTATCCAGGCGAGACGCGAGATGGCCGCGATTTCATCGCGCAGGCGGTGGCGCAGCGGGTCGATGGCGTGTTGTGGGAGGCCGATCACTATCAATGGGATCCCGCGCTCGCCACCCCCAATGCCGGGGTGGCAGGACTAAAAAGCCGCATCGGCGAAATCGCCGCGCATATTTATGGCGAACCTTCGCGCGCACTGCACATGGTTGGCGTCACCGGTACCAACGGCAAGACCTCGGTGGCGCACTGGGTGGCGCAGGCTTTCTCGCACCTCGGGCGCAAAACCGCCGTCATCGGCACCGTCGGCAACGGCTTTCCTGCTGCGCTGACGCCCGCGCTCAACACCACCCCCGACGCGATCGAATTGCAGCAGCGGTTGGCGTTCTACCGGCAACAGGGCGCGACCGCGTGCGCGATGGAAGTGTCGTCGCATGGCCTGGCGCAGGGACGCGTCAACGGCACCGCTTTCAATGTGGCGGTGCTGACCAATCTGTCGCGCGATCATCTCGATTACCACGGCGACATGGAAAGCTATGCCGACGCCAAGGCGCAACTGTTCAACTGGCCGGGGCTGGGCTGGCTGGTGCTCAATCTTGACGATGCGTTTGGCCAGCGGCTGGAAAGCGGCGCACGCCACGCGCACGTCGCCGGTTATGGTTTTCAGCGCGGTGCGGTAGTGGGCGAAAAATTACGACTGACGCAAAGCGGACTGCATCTACAGGTGCGCACCGATTGGGGTCATGCCGAGCTCAATGCGCCGCTGTTGGGGCGCTTCAATGCCGCCAACCTGCTGGCCGTGCTCACTACGCTGCTGGTGTCTGACGCCAGGCTGGATGACGCCTGTCAGGCGTTGCAGCATATCCAGCCGCCGCCGGGGCGGATGCAAACCCTCGGCGGTGCGGCCCATCCGCTGGTGGTGGTGGACTACGCACACACTCCCGATGCGCTGGAAAAAGTGCTCGCCACCCTGCGCGAAATCGTCAGCGACAGCCGCCTGATTTGTGTGTTTGGCTGCGGCGGCAACCGCGATACCGGCAAGCGTCCGCTGATGGGGCGCGCGGCATCGCTTGGCGCGGATGAGGTCTGGATTACCAGTGACAATCCGCGCAACGAGGATCCGCGCCGCGTTATCGACGACATTCTCGCCGGAACGACGGGCAAGCCGCATGTCGAACCAGACCGTGCGCGCGCGATTTTCGAGGCCATCGGCGGCGCACATCAGGGCGATGTAGTGCTGATCGCGGGCAAGGGTCACGAGGATTATCAGGAAGTCGCGCACGAACGCTTGCCGTTCTCCGATGTGATGGTGGCGAAAAAGGCGCTGGAGGCGTGGACATGAGCGCGGCGCCAGGTTCTGCCGGGATGATGCGGCTTTCCGAGGCCGCGCACATGCTCGGCGTGTCATTCGGCGGCGCGGATGCCGAAGTGCTGCGCGTCTCTACCGACAGCCGCACGATCCGGCCGGGCGATCTGTTCATCGCGCTGCGCGGTGAAAAATTCGATGGCGGACGCTTCGCCGCACAGGCGTTGCAGCAAGGCGCGGCGGGCGTCGTGCTCGACCGTACACAAGCCCCCGATATCGCAGCAGCCATTCGTGTCGACGACACCCGTCTCGCACTCGGCAAGCTGGCCGCCGCCTGGCGCGCGCGCTTCACGATTCCGCTCGTTGCCATCACCGGCAGCAACGGCAAAACCACGGTGAAGGAAATGCTGGCTGCGATTCTCAGAGAAGAAACCGGCCTGCGGGTGGAAGCCGGATCGGATGCGGCGGTGCTCAATACCGAAGGTAATCTCAACAACGACATCGGCCTGCCGCTGATGCTGCTGCGCCTGCGTGCCAGCCATCAATTCGCGGTGCTGGAAATGGGCATGAATCACACCGGCGAGATCGGCTATCTGACCGGACTGGCGCAGCCGGATGTTGCCGTCGTGATCAACGCGCTGACCGCACACATCGGCTTTCTCGGCTCGGTGGAAAACATCGCGCGCGCCAAGGGCGAAATCTTCGCCGGACTGTCTGCCAGCGGCATCGCCGTGTTCAACGCCGACGATCCCCACGCCGGCTTGTGGCGCGAGCAGAACGCGCAGCGCCCGGTGGTCGATTTCGGGCTGACGGCGACCTGCAAGGTACGCGGCCAGTTTGAGCCGGCCGCATTCGGCGCGGCGCTCACCATCGCGCTGCCCAATGGCACGCTGGAAGTGACGTTACAGGTTCCCGGCCAACATAACGTGATGAACGCACTCGCTGCCGCCGCGACGGCGTGCGCGCTCGACATCGGCCACGGCAGCATCGTCGCCGGGCTGTCCGCTTTTACCGGCGTCAAGGGGCGGCTGCAAAAGAAACCGGCGCTGCACGGCAGCACTTTCATCGACGACACCTACAACGCCAATCCCGATTCGGTGAAAGCGGCGTTGAGCGTGCTGGCGCAGCAACCCGGCAAAAAACTGCTGGTGCTGGGCGACATGGGCGAGCTGGGCGCCGACGCAGCGGCGATGCACGCCGAAATGGGGCTGGCCGCGCGTGCCGCCGGAATCGACAAATTGCTGGCGCTGGGCGAGCTGTCGAAAGAAACCGTCGGCGCATTCGGCGTCGGCGCGATGCACTTCGAGCGCATCCAGGAGCTGCTGGCCGAGCTCGAAAACGAACTAACGCCCGATACCACGGTGCTGGTGAAAGGCTCGCGCTTCATGCAGATGGAACGCGTGGTCAACAGTTTTACGGGGGCGCACTGAGATGCTGCTATGGCTGTTCCAACACCTCGGGCAAGACATCCGCGCCTTCAATGTCTTCAATTACCTGACGCTGCGCGCGGTGATGGCGACGCTGACCGCGCTGTCGATTTCCTTCATCGTCGGGCCGGCGGTGATCCGCAAACTGGCCGCGCTGAAAATCGGCCAGTCGGTGCGTAACGACGGTCCGCAAACGCATCTGGTCAAGGCCGGTACGCCGACCATGGGCGGCGTGCTGATCCTGGTGTCGGTCGGCGTCACCACCTTGTTGTGGGCGGATCTGTCCAACGATTATGTGTGGGTCGCGCTGTTCACCCTGCTCGGTTTTGGCGTGATCGGCTGGGTCGACGACTGGCGCAAGGTGGTGGAGAAAAATTCGCGTGGTCTGCCCTCGCGCTGGAAGTATTTCTGGCAGTCGGTGATCGGTCTCGCGGTCGCGGGCTATCTGTGGCAAACCGCCAGCTTGCCCGGCCACACCGAGCTGATTATTCCTTTCCTCAAGCACGCCACCGTGTCGCTGTCCGCGGCGGGATTCATCGCGCTCGCCTACTTCGTCATCGTCGGCGCGAGCAACGCGGTCAACCTCACCGACGGTCTCGACGGCCTGGCGATTCTGCCGACGGTGATGGTGGCCTCCGCCTTGGCGATTTTCGCCTACGTCGCCGGCAACGCGGTGTTCTCCAGATATCTCGGCCTGCCGCACATCCCCGGCGCCGGCGAACTGGCGGTGTTCTGCGCAGCGATGGTCGGCGCCGGTCTCGCCTTCCTGTGGTTCAACGCCTACCCGGCCGAAGTCTTCATGGGCGACGTCGGTGCGCTGGCGCTGGGCGCAGCGCTTGGCGTGGTCGCGGTCATCGTGCGGCAGGAAATCATCCTCTTCATCATGTGCGGCGTGTTCGTGGTGGAAACCCTGTCGGTGATGGTGCAAGTCGCCTCGTTCAAGCTGACCGGAAAAAGGGTATTCCGCATGGCGCCGATCCATCACCACTACGAACTCAAGGGCTGGAAAGAGAATCAGGTGGTGGTGCGGTTCTGGATCATCAGCATGATGCTGGTGTTGATTGGTCTGGCGAGTCTGAAGCTGAGATGAACTACGACAGCCTTAATCTTGCCGGCAAGAACGTCCTGGTGATCGGACTGGGCGACACCGGCTTGTCGTGCGCGCGCTGGTTGGCGGCGCGCGGCGCGGTCGTCGCCGTGACCGACAGCCGCGATGCGCCGCCTCATGCCGTCCGCCTGGCCGAGCTGCTGCCGCAGGTGCCGCTCTATGCCGGCGCATTCGACGGCGCGCGCTTGCTGACGGCCGAATTGCTGGTGGTCAGCCCCGGCGTGCCGCTGGCCGATCCAGGCATTGCGCGCGCCATCGCGGCGGGAGTCGAAGTGGTGGGCGATGTCGAGCTGTTCGCCCGTGCCATCGCCGCGCTCAACGCGCAGCGAGTCGGGTCTGCTGATTCAAGCGGCCCGATGCGTCTGATCGCGATCACTGGCAGCAACGGCAAGAGCACGGTGACTGCAATGTGCGGCGACATGTGCCGCATGGCGGGGCTGGCTTCCTGTGTGGCGGGAAACATCGGCCTGCCGGTGCTGGACGCGCTGCTTGAAATCGAGCAGGGACTCGCACCCGCGCCGCAGGTGTGGGTGCTGGAGCTGTCCAGCTTTCAACTGGAAACGACCCGCAGCCTGAATGCCACCGCCGCGACTGTGCTCAACGTGAGCGAAGATCACATGGATCGCTATTCCGACCTGGCGGCGTATGCCGCAGCCAAGGCGCGGATTTTCAGCGGCGACGGGGTGCAGGTGCTGAATCGTGACGATGCGCGCGTGATGGCCATGGCGCTGCCCGGGCGGCGGGTGTCGAGCTTCGGCATGGGACGCTGCCCGGATGACGAGCATTTCGGGCTGTGTGACGACGAGTTGTGCATGGACGGCGACATGTTGATGCCGGTCAGCGCACTGCCGGTGGCCGGGCTGCACAATGCCGTCAATGCGCTGGCGGCGCTGGCGCTGACCCGCGCGCTGGAGCTGCCGATGGAAGCGCTGCTGCGCGGGCTGGTGCACTTCAAGGGTTTGCCGCACCGGGTCGAGAAAGTCGCCGAGATCGAGGGCGTGACCTGGTACGACGATTCCAAGGGCACCAATGTCGGCGCCACCGAGGCCGCGCTCTACGGCATGGGCAAACGGCGCGCCGTGGTCATTCTGGGCGGCGATGGCAAGGGGCAGGATTTCAGTCCATTGAAGGCGGCGGTCGCAGCCAATGCCCGCGCGGTGCTGCTGATCGGCCGCGATGCGCCGCTGATCGCGGCGGCGATCGCAGGCAGCGGCGTCGACACCTATCCGGCGGCCAGCCTGGCGGATGCGGTCGAACAGGCGCAGCGCCTCGCCCACCCCGGCGACGCCGTGTTGCTGTCGCCTGCCTGCGCCAGTTTCGACATGTTTCGCAACTACATCCACCGTGCAGAAGTGTTTGTCGCCGCAGTGAACAAGCTGGCGGCGAATATCGGTTCGCATCCCTCTCCCCAACCCTCCCCCGCCAGCGGGGGAGGGAGCGACCGTGCGCCAGGCGCGCCCAAGGCGATTTAATGCTATACGCCGCCCGCGCCCCCAAACCCAGCGCCGAGCTCGATTTCAGCTTGCTGTGGCTGGCGCTCGGCCTGCTGATTCTGGGTTGGGTGATGGTGTATTCGGCGTCCATCGCCATCGCCGAGGCAGCCAGATACACCGGCCATAACGGCGAATATTATTTGCTGCGCCAGGGCGTTTTCATCGCCATCGGCGTCGGCGTCGGCATCAGCGCCTTTCAGGTGCCGATGCGGGTGTGGCAGCAGGCCGCGCCTTACCTCTTCCTCGCCGGCTTGCTGCTGCTGGCGGCGGTGCTGATTCCCCACATCGGACGCGAAGTCAACGGCAGCCGCCGCTGGATTCCGCTCGGTTTCGCCAACCTGCAACCGTCCGAGCTGATGAAGTTTCTCGCGGTGCTCTACGCCGCCGACTACACCACGCGCAAGGCCGCCTTCATGCACGACTTCAAGAAAGGCTTTCTGCCAATGGCCGGGGTGATGATGCTGACGGGTGCGCTGCTGCTGTCCGAACCGGACTTCGGCGCGTTCGTCGTCATCATCTCGATTGCGATGGGCATCCTGTTCCTCGGCGGGCTTAACTGGAAAGTGTTTGCCGGACTGGTGCTGGTGCTGCTGATCGGTTTCGCGGTGCTGATCCTCACCTCGCCGTACCGGATGCAGCGCATGCTGGGCTTTCTCGATCCATTCGACGATCCCTATGGCAAAGGCTATCAGTTGTCACACGCGCTGATCGCCTTCGGGCGCGGCGAATGGTTCGGACTGGGGCTGGGCCGTAGCGTCGAAAAGCTGTTCTATCTGCCGGAGGCTCACACCGATTTTCTGCTCTCGGTCATCGCCGAAGAATTCGGTTTTGTCGGCGTCGCGGCGGTGGCCGGCCTGTTCGCCTGGCTCATCGTCAAGGCCTTCGTGATCGGCCATCGCGCCGCGCAACTCGAACGCAACTTCTGCGCACTGGTGGCTGCCGGTATCGGCATCTGGCTCGGCGTGCAGGCGCTGATCAACATGGGGGTGAACGTCGGCCTCTTGCCGACCAAGGGGCTGACCCTGCCTTTCCTGTCGTTTGGCGGCAGCGGCATTCTCGCCAACTGCCTGGCCATTGCTGTGCTGTTGCGCATCGACTGGGAACACCGGCAGATGATGCGGGGGAAGACATTTTGATGATGTTATTTGCCTGCATCATCTTCCCTCTCCCCAGCCCTCTCCCGCTTGCGGGAGAGGGGGCAAACGTGGGCGGCGCCCGCCCAAATCGATTGACGATGCGGGGGAAGACGTTCTGATGACCGCCGCGAACCGCACCCTGATGGTGATGGCCGGTGGCACTGGCGGCCATGTTTACCCTGCGCTGGCAGTGGCGGACGCCTTGCGCGCGCGCGGCTGGGACGTGTTCTGGCTGGGGACGAAAAACGGCCTCGAAGCGCGCGTGGTGCCCGCCGCCGGAATCGACATGGTGTGGGTGTCGATGGGCGGCGTGCGCGGCAAGGGGCTGCTGAAAAAGCTGTTGCTGCCGGCCACCTTGTTGATCGCTTTCTGGCAAAGCCTCGCCGCCATCCTCAAGCGGCGACCGGATGTGGTGCTCGGCATGGGCGGCTACACCGCCTTCCCCGGCGGCATGATGGCGAGTCTGTTGAATAAACCGCTGGTGATCCACGAACAGAATTCGGTCGGCGGTCTCACCAATCGCGTGCTGGCCTGTCTGGCCGAGCGCGTGTTGACCGCCTTCCCCAAAGTGTTTACCCATGCGCACGACAAACCGATTCCGTGCCGCCGGGTGGCGACCGAGTGGGTGGGCAATCCAGTACGCGGTGACATCGTCGCTGCGGCATATAAGCAGCGTACTGACATTGCGGCGACTACCCAGACCGAACGCAGCGGAGCGCTGCGGCTGCTGGTGGTGGGCGGCAGTCTGGGCGCGCAAGCCTTGAACGATCTGGTGCCGAAGGCGCTGGCCCTACTCCCTGCCGACCAGCGTCCGCTGGTGGTGCATCAGTCTGGTCGCCAGCACCTCGACATCCTGCGCGCCAACTATGCCGCCGCCGGCGTCACCGCCGAGGTGCGCGATTACATCGAAGACATGGCGGCCGCCTATCAGGCCTGCGACTTCGCCATCTGCCGCGCCGGCGCGATGACGGTGGCCGAGCTGGCGTGCGCCGGGGTGCCGGCGCTGCTGGTGCCGTTCCCGTTCGCGGTGGACGACCACCAGACCGGCAACGCCGAATTCCTTTCTGATGCCGGAGCGGCCTGGCTGATCCAGCAAAAAGACCTGAGCGCGGACAAGCTCGCCGCATTGATAGCCGGGCTGGACCGCGAGAAATTGTCCGCGATGTCCGACAAGGCACGCGCGCTGGCCAAGCCCGATGCCACCGCGCACGTCGCCGACATTTGCGAAGCCCTGGCCGGAAAGGCAGGCAGCCAATGAACCGCCCCGCTCACTGCTTACCGCTCACCGCCCACCCTCTATGAAACACGCCGTCAAACACATCCACTTCGTGGGCATCGGCGGCGTCGGCATGAGCGGCATCGCCGAAGTGCTGTTGAACCTGGGTTATGCGGTGTCGGGTTCCGATCTGGCCGACAACGCGGTGACGCAGCGACTGGCCAGTCTGGGCGCGCGCATCCATCACGCCCACGCCAGCGAAAACATTGCTGACGCCGATGCGGTGGTGACCTCGACTGCGGTGCAGGAGTCCAATCCCGAAGTGCTCGCCGCACGCGAGAAGAAAATCCCCATCGTGCCGCGCGCACTGATGCTGGCGGAATTGATGCGGTTGCAGCGCGGCATTGCGATTGCCGGTACCCACGGCAAGACCACCACCACCAGTCTGGTCGCCAGCATCCTCGGCGCGGCGGGGATGGATCCCACCTTTGTCATCGGCGGCAAACTCACCGCCGCCGGCGCCAATGCGCGGCTCGGCAAGGGCGATTTTCTGGTGGCCGAGGCCGACGAATCTGACGCCTCGTTTCTGTACCTGACGCCGGTGATCGCGATCGTCACCAACATCGACGCCGATCACATGGACACTTATGGCCATGATTTCGAGCGCCTGAAAACCGCTTTCGTCGATTTCTGCCAGCGGCTGCCTTTCTACGGCATGGCGGTGCTGTGCATCGACGATCCGCACGTGCGCGAAATCCTGCCGCGCATCACCAAGCCGATCACCACCTATGGTTTTGACGAGGCGGCGCAGGTGCGCGCGGTCAACCCGCGCTTCGAGCAGGGCCTGATGCATTTCACCGTGCAGCGCGAAGGCATGGCCGACCTCGATATCGTGCTGAATCACCCCGGCATGCACAACGTGCTGAATGCGCTGGCGGCGATCGCGGTGGCGACCGAAGTTGACGCCAGCGATGCTGCCATCGTCAAGGCGCTGGCCGAATTCCACGGCGTCGGCCGGCGCTTCCAGCGCTACGGCGAGCAGCCTGCCAAAGACGGCGGCCATTACTGTTTGATCGACGACTATGGCCACCACCCGGTGGAAATGGCCGCCACCCTGGCCGCTGTGCGCGGCGCCTTCCCCGGACGGCGGCTGGTGCTGGTATTCCAGCCGCACCGCTACTCGCGCACCCGCGACTGCTTCGAGGACTTCGTCAAAGTGCTGTCGGAAACCGACGTGCTGGTGCTGACCGAAGTCTATCCGGCGGGCGAAGCGCCGATCGTGGCGGCGGATGGCCGCGCGCTCGCCCGTGCGGTGCGGGTGGCGGGCAAGGTCGAGCCGGTGTTCGTGGACGCCGTCGCCGACCTGCCCGCCGTGGTACGCGATCTGGCCCTGGCGGACGACGTGGTGCTGGTGATGGGGGCGGGCAGCATCGGCCAGTTGGCGCCGGTCCTGGGGGCGCCCGATTCCACTGGCACTTCAGCGCCTGGTGGATCGCAATCTCCGTTAGGAGGCAAGCATGCGGCATGACTACCGGATGCGCGAGATGGATCTGGGCGGTGGCGCCGCGCCGGTGTTGCGTGGGCATTTCCTCTATAGCGAGCCGATGAAAAAGCACGTGTCGTGGCGCGCGGGCGGCATGGCGCAGCGGGTTTACATTCCGGCCGATCTGGAAGATCTGGGCTGGCTGGTGCGCTCGGTGCCGGCGCGCGAGGACATCCACATGGTCGGGCTGGGCAGCAATTTGCTGGTGCGCGACGGCGGCGTCAGCGGCGTGGTGATCCTGCTGCACGGCGTGCTGAAAAAACTGGCGATCGAGTCCCGCACCCAGGGCATGCCGCCCGCGCCGACTGGCCGGGAAACCGCACTGGTGTATGCGCAGGCGGGGGTGGCTGCGCCCAAACTGGCGCGCTTCGCCGCCAACCATGATCTGGTCGGCAGCGAATTTCTGGCGGGCATCCCCGGCACCGTGGGCGGTGCGATTGCGATGAACGCCGGCTGTTACGGCAGTGAAACCTGGGACAAGCTGGTGCAGGTGCTGACGCTCGACCGCCAGGGTCAGTTGAATGAGCGGCTGCCGGGCGAGTACGTGACGGGGTATCGGCATGTGGCGTTGAAGCAGGCCCCCCCCCTCCCTAACCCTCCCCCGCACGCGGGAGAGGGGACAAACGTCGGGCTACGCGCGCCCAACCCGGTTAACGAATGGTTCGTGGGCGGCTGGTTCCGGCTGGAAAAAGGCGATGGCCTGGCCGCGCGCGAAACGATCAAGCAATTGCTGAAAAAACGCATCGCGGCGCAGCCCTTGAGTCTGCCCAACGCCGGGTCGGTATTCCGCAACCCGCCTGGGGACTATGCCGCGCGCCTGATCGAATCCTGCGGCCTCAAGGGGTTTTGCATTGGCTGCGCGCAGGTATCGAAAAAACATGCCAACTTTATCGTCAATCTGGGCGGTGCCACGGCGACCGACATCGAGCGGGTGATCGAACACGTGGAAGAAACGGTGGAAGCGCGCACCAACGTGCGGCTGATCCGCGAAATACGGATTATTGGAGAACGGCAGTGAGTGTCAGAGGACAGGGGACAGAGGACAGAGGACAGAATGGCGGGGGCGCGACGGCGAAGCTCGGTCTTCAGTCCTCGGTCCCCAGCCCTCGGTTCGGTAAAGTCGCGGTGATGCTGGGCGGCACCTCGGCCGAGCGGCCGGTGTCGTTGAACAGCGGCGCGGCGGTGCTGGCGGCGTTGCAGCGTCAGGGCATCGACGCGCATGCGTTCGACCCGGCCAATCGCAATTTGGGCGACCTCATCAGCGGCGAGTTCGACCGCGTGTTCATCGCGCTCCACGGTCGATTGGGCGAAGACGGTTGTATGCAGGGCGCGCTCGAAGTGCTGGGCATGCCCTACACCGGCAGCGGCGTGATGGCCTCGGCGCTCGGCATGGACAAATGGCGCACCAAGCTGCTGTGGCGTGCCGCCGGGCTGCCCACCGCCGACTGGGCGATGCTCAATGCCGACAGCGATTTTGCTGCGGTGGAAAAGCAGCTCGGGCTGCCGATTTTCGTCAAGCCTGCGCGTGAAGGTTCCAGCATCGGCATGAGCAAGGTGACCGCAGCGGGCACGCTGAAGGCGGCCTATGAGACCGCCGCTGAACACGACCCGCTGGTGTTGGCCGAAACCTTTATCGACGGCCCGGAATTCACCGTCGCCATCCTCGGCGACACCGCTTTGCCGCTGATCCGTCTGCAACCCGCCAAGGACGTTGCCTTTTACGATTTCGACGCGAAGTACCTGCGCAACGACACCCAATACCACTGCCCGGCCGGTCTGCCGGACGCCGACGAACAGACCCTGCGCCAGCTCGCGCTGGAGGCTTTCCGGCTGGTCGGCGGGCGCGGCTGGGGGCGGGTGGACGTGATGCGCGACAGCCTCGGCAATCCTTATCTGCTGGAAGTGAACACCTCGCCCGGCATGACCGACCACAGCCTGGTGCCGATGGCCGCGCGGGTGGCCGGACTGGACTTCGATGCGCTGTGTCTGGCGATTCTGGGGCAGACCTTAGCGTGAATAACGAACTCGCCACCCAGCCGCTTTACCAGGTCGCCCGCGTGCTGACCTGGGGCGCGCTCGGTCTGTTGGCCTATGGTGCGGTCAGTTGGCTGGTGGCGCGACCCTGGTTTGCGCTCACCACGCTGGAGGTGAAAACCCCGCTGGCGCATGTGACCGAAGCGCAAATCCGGCTGGTGGCCGAGCGCCGGGTGCGCGGCACCTTCTTTACCGTCGATCTCGAACACGTGCGCGAAAGTCTGGAAAAACTGCCGTGGGTGCGCGAGGCGCGGGTCGAGCGGCGCTGGCCCGATAGCTTGTTGGTGTCGTTGGTCGAGCAGGCGCCATTAGCGCGCTGGAACGATGACGCGCTGGTGAATGCTGATGGCGAAGTGTTTGTCGCGGCGGCATCCGGCGCCTTGCCGCGCTTGTTCGGGCCGGAAGACAGCAGCACTGAAGTGGTGGCGGCCTTCCATCGCCACCAGGCTGCGCTCAAGCCGCTGGGCATGACGATCGCCGAGTTGCGCCTGTCGCCCCGCCGGGCCTGGTGGATGCGGCTGGACAACGGCATGACGCTGGCGCTCGGGCGCGAGCAGACCGATGCGCGGCTGGCGCGCTTCGTGACCTTGTATCCGCGTTTGCTAAGCGCGCAGGAGGTGTCCGCCCCTGCCTTGCCGGATGGCGCGCCGGCGTCTGCCCTTGCGTCGGCGGTCACGTTGAAGCCCGTCGTTCCGATCACCCCCGTCACAGTCGATTTGCGTTACCCCGACGGCTTCGCCGTGCGGATGCCGAACGGCGCCTCACCTTTTAAACCGAGACCCACATGAGCAAGCCCCGCGACCCTAAAAACCTGGTTGTCGGTCTCGACATCGGCACCTCCAAAATCGTCTGCATCGTCGCCGAAATCAACGACGAAGGCAGCTTCGACGTCATCGGCATGGGCACCAGCCCTTCGCGCGGTTTGCGGCGTGGCGTGGTGGTCAATATCGAGGCCACCGTCAACGCCATCCAGCGTGCGCTGGAAGAAGCCGAGCTGATGGCCGACTGCAAGATCCGCGAGGTCTACACCGGCATCGCGGGCAGCCACATCAAGAGCTTCAACTCGCATGGCATGTTCGCCATCAAGGACAAGGAAATCAGCCAGATGGATGTCGATCGCGTGGTGGACACCGCGCGTGCGGTCAACATCCCGACCGACCAGCAAATTCTGCACACCATTCCGCAGGAATTCATCGTCGATGGGCAGGATGGCGTGCGCGATGCGCTGGGCATGAGCGCGGTGCGGCTGGAAGTCAAAGTGCATATCGTCACCGGCGCGGTGTCGGCGGCGCAGAACATCATCAAGTGCGTGCGCCGCTGCGGCCTCGAAGTCGGCGACCTGGTATTGCAGCCGCTGGCGTCGGCGATGGCGGTGCTGACCGAAGACGAAAAAGAGCTGGGCGTGTGTCTGGTCGATATCGGCGGCGGCACCACCGACATCGCGGTGTTCACCGACGGTGCGATCCGCCACACCGCCGTGATCCCGGTGGCCGGCGATCAGGTCAACAACGACATCGCGGTGGCGCTACGCACCCCGCCCAAAGAGGCCGAGGACATCAAGGTGCAATACGGCTGCGCGCTGCGTCAGTTGGCCGATGCGCGCGACATGATCGAAGTGCCCGGCATCGGCGACCGCCCGCCGCGCACGCTGTCGAAACAGACGCTGGCCGAATTCATCGAGCCGCGCATGGAAGAACTGTATTCGCTGGTGCAGGCCGAATTGCGCCGCAGCGGCTTCGAGGAATTGCTGTCGTCCGGCATCGTCATCACCGGCGGCTCGGCGGGGATGCAGGGCATGGTCGAACTCGGCGAGGAAGTGTTCCACATGCCGGTGCGGATGGGCTGGCCGCGCTACGAAGGCGGCCTCGCGGATGTGATGCACAACCCGCGCTACGCCACCTGTATGGGGCTGCTGCTGGCCGGGCTGGAAGCGCGCGGACGCGATGCGCCGAAGCTGTCGGGCAACAGCCTGAAGGACATTCTGGAACGGATGAAAAGCTGGTTCAAGGGGAATTTCTGACCGCGCCGACAAGGGTGCGGTTGAAACGGGATTTGGCGGTAGTGCCCGATGGATACAAGCCATCGCGGCAGACACGCTAATGGATTTGGGTTTTTTAATTGGCATAAGGAGGAAGCACAATGTTTGAACTGATGGATGTAGATACCCAGGATGCAGTAATCAAGGTGATCGGCGTGGGCGGCTGCGGCGGCAACGCGGTCGATCACATGATCCTGTCGGGTTTGACCGGCGTGGAATTCATCGCCATCAACACCGACGCACAGGCGCTGAAACGCAACCAGGCCAAGCTGCAACTGCAACTCGGCAACGGCGTGACCAAGGGTCTGGGCGCCGGCGCCAATCCCGACGTTGGTCGTGAAGCCGCGCTGGAAGACCGCGAGCGCATCGCCGAACTCATTGACGGCGCCGACATGCTGTTCATCACCGCCGGCATGGGCGGCGGCACCGGCACTGGCGCCGCGCCGGTGGTGGCCGAAGTGGCCAAGGAGCTCGGCATTCTGACAGTGGCGGTGGTCACCAAGCCCTTCATGTTCGAAGGCAAGCGGGTGCGCGCCGCCAACGCCGGGATCGAAGCGCTGGGCCGTCACGTCGATTCGCTCATCATCATCCCCAACGAAAAGCTGATGCAGGTGCTGGGAGACGATGTGTCGATGCTCGACGCGTTCAAGGCGGCCAATAACGTGCTGTTCGGTGCGGTCGGCGGAATCGCCGAAGTGATCAATTGTCCGGGGCTGGTCAACGTCGATTTTGCCGACGTGCGCACCGTGATGAGCGAAATGGGCATGGCGATGATGGGTTCGGCGCAGGCCAGCGGTGAAAACCGCGCACGCATCGCCGCCGAGCAGGCCGTTGCAAGCCCCTTGCTGGAAGACGTGAATCTGGCGGGTGCGCGCGGCGTGCTGGTCAACATCACCGCTTCGAGCACGGTGAAGATGCGTGAAATCCACGAAGTGATGAGCACCATCAAGGGCTTCACCGCCGAAGAAGCCACCGTCATCGTCGGCCAGGTGCTGGACGACACGATGGAAGACACGCTGCGCGTCACCATGGTCGCCACCGGTCTCGGTAATCCGGTCGGCAACATCCAGCGCAAGCCGATACAGATCATCCACACGGCAAACGGCGCGCCGATGACCGTGGGCGGCGACACCGAAGAAGAACTGCCGAGCGTGATGACCACCCGCCGCAGCCGCACCATTCAGGCGATGAGCGATTCCGGCATCGATACCCTGGATATCCCGGCTTTCCTGCGGCGTCAGGCGGATTGAGATGAGATGGCGGTTGCAAACCCGGCACGTGCGGCGTGCCGGCTTACGGTCGTCCGCCCCGAGCGGTTAAAATGACAAGATGATTAAGCAACGCACCCTGAAAACCCCGGTCAAGGCCGCCGGCGTCGGCCTGCATTCCGGCATCAAGGTCGAAATGACCTTGCGCCCGGCCGCGCCCGACAGCGGCATCGTGTTCCGGCGGATGGATCTCGATCCGCCCGCCGAACTCAAGGCCGATCCCTATCTGGTTACCGACACCCGGCTGTGCTCCATGCTCGAATCGGGGCTTGCCCGCGTGTCCACCGTCGAGCATCTGATGTCTGCGCTGGCGGGTCTGGGCATCGACAACCTGCTGGTCGATCTCACCGGGCCCGAAATCCCCATCATGGACGGCTCCTCCGCGCCGTTCGTTTTTCTGTTGCAATCGGCTGGCATCGTCGAACAGGATGCGCCCAAGCGCTACGTGCGCATCAAGCAGCCGATCGAAGCGCGCGACGGCGACAAATGGGTGCGCTTCACCCCCTACAACGGCTTCAAGGTCGAGTTCACCATCGACTTCAAGCATCCCGTATTCGACAAGAGCGGCAAAACCGTCAGCATCGACTTTGCCGACACCGCCTATACGAAAGAAATCGCGCGCGCCCGCACCTTCGGCTTCATGCATGAAGTCGAATATCTGCGCAACAACGGGCTGGCGCTGGGCGGCTCGCTCGACAACGCCATCGTCATGGACGAATTCCGCGTGCTGAATCAGGACGGCCTGCGCTACGACGACGAATTCGTCAAACACAAAGTGCTCGACGCCATCGGTGATTTATACCTGCTGGGACACCCCGTCATCGGCGCTTTCGAAGCCTACAAGTCCGGCCATGCGTTGAACAACGCGCTGCTGCGCGAACTGCTGCAACATCAGGAATCCTGGGAATACGTCAGCTTCGAGCACGACGAAGACGTTCCCGCCGCCTTCCTGCGCCTGCATCCGCTCGCCGCGTAATGATCCCGCTCTGATGATAGTGGCCCGCTTGCTGCTCGTCGCCCTGCTGATCGCGGTGGTGGCGCTCGGGCTGGCGTGGCTGTTCACCGGCAACCGCAAATACCTCAACCACCTCGGTCGCGTACTGCGCTTCGCGCTCATCGTCGGCGTGGTCGCCGCGCTGTTTTATGTGGTGGAGCGGCTGGTGCTGCGGTAAACCCGGTTTCTGGCCGCTAACAACGATGCTCGACACCAATCCGATTATCAGGAGATTCATATGAAAAAAACGCTCATGCTGGCCTTGCTGACCAGCCTGCCGATGTTTGCGGAAGCCGCTGATATCAACGTCAATGTTGATAGCGTCAGAATTCAAAGCGGCGGATTGACCCTTAGCATCGGCGACCGCGACAAACGGGGCTACTACTGGGATGGCGGCCTCTGGCGTGACCCGGTTTATTGGGACAAACACCACGGCAAAGGCAATGGCAAGGGTCAAGGCCAGCAGTGCCCGCCGGGGCAGGCCAAAAAAGGCAACTGCTGAGCCGATTGAATTTCCGCCCCAACGTTTCCGCTTCTCATAGCAGCCTAAAACGGCAGATTTCGGTACGAATCGCCGGGTTTTCCGGCGATTTTCCGTACATCTGGTGGATTACGCCCCCGCTGCCAGCAACGCCCTTCTGACCGGATGCGGCGTCCCCACTGTACAGGCTTGACCCACCGTGCGTTGTCCTTCAACACTGCGGGAATGTTCTTTGGCGCAACCGAATTTTGCAACCGAAGTTGAGTGTCGGAATTTTTTACAGTTGGTCATGGGCATGTTTGATCCAAAGCCAAAAACAAGATGTTAATACATTGTTAATAAAGGAATTATTGATCAATGCAAGCGCATTGGCACGAATGATGCATGGCAAGATCCATCGGTAATTGAAAAACGGTTGGAGCTTGGTTGCGGGAAGCCATGAAATCGTTTCTTCCATTATCTATCTCATTGATATTTCTATGAAGGAGATCGCCATGAAACAAAAACTTGCAGCAATATCCGGGTTGCTCTGCCTTGCTTTTATCGAAAGCGCACTTGCAATTCCATTTACGCCTTTTGTCACATCAGCT
>Ga0315271_10000214_pt1 | contig 29571 bp, 29 predicted proteins | sample C3_top_MG_FD_204664 | JGI IMG/M metagenome (GOLD analysis project Ga0315271, IMG submission 204664) | Sediment microbial communities from Yellowstone Lake, YNP, Wyoming, USA - C3_top | ecosystem: Environmental > Aquatic > Freshwater > Lake > Sediment | place: USA: Wyoming | collected 2017-08-01
GCGACCGTTGGGCAGTGGCTGCTCGGCATCGCCGTCCTGGTCCAGGCCGCGGCCATCGGCCTCGGGTGCAAGGAGTACGGGGGCACGGAGTTCTTCGGTCTGCGTGGCGGAATGGTGTTCCTGACCTGGCTCGCGGCCGGCGCCTCGCTGGTGGTGCAGCGGCTCTACCGCATCCCCACCGTCGGCGCCTTCGTCACGCCGCTGATCCTGGTCGTCCTCCTCCCCACCCTCTTCCTCGTCCGGCCGGGCGCCCGGGTCGAAGTGCCGCCCGAGGTGCTTCGCCCCTTGGTCACGATCCACATCGTGACCGCCCTGCTCGGCGTCGCGCTCTTCGCCATCGCCGCGCTGGTGGCGCTCATGTACCTGCTCCAGGAGCGCGAGGTGAAGGAAAAGCGCTTCGGGGCGCTCTTTTCCCGTCTCCCGTCGCTCGCCGCGCTCGACACTCTGAACCATCGCCTGGTGCGCTTCGGCTTCGTGGTCTACACGCTTGCGCTGCTCTCCGGGTCCGGGATGGCCAAGGTCGTGTGGAAGAGCGCCTGGCAGTGGGACCCGCAGCAGGTGACCTCCCTCGTGATCTGGATCCTCTACGGGGCCATGGTCCAGCTGCGCCACACCGGCTGGCACGGCCGTCGTTTCGCGCTCCTCACCATCGGCGCGTTCGGCCTCGTCGTCGCCTCCATGGTGACGCTCAACGTGCTGCCGCCGGGGATGACGCGCCACGGCGGCGATTTCAGCGGAGAAATCAAGTGAACGCAGGCCGGGAACTCCACCTGGTGGGGCTCTCGCACAAGAGCGCCCCGGTGGCGGTGCGCGAGAAGGTCGCTCTCGGCGGCGACGAGCTCAAGGACGCCATGTCCAGCCTGGCCGGGCGGCCCGGCGTGAGCGAGGCCATGGTGGTCTCCACCTGCAACCGCGTCGAGTGCTACGTCTACGGAGAGTCGCTCGAGGAGGCGCGCCGCTTCTTCCTGGAGCGGACCGCCGACGCCGAGGGGCACCTCTACGCGCACTCGGGGCGGGACGCGGTCCGGCATCTCTTCCGCGTGGCGGCCAGCCTCGACTCCATGGTCGTCGGCGAGCCCCAGATCCTCGGCCAGGTGAAGGAGTCCTACGGGCTGGCCGCCGCCGCGCAGAGCGCGGGGGCGTTCGTCTCGCGCCTCTGCAACCGGGCCTTCGCCACCGCCAAGCGGGTCCGCAGCGAGACCGAGATCGCCAGGGGCGCCGGCAGCGTTTCGCAGGTCGCGGTGGAGCTGGTCGGGAAGATCTTCGGAGACCTGCGGGATCGCGCCGTGCTTCTGGTCGGCGCTGGCAAGATGGGCGCCCTGTCTGCCAAGGCGCTTCGCGATCTGGGGGCGGACCGGATTCTCGTGACCAACCGATCGCCGGAGAAGGCGCGGTCGCTCGCCCTGGAGATCGGGGCCACCGCCGAGCCCTGGGAGGGGCTGACGAGCCTTCTGGCGCTCGCCGACGTGGTCATCGTCTCCACGGGCGCGCCGACCTACGTGATCACCCAGGATCTCGTGGCTCACCTGATGAAGTCGAGGAGAGGCCGCTCCATCTGCTTCATCGACCTGGCGGTGCCGCGCAACGTCGACCCCGCCTGCGGCAAGCAGGACAACGTCTACGCCTACGACATCGACGACCTGCAGAAGGTGGTTGTCCAGACCCACACGGCCCGCGCCGAGGAGGCCCTGCGCGCCGAGGCCATCGTGGAGGCCGAGGTCACGGCCTTCGCTCAGGAGCGCGAGACACGCGCCGCGCTGCCGGTGCTGGCGGAGCTCCGGCGCCGCGCCGAGCAGATCGCCCGGGTCGAGGCCGATAGAACCCTCTCGCACCTGGGCTCCAGGCTCGACGAGAAGGGGCGAAAGAGCGTCGAGGCCATGGCCCAGGCCATCGTCAACAAGCTGCTCCACGGTCCCACCGCCCGGCTCAAGGAAGCCGCCGCCTCCGGCGACAGTGACCTGCCCGGGGCCGCAGCCGAGCTCTTCGGGGTCGAGACCGAGGACCCCCCGACACAGCCGGAGCCCCGCCGATGACCGTCCGGATCGCCACCCGCCGCAGCGCCCTCGCCAAGTGGCAGGCGCACCACGTCTCCTCGCTGCTCGTCGGGCTCGAGCCCGGCCTCGACGTCCAGCTCCTCGAGCTCATGACCCGCGGCGATCGGATCCTCGACGTCCCGCTCTCGGAGGTCGGTGGCAAGGGGCTCTTCGTCAAGGAGATCGAGGACGCCTTGCTGCGCGGCGACGCCGAGATCGCCGTCCATTCCATGAAGGACCTCCCGGCCGTCGAGCCTCCTGGCCTCGTCATCGCCGCCGTGCCGCCCCGGGAGGACCCGCGCGACGCGCTCGTCTCCCATGGCAAGCGGCTCGATCAGCTCCCGAAGGGAGCGAAGGTGGGGACCGCCAGCCTGCGCCGATCGGCCCAGTTGCAGGCCATTCGCCCGGACCTCAAGATCGAGACCATCCGCGGGAACGTCGCCACCCGCCTGAGGAAGATCGACGAGGGGTTCGATGCGGTGGTGCTGGCACACGCGGGCCTCAAGCGGCTCGGTCTGGCCGACAAGGTGGTGCAGGTCTTCTCCACCGAGGAGATGCTCCCGGCCGTGGCCCAGGGGGCGCTCGCCATCGAGGCTCGCCGGGACGACGCCGAGACCCTGCGGCGCCTGGGCCCGCTCGAGGATCGGATCACCCGCATCCAGATCGAGGCGGAGCGCGGCTTCCTGCGCAAGCTCCAGGGCGGCTGCCAGGTGCCCATCGCCGGCCACGCCGAGGTGAAGGGCGACCAGGTCTGGCTCCGCGGCCTGGTGGCGAACCTCGACGGCACGGTGATCATCCGCGGGGAGCGGACCGGTCTCGCGAGCGAGGCGGCCCGGATCGGCGAGGCACTCGCCGAGGAGCTCATCGCCCGCGGCGCCGGCGAGATCCTCGCCGCCATCGAGAAGGGCCCCGGCCTCACGGCACCGAAGCGGTGAGCGGCGACGTCCCCAGACTGGACGGCCGCTGCGTCGCGGTCACCCGCGGGAAGGGCGGCGAGGACGGACTGTCGGCCCGCCTGCGGGAGCTGGGGGCCAGGGTCCTCGACGTCCCGGCCATCGCGGTGGCCCCACCCGAATCCTGGGCCGAGCTCGACGCAGCCCTGTCCGGTCTCGGCCAGTTCGACTGGATCGCCTTCGCCAGCGCCACGGCGGTGGACGCGACGCTGTCGCGGATCGGGGCCCTGGGCATCGCGCCTCCGCCCGTCGGCACCCGCCTGGCCGCGGTGGGAAAGGCCACCGCCGACCGGCTCCGGGCGCGGCTGCGGGCCCCCGACCTGGTTCCGGAGAGCGCCACCGGCGCCGCGATGGCCGCGGAGATGGCGCCCCTGGTGCGGGGGCGGCGCGTGCTCGTGCCGCGCGCCGCCGAGGGGCGTCCGGAGCTCGTCGACGGCCTGGTGAAGGCCGGCGCAGACGTGCTGGCGGTGGCCTGCTACAGGACGGTGCCGGCTTCATCGCTCACGATTGCCCCGCTCGGCGACGCCCTCGTCGACGGGACGATCGATGCGGTGGCCTTCGCCTCGCCGTCGGCGGTGAGGAGCGTGGTGGCCGGACTCGGCGCCCAGGCCCGGCTGCTCGACCGGTGCGCGCTGGCGGCCATCGGCCCCACGACGGCCGGCGCGCTCCAGGAGGCAGGGCTTCGGGTGACGGTGATCCCGGCCGCATCGACCGCGGCCGACCTGGCCGACGCCATCGCCCGGCACCTCGGCCCGCGAGGCTGACGTCGGCGGAGCCCTACGCCGGCTTCTTGCGACGCGCCTCGCGCCGGGCCCGCTTGGCGGCCAGGAACCCGGTGCGGCGGCGCTCCAGGATGCGCTCCTCCTTGGTGGGCTCGGGAGGCCTGGGCGGCTTCGGCGCCCGCTTCTCCGCATCCCTGGCGCCCGGCACCAGCGTCCAGTGGAAGAGCCGCTTCACCACCAGTGTTGCGTAGGCGCCGGGGGGCAGGGTGAAGGCCAGGTTCACGCGCAGTCGCGACCGGTTCAGCTCGTCCTGCCGCGCCTCGCCGACGACGAGCTTCCCCGGGTGAACGAGCAGCGGCCGCTCCTCCGGGTCGAAGTGGATCTGCGTCGTGTCCTTGATCCGGAGATCCGCGAGGCTCTGTCCCTCGCGCTCGAGCACGGACATCGCGGCTCGCTCCACGCGCGGGTCGTCGAATCGAGTGGCCGGGGCCAGGAGCGGGAAGGTCTTCTCGCGAAGCTCGACCACGAGATCCCGGTCGAGCTCGCGCGGGAAGAGAAGCGTGCCCGCCTGGTACCGGATGGAGACGAGCCGCGCCACCCCCACCACGTCGCGCAGGTACTGCTTCACCCCCTCGTTCCACAGCCAGCTCTGGTATGCGAAGACTTGAAGGCCTCGCCAGCGCGGCTCGGTGCGCAGGAAGGCGCCCAGGAAATCCTCCGGGTGCTTGCGCAGCCAGCGGACCACCAGCTCGTAGCGGTCGGCGCCGGGGTGGGGATTCTTCAGGTCCCAGTGCCCCCAGTTCTCCTTCCAGAACTGCTTCACCTTGGCGTCGCTCGTCCGGTCGAGCTCGCTCGGCCGGGCCAGGAAGTTCTTGAGGGCGATCTCGTGCTCGCCTCGCATCAGATCCTTCACCAGGAATCCCTGGCCGTGCTTGAGCGAGCCGAAGCGCTGCGAGTCGAAGTAGTCGACAACCCCGATGCGCCGGACCTCGGCCACCGAGGCGGGCAAGCGCGCCACGTCCTCCTCGGAGAGGTCCCGGACCGTCACGGCGAAGCGGTTCGACGTGGTGTTGGCGGCCGAAAGAGCCGAGACGGTGCGGCCCAGCAGCTTGAGGCGGAGGTCGGGCTCCTGCATCTCCACCTGCGTGCCCCGCACCGCGACGAGCTGCGTCGTCCTTCCCTGCTTGTCCTTCAGGCCGCAGTAGCTCACGTCGGCCGCGTGGACGCGCGCGGCCACGCGGAGCCGCTCCACCGCCTCGAAGGTGGAGAGCTTCTGCTTGTCCATGAGGTAGACGAACCACTCGCCGCGCGGGTCGGGGTCGAACCGCCAGGATTCGGTGACGGAGAAGTCCTCGGGGATCTGCTTCAGCTTCATGGCGCCTCGGCGGGGCGCCTCACGCCGCGTGCCGGTAGAAGAGGATGATCGTCAAGCAGTGAAACTCGCTGTCGCTGGACTGGGAGACGACGCGGTCCACGACCTCGAGGTCGGCGTTGGCCTGGAGCCAGCGCGTCACCGACTCGCCGAGCTCCTCACGGTCCCTGGCCTTGGTGGCCGAGAAGACCTTCACACCGGTGAACTGCATCGCGCGTTCCTCGCTCACGCCTCTCCCGCCTCCAACGCGTGTCCAACTTCTCGAAATTATTGCCTTACTTCGGCCTGGGTGTCAAAGTTGAAGAACTCGCGAAGCGCGTGCTATTCCAGGCGCGCCCCCCCATGCTCATCGACCTGCACGTCCACAGCCGGAATACCCCGGGTTGCCCCCTCACCCCCCGTGACGTGCTGCGCCGGGCCAGGGAGGCCGGGCTCGACGGCGTCGCCTTCACGGACATGAACAACATGGACGGCATCGCCGAGATTCGCGAGGCCGGGCTGGCCGAGGGGATCCTGGCGCTCTGCGGCGTGGAGATCGCCACCGACCACGGCCATTACCTGGCCTTCTTCCCCGACCCGGAGAAGGTGCCGGCCTTGCCGCAGATCTTTGGGACCCCGCCCTGGCCGGTTCGCGACGTGCTGGCCAAGGTGGCGGACATGGGCGGGGCGGTGGTGGCGGCCCACCCGTACGACAAGTCGATCGAGCGGCCCGGCGGGGACGTGATCTTCACGCTCGACGCCCTCTCGGCGGTGGAGGGGCTCGACGCCCGGCGAAAGGGCTCGACGAACGACCTGGCCGTGGAGGCCGCCGACCACATGGGGCTTCCCTGCGTCGGCGGTTCCGGCGCTCGGGACTCGCTCGGCGACATCGGCAAGGCCGCCACCCTGTTCCGTGACCCGGTGTGCAACGAGGCAGGCCTCGTCGCCCAGCTGAAGGCCGGGACGGTCTTCTGCGTGGCCATCGGCGTCACGCCCGGTCCCGCCGGGGCGCGGGACCCGCGCGGTCGAGAGGACCGGGGTCGTGGAGGCAGGGGCGGCCAGGGGAGAGGCGAGCGCGGCAAACGTCGCGGCGACGGGCGCGGCGGCCGAGGCCGCTGAGCCGCGAAGCGGCGAACCCACTTGCTCAGCGGGTCTTCGGCACGACCTTGGGCACGCTCTTGACGCTCTCGTGCCGGACCAGCCGGTCGTCCTGGAAGGCCGCTCGTCGGTCCCCGCCGGTCCAGAACCACTCCTCCGACTGGGTGGGCCGGTCCATCACGATCCGGTCGGGATAGCCCCAGGCCATGGCGACGGCCTGGCGCGTCATGCCCTCGACGAGCGCCTTCTCCCGGATGGCGTCCCGCACCGGCTCGGGCAGCGCGGCGAAGATCGGAGTCGGGTCGTCGGCCGTGAGGACGCGCCCGACCTCGGCCACCACGTCGTCGGCGCTCTGCGACTCGGAGGAGAGGACCAGGACCGCGGGGCGCCGTTCGCCCTCGACGGAGGCGAGCAGCCACGGGTTGTAACGGGGCGTGGTGACGGGGCGACTCCAGACGATGGTTCCCGTGGGGAACTGGACCGAGTCGACGAAGACCGGCGTGCCCGGCGGCAGGATGCGCGTCGGCGCCGGCGGCAGGATGGGTTGCCCGCCAGGCGACTCGAGAAGCGACAGCTCGGAGATGGGCCGGTCGGAGAGGAGCACCCTCGAGCCGTCGCCGAAGAACGGACCCACGTACACGGCCACCCGGAGGTAGCGAGCCTGGCGGGACAGCGACCGGACCACCGTCTCGCGCCCCGCGGCCGGGATCATGGAGGGCGGCGCGCACGAGGCGAGGAGAGCGAGGAAGGCGGCGGCGGCGAGGCGGCGCATCCGGGTTCTCTACCCCATCGGGACCGCGCCGGCACTACACTCCTCACATGACCTCCCTCACGGGTAATGCCCGGAAGGTCCTGGAGCGGCGCTACCTCCTGCGCGACGACGCTGGCGAGCTCGTGGAGACGCCGGCCGAGATGTTCCGGCGAGTCGCAGCCGGCGTGGTCCAGGGCGAGGCTCCCGCAGACCGGGAGGCCTGGGCGGCCCGATTCGAGCGGCGCATGGCCGGGCTCGAGTTCCTGCCCAACTCGCCCACGCTCATGAACGCCGGCCGCCCCCACGGGCAGCTTGCCGCGTGCTTCGTCCTTCCCATCGGCGACGATCTCGAGTCGATCTTCGACGCCCTGAAATGGGCTGCTCTCATCCACCAGTCGGGCGGGGGCACCGGCTTCTCCTTCTCCCGGCTTCGCCCGCGCGGCGACCTCGTCCGCACCACCCACGGCGTGGCCAGCGGACCGGTGTCGTTCATTCGCGTCTACGACGCGGCCACCGAGACCATCAAGCAGGGGGGCGTGCGCCGCGGTGCGAACATGGCGGTGCTCCGCGTCGACCATCCGGACATCCTCGATTTCGTGGACGCCAAGCGAGGGCCCGGCCTCGGCAACTTCAACGTATCGGTGGGCATCACGGACGAGTTCATGGAGGCGGTGGCGGCGGGGAGGAGCTTCGCGCTGCGCCACCCCCGGACGGGAGCCGTCACCCGCGAGATCCCGGCGCGCGACCTCTTCCGTCGTATCGCCGAGGACGCCTGGGCCACCGGGGAGCCCGGCCTCCTCTTCCTCGACCCCGTCAACGCGGCCAGCCCGACGCCTGAGCTCGGTCCCATCGAGAGCGTGAACCCCTGCGGCGAGCAGCCGCTCCTCCCGTTCGAGGCCTGCACGCTCGGCTCGGTGAACCTCGCCGTCATGGAGAAGGGCGGGCAGGTGGACCGGGAGCGGCTCCGCGGCGCGGTCCGCGACGGGGTCCGCTTCCTCGACGATGTGCTCGACGTGAACGTCTGGCCGCTGCCACAGGTCGCGGCCATCTCGAAGCGCAACCGGAAGATCGGGCTCGGCGTCATGGGCTGGGCCGATCTGCTGGTGCGGCTGGGCGTCCCCTACGACGACCCGAAGGCCCTGGAGATCGCAGGGGAGTTGATGGCCTTCGTGCAGCAGGAGGCCCGTGCCGAGAGCGAACGGCTGGCCGTCGAGCGGGGCCCCTTCCCGGGCTGGGAGACGAGCGCCCCTGCCGCCCGCGGTGAGGCGCCTCGCCGCAACGCCACCGTCACCACCATCGCGCCCACCGGTACGCTGTCCGTCATCGCCGGATGCTCGTCGGGCATCGAGCCCCTCTTCGCGGTGGCCTACGTTCGCCACGCGCTCGACGGCGCCGAGCTTCCCGAGGAGCACCCCCTGCTGGCCGACCGCCTGCGGGGGCCGGAGAACGCCTCGGCGCTCGCCGCCGTCCGCTCAGCCGGCCGGGCGCGAGGCGTGGCGGGCGTCCCGACCGACGTGCAGCGGCTCTTCGCCACCGCGCACGACGTCTCGCCCGAGGCCCACGTCCGCATGCAGGCCGCCTTCCAGCGGCACGTCGACAACGGCGTCTCGAAGACCATCAACCTGCCGGCCGGCGCGCCGGTCGAGGCGGTGGAGCGGGCCTTCCGGCTCGCGCACCAGCTGGGGCTGAAGGGGATCACCGTCTACCGCGACGGCTCGCGGGAGGGGCAGGTGCTCACCACCGGGCTGCCGGGGACCGAGTGCCCGGCCTGCGGCGCGGCCATGGCGCGGAGCGGCGGCTGCATGACCTGCAGGTCCTGTGGTTACGGGACCTGCGAGACCACGGAGTAGGCGAGGGGTCAGTCTTCCTCGTCCTTGGCCTCGAGGAAGCGGCGGCCGAGCTCGTGGGCCCGCTGGGTGGCGGCCTCGACGGCGTTCATGAGGGTGGTGCGAAGGCCGCCCGCCTCGAGGGTGTGGAGGCCGGCGATGGCCGTGCCGCCCGGGCTCGTGACCTGGTCCTTCAGGCGGCCCGGGTGCTCCCCGGTCTCGAGCAGCAGCTGTGCCGAGCCCAGCACCGTCTGGGCGGCCAGGTCCTGCGCGTTGCGCCGGTCGATCCCCATCTTCACACCGGCGTCGCTGAGCGCCTCGATGATCAGGAAGACGTAGGCGGGGCCGGATCCGGACAGGCCGGTCACGGCGTCGAGGAGCGACTCGTCCACGATCACCGTCTTCCCCACCGCGTCGAAGAGCGCCTTCGCCTGCGCCATGTCCTCGGGCGTGGCGTGCTCGCCGGACGAGATGGCGGTGGCGCCCGCGCCGACCAGCGCCGGGGTGTTGGGCATGGTGCGGATGATGCGCACGCCGTGGCCGACGCGGCGCTCCACGGCCGCCAGCGGGACCCCGGCGGCGATGGAGATGACGAGCTTGCTCTCGTCGAGGGCCGGGGCGATCTCGACGAGCAGCTTGTTCATCACCTGCGGCTTCACCGAGAGGACGATGATGGCCGCCTGTTCGGCCGCGCCCTCGTTGTCCGTCGACGTGCGGACCCCGTAGCGCTGCTCCAGCTCGGCGAGCCGCTCCTTGCGACGGTCGGTGAGGAGGATCTCGCCCGGGGCGGCGACCCCGGCGCGGAGCAGTCCCTTCACGAGGGCCTCGGCCATGTTGCCGGCGCCGAGGAAGGCGATGGTCTTTCCGAGTGGCATGGACGCCACTCTAGCCGATGATGAAGTCCTCGCCCACGGCGGTTCCTCGCGAGAAGCGATCGAAGCCGAACCGGTCGAAGATCTCGTCCTTCTCTCGCCCGGTCATCCAGTCGGCCATGAGCTCGGCGACGGCCGGGGCCATCATGAATCCGTGGCCGACGAATCCCGAAAGCTGGAGGAAGTTCGCCGGGCCGGCCGGGCCGAGGATGGGGTTGTTGTCCGGGGTCACGTCGTAGTTACCGGCCCACTGGCGCATGACCGGGATGCCTGCGGTGGAGGGGATGAGATCGGTGAGGGCGCGTGAGAAGCGGGCCAGGAACCGGAGCGTGGCACCGTGGGAGACGCCGGCCGGCTCCTCGGGGTCGCCCATGCCGCCCACGATCTCGCCGCGCTGCGATTGCGAGAAGTAGAGGCCCGTGCCGAGCGCCGAGACCAGCGGCCCGAGCCAGGGCTTGAGAGGACTGCTCACCAGGATCTCGTGGCGGGTGGGGCGGTTGGGAAGCGCCACGCCGGCCAGCCGGGCCACCTCCGGGCTCCAGGCACCGCAGGCGTTCACCACCGTGTCGCAGCGGATCCTCCCGGCCGGCGTCTCCACCGACCGGACCAGCCCCCCCGAGAGCCCCAGGCCGGTGACCGGCGTGAAGGTCCGGATCGTGGCGCCGGTCCTCTCCGCGCCTGCGGCGTAGCCCCACTGGAAGGGCCACGGGAAGACCACCCCGTCGTCGGAGTTCCAGGAGGCGGCCACGAAGCGGTTCCGGTCGAGTTCCGGGACGACGTCGCAGGCCTCCTCGGGCGAGAGGATGCGGGTGCGCATCCCCTGGGCCGCCTGCACCGCGCGGTTCCGTTCGAGCCTCTTCGCCTGCGCGGCGTCAGGGGCGAGGAAGAGGTAGCCGCCGCGCCGGAACCAGACGTTCACGCCGGTTTCCCCGGCAAACCGGGCAAAGAGCTGGAGCGAGCGGAGCCCGAGCCTGACCATGGTGGGCGTGGACCACTGGGCTCGCACCCCGCCGCCGTTGCGTCCCGAGGCGCCGGAGTTGAGGTAGCTCCGCTCCAGCACCACCACGTCGCGAACGCCGCGCCGTCCGAGCTCGTAGGCGAGCGAGAGGCCGAGGATACCGCCGCCCACGATGACCACGTCGGCTCGCTCCGGCAGCGGGCCGGAGGGGGACGGGCGAGGCGGAGGGGGCAGGACGGGCAGGGGGACACCCTCGTCGAGCGGCAGGGTCGCGGGGTCGAGTGCCGCCAGCGTTCCGAACGTCACCGGATGTGCTGGCGGACGGGAGGTGAAGGGGGTGATCTCGGCCGGCGTGGCGCCGAGGCGCAGGAGTTCCTGGACCACGGCGTTCTGGCAGCTCCTCCCCTGGCAAGGGCCCGTGCCGAATCCGGTGTACCGCTTCACCGACTCCAGATCCCGGTGGCCGCGCGCGAAGGCCCGCCGGACCTCGGAGAGGGTCACGTCCTCGCACGCGCACAGGACGGTCTTACCCACGGGCGGCCTCCCCGGCGCGACGACCCCAGGCGGCGGCGGCGGCCGCGCTGACGGGCCGGGCCACCTCTCCGGCGGCGAACAGGCCGGCTACCGGGGTGGTGCCGTCCTCGGCGACCCGCGGCGCGAAGGCCTCGACGGCCGGGTTCCAGTCCACGCCCACGCCGAGCGCGCGCAGGAGGTCGGGCGAGGGCGCGGGGGGGGCGCCCTGGGCGACGGTGTCGCAGCTCATCTCCGAGCCATCGGCGAGCCGGAGCGACGTCACCCGGGAGCGCCCGACGGCCCGGGTCGGCGGCCGGTCCACGAGCAGCGCCTCCATCCCGGCGGCGCCAAGTCGGTCCGCGATGGCCTCGGCCTCCGGCCCGGTGCCCAGGACGGCCGCGCGCCGTCCGGGGACGACGCCGTGCTCCGCGAGCGCCAGAGCCAGCGCGCGCCCGGAGAAGACCCCCGGGAGGTCGCAGCCCTCGAAGACCGGCGGGCGGGCGTCGCCGCCCGTGCAGACCAGGATCCCTCCGGCGCGGATGAGCCGTGTGCGTGCCGGGGTGCGGGCGACCAGCAGGCAAACCGGCGCGCCGCCGTCGTGCCACAGGCCCACCGCGGCGGTCCCCATCGCCACCTCGCCACCGCGGGTGGCGACCTCCCGCGAGACGTCGGCGGGCCAGGAGTCGGGAGCGAAGCCGGACTCGAGCCCGGCGCGCAACCGGCCGCCAGGGAGCAGGTCTTGCTCGACGAGCAGAATCCGCCGGCCGGCGCGGGCCAGCTCCTCGGCCGCGCCGAGCCCTGCCGGGCCGGAGCCGATCACCAGCGCCTCGAAGGTTTCCGCGGAGGCCTCCGGCCCCCGCGGCGCCGGTCGATCCGGCATGCGGCCGGACCCGGCCAGACGGCGAGTGAAGGCCACCAGCGCCCGGTTGAGCGGCAGCGGCCGGGTCAGCATGTGGTGCACGTCGAGGCCGTGGGGCGCCAGCGGGTCGATGAGGCCGAGCAGGTCCCGTTCCGCGTCGGGCCAGGCGTTCTGGGTCTCGACGCGGAGCCCGTCCTGGCAAGGCGTCCGGCAGGCGCGCTGGTTCGGCTCGCCGTCGACCCGCACCAGGCACGAGCCGCAGCTTCCCGACAGGCAGAAGGGGCCGCGGGGGCGGTGGTACTTGGCGCTGCGCGAGAGGAGAGGGCGCCCGGCTGCCACCATTGCCGAGGCGATGCTCTCCCCCGCACGCGCCGGCACGGCGCGCCCATCCACGGATACGGTGCAGTCGGTCGCGAAGCGGGGGTCGGGAAGTCGAGGCATGATCGATGGGCGGCGCGCGCGAGGATAATCCCATTATGGGGGGCGCGTGGCGGCGATCTTCCTCTTCGTGGACGGCGTGGGCGCAGGGGTACGCGACCCCGAGGTGAACCCCCTCGCGCGGGGCGACTTCCTTCTCTCGCGTTTCGAGGGTGGGGACGGGGAGGCGCTGCCGCGCGCGGGGCGGGCGGTGCTCGCCGATGCCTGCCTCGGCGTCCCCGGGCGACCCCAGTCCGCCACCGGGCAGAGCGCCATCCTGTCTGGCGAGAATGCGCCGGCCGCGCTCGGGCAGCACCTGCTCGGCTTTCCCAACGCGCGGCTCAGGGCCTGGCTCGAGCCCCGATCGATCTTCCGCGCCATGGCGGGGGACGGGAAGAGCGCCGCCTTCGCGAACGCCTACCCCGTGGCCCACCTCCACGCCCTGGGGCTGCCGGCCGCCGGCGAGCCGGAGTTGCCGATGGAACTCGTTCGACGGCGCTCCCGGGCCTCGGCGACGACGGTGGCCTTCGCGGCGGGGAGCGGCAGGTTCCGGACCTGGGAGGACGCGCGCCGGGGCCGTGCCCTCACCCACGACATCACCGGGGCGCGCGCCAACGGCTACGGCGCAGGGATCCCGCCGAGGGAGCCGGAGGAGGCGGCCGAGATGCTGATGGCCATCGCCCGGGAGCACGACCTCACCCTCTTCGAGTTCTTCGAGACCGACGAGGCCGGACACGCACGGTCGATGGAACGCGCGGTGGAGGCGCTCTCGCGGGTGGATCGACTGGCGCGGGCGCTGGTCGCCGGGCTTGGCGAGGGCGATTCACTGGTGGTCGCGAGCGATCACGGCAACGTGGAGGACCTCGGGAGCCGCAACCACACCCGCAATCCGGTGCCGGTCCTCGCCTTCGGTCCGGCGGCGGGACTCCTGGAAGGCGTGGAGGATCTCACCGGCATCGCGCCGCTGCTGAGAGCGGTTGCCGGAGTCGCCTGGCATCGCGCCGGATCTCCAACCGGCCGACGCGGTCACCGGGCTTGAGATCGCTCTTCCATGTGTCGAGGATTCGATCACCGGGCGCTTCGGCCCGCTCTTGCAGGAGTCGGGAGAGAGGGGGGTACCGGCGCCAGACGCGCTGCCGCCGTCGCGCGGCTCGTCGGTCCCCGCCAAGGCGGTCCTCCTGCGGAGGGATCCAGGGCACGCGCGGGCAGGGGCGCGGCGAGGGTGTCACCCGTACCACCCTGGCGGGGCGCATCTCGATGGCCCGGGCCCCTCGCGCCCCGGCCCGATGGTCGCATAGAATCCCGCCCCCGTGCGCCGACTCGGCAAGTACCTGCTCATCGAGCCCATCGCCTCCGGCGGGATGGCCGAGGTCTGGAGGGCCGAGGTGGCAGGCCCGGCTGGCTTCGTGAAGCAGGTGGCGGTCAAGCTGGTCCGTGCCGACCGTGGCGACGACGAAGAGATGGTCCGGATGTTCATCCAGGAGGCCCAGATCGCCTCCAGCCTGCACCACGCCAACATCGTCCACGTCATCGGCTTCGACCTGATCGAGGGGCGCTACGTCATCGCCATGGAGCTGGTCCACAGCCGGAGCCTGCGCGCCGTCCTGGGCCGATGCAGGGAGACCAACGTCCGCTTTGGCCTTTCACGGGCCGTGCACGTCGCGGAGCGGGTGGCCCGCGCGCTGGCCTACGCCCACCGCCCCATCGCCGACGGCGGGGTGGCCGGGCTGATCCACCGCGATGTATCCCCGTCGAACATTCTCGTCTCCTTCGAGGGCGAGGTGAAGCTCACCGACTTCGGCATCGCCCGCGTGCAGGGCGCCGGTGGACTGACCGGGCCGGGCACGCTGAAGGGCAAGGTCGGCTACATGGCGCCCGAGCACGCGACGGGCGCGGCGGTCGACGCGCGGGCCGACATCTTCGCCCTCGGGGTCGTGCTCTGGGAGATGTGCACCGGGCAGAGCCTCTTCGCCCGCGGCACCGAGGTGGCCACGCTCCGCGTGCTCATCGGGGACGAACGGATCTCGCCCCCCTCGTTCTGGAACGAGCTCGTCCCGCCTGAACTGGACGCCATCGTGCTCGGCGCGCTGGAGCGCGACCCGGTCCGGCGGACGGCATCGGCGGACGAGATGGCCCGGCGGCTCGCCGAGGTCGAGCTGGCCCTCTCCAGGACGCCCGAGGAACGGGACCTCCGGCCGCTCATGCGCCGCCTCTGGCCAGGCGAGATCCCGTCGCGCCCCACGCCGACCCCGTCGCCGCCTCCCGGCGAAGCACGCTCCCCGCCGGCGGCCGCGCCTTCGCCACTGGACGCGACGACGGCCACCTGGCCTCCGCGGCGGCGATCGCGCATCGGGTGGTCGACCGTGGCCATCGCCCTGGTGGCTGCTGCGATCGGGGTCGGCTGGTGGTGGGGGGTGCGGGTCGCATCTCCGCCTGCCACGACCGTCGCGGCAACCCCGCTCCGTGTCGAGCCGATGCCCCCGGTGCAGCCAGCGGCCGCCGAACCGATCGCGCCGCCACCGGTCGCGTCCCCATCGATTGCGGCCGCTGCAGCACCGGCGCCGGCAGGGGAGGGGAGACCCGCCGCGCCGCCCGCTCGCGACAAGGCGCCCCGCCCCAGGCCATCCGCGCCGGCCCGAGCGAGCGCCGAGGGCGCACGCACGGTTCTGGCCTCCGCCGATGCGCTCGAGGGGCTGCAGGTCCCTCCCGTTTCGAGCGGCGAGGGGCTTCTCTTCGTGAACGTCACGCCCTGGGCCGAGATCCAGGTCGACGGGCGCGCCGAGGGCTACACGCCAAGGGAGATGCGGCTCTCCGCCGGGACCTACCGGCTGACGCTCGTCCATCCCACCCGCGGCACCTCGGTGAAGGACGTCGAGGTGCGCGCCGGCGAACGCGTGCGCCTCGAGACCACGATGGGTCCATAGGGGGGACGCCGGTGAGCCAGGCGATCTGGATCGGGCTGGGCGCGGGCGCGGCGGCCCTTGGGCTGCTCCTGTGGTCCGAGGTTCGCGACCGGCCAATGGCGCGCGGCCTGGCCAAGGCCACCTGCTCGGCGTGCTTCGTGGCGGTGGCGCTCTCGGGCGGCGTTCACGGACGGTACGCGGCGCTCGTCGTGACAGGGCTGGTGCTGTCGGTGGCCGGCGACGTGCTGCTCCTCTCGCGGGCGCAGAAGGCCTTCCTGGCAGGGCTGGTCTCCTTCCTCCTCGCCCACGTGGCCTACGCCGCGGCCTTCGCCCCCATCTCCAGCCGCCCGATGCTCCTGCTCCCTCTGGTGGGTGCCGCGCTGGCGGGGATCCTGAGCTGGCTGTGGCCCCACCTGGGCGCGATGCGCCTGCCGGTGCTCACCTACTGCGCCGTCATCGGCGCCATGGTGTGGCTCGCGATCGGGGTTCCGGATCCGCTCGTCCGGTGGGGCGCGGGGCTCTTCTTCGTCTCCGACCTGTTCGTGGCCCGGGGCCGGTTCGTGCGCCCCGGGAAGCTGAACCAGCTGGTGGGCTGGCCGCTCTACTACGCCGGGCAGTTCCTGCTCGCGCTGTCGCTCTCCTAGCCGCAGCCCCTTCCCCCGAAACGCACGCCCCGCGCTTTCCGTCCGCCTGGGGCGTTGACGAGATCCATTGAATGGATTAGCGTCTCATTCAGATTCGTAAAATCACATTTTCAATGGACTTCCTGGTTTCACAGAGCGAGATCGGCCGGCTCGAGCGGGAGCGGGCCGGAGGCATCACCAGCCGTGAGGTGGTGCGGATCTTCGAATCGCGTGGCGCACGGCTGTCCGAGTCGACCTTCCGGAAGTACGTCCAGGTCGGCCTGCTCCCCCGCAGTCGCCGGGTGGGGCGCAAGGGCAAGCACACCGGGTCGAGCGGGCTCTACCCGGTCGAGGTGGTGCGCCGGATCAACCTCATCAAGCGCATGATGGCCGAGGGCATGACCATCGAGGAGATCCGGGGGAGCTTCGTGGGGCTGAAGAACCAGCTCTGCGACGTGGAGCAGGGCTTTTCCACGCTGCTCTCCGAGCTGACGCGGAAGGCGCGGGAGCACCCGCACCGCCGGCAGATGGAAGGGGAACTGGGGCGGGCGCAGCGCGAGGTCCGCCAGGCGATGCGGCGCATCGAGAAGGTCGGCGGTCGGGTGGCAACGGTGAGGCGGGAGCTGGTACAGGCAAGCTGAGCATTGGCCGGCGGCCCCGCGAGCGGCGGGGCCCGGCGAGTACCGAGGATGGGGAAGGGAGGCGGCGTGATGAACGAGGCGAGGCGGAGCGAGCAGGCGGACCCCGTGGTGGAGGCGGCGCTGGAGCCGGTGGGTCCCGACGGCGAGGTCGGCCCGGAGGAACGGCGGGGGCGGCGGCGGTCCCGCACCATGTCGCGCAAGGAGATCGCCCGCGAGCTGCGGCGGCAGCGCGCCACGGGGGTCATCGACCCGGAGGTCGAGGAGATCATCCGGGAGGTGGACGCCCAGCGGCCGCGCAGCCGTGCCGACTGCGCCACCGGCGAGCGGCCTTGCATGTTCATCTCCTGCAAGCACCACCTCTACCTGGACGTGAACCCGTCCACCGGATCGATCAAGCTCAACTTCCCGGACAAGGAGATCTGGGAGATGGCCGAGACCTGCGCGCTCGACGTCGCCGACCGCGGCGGCATCACGCTCGAGGAGGTGGGCGCCATCATGAACCTCACCCGCGAGCGCATTCGCCAGGTCGAGACCCGCGGGCTGCTGAAGCTCCGGGCCATGGCCGAGGACGAGCCCCGGTCCCGCCTGGGCAACGACGTCCCGTACGAGCGATAGGGCGCCCTCTCGGCGCGCTTGAAGTCCCGCTCGGCGAAAGCTAGAACGGACGCCCCCGTCATCGCCGGAGGTGTTCCTTGGCCATTCGCCGCGCCCTGCTTTCCGTGTCCGACAAGACCGGGCTCGTGCCCTTCGCGCGCCGCCTCGCGGCCCGAGGGGTCGAGCTCCTTTCCACCGGGGGCACGCAGAAGGCCCTGGCCGAGGCCGGCCTCCGGGTCACCCCCGTCGGCGAGTACACCGCCGCCCCGGAGATCCTCGGCGGCCGGGTGAAGACGCTCCACCCCCGCGTACACGGGGGAATCCTCTACCGCCGCGGACTGGCCTCCGACGAGGCCGACGTGGCGGCCCGCGACATCCCCCCCATCGACCTCGTGGTGGTGAACCTCTACCCGTTCCGAGAGGCGGTGGCGGCCGGCAAGCCCTTCGACGACGTCGTCGAGGAGATCGACATCGGCGGTCCGGCCATGGTCCGGAGCTCCGCCAAGAACGCGGCGCACGTGGGGGTGGTGGTGGATCCGTCCGACTACGAGAAGGTCGCCCGCGAGATCGAGAGCGCGGGCGCCCTCACCGACGCCACCCGCTTCGAGCTCATGACGAAGGCCTTCGCCCACACCGCGGCCTACGACGCGGCCATCGCCGAGTACCTCTCCTCACGGCTCACCCCCGATGCCGCTCCGGTCCGCTTCCCGGGCACGCTCGCCGCCGCGTGGAGCAAGGTGCAGGACCTCCGCTACGGCGAGAATCCGCACCAGGCCGGCGCCGTCTACCGCGCGCCGATCGAGCCGGAGGAGCCCACCGTGGCCTTCGCGCAGGTGCTCCAGGGCAAGGAGCTCTCCTACAACAACCTCCTCGACCTCGAGGCGGCGCTGGCCGCGGTGAAGGAGTACGAAACCACCGCGTGCGTGGTCATCAAGCACAACACCCCGAGCGGCGTCTCGCTGGGCGCGACCCCGGCCCAGGCGTTCGCCCGGGCGCGAGACTGCGATCCGGTGTCGGCCTTCGGCGGGATCGTCGCCTTGAACCGCCCCGTGGACGCGGCGGCCGCGAAGGAGCTGGCCGGCCTGTTCCTCGAGTGCGTCATCGCACCCGCCTACGCGCCGGAGGCCCGCGACCTGCTCGCGACCAAGAAGAATCTGAGGCTGCTCGTCAGTCCGCGACTCGGGGAGCCCCGCGCCACGTGGAAGCGGCGCCCCGACGAGTCGCGCGAGCTGCGCTCCATCCCGGGCGGCCTGCTCGTCATGGATCGCGACCTGGGAAGCGTCCGGCGGGACGACTGCAAGGTGATGACGAAGCGGGCCCCCACCGAGAAGGAGTGGCAGGATCTGCTCTTCGCCTGGAAGGTCGTGAAGCACGTGAAGTCGAACGCCATCGTCTTCGCCGAGGGCGACCGGACGCTGGCCATCGGCGGCGGCCAGACCAGTCGCGTGGAGTCGGTGAAGATCGCCCGGATGAAGGCCCGCTTTCCGCTGGCCGGCAGCGCGGTGGGCTCCGACGCGTTCTTCCCGTTCCCCGACGGCGTCGAGGAGATCATCCAGGCCGGGGCCACCGCCATCATCCAGCCTGGGGGCTCCGTTCGGGACGCCGAGGTGGTCGCCGTGGCCGACGCGGCCGGGATCGCCATGGTGGCCACGGGGATGCGCCACTTCCGCCATTAGAAGCCCTCCGTGGTATACCGCCCTCGAATGCGAATCCTCGTCGTCGGAGGGGGTGGGCGGGAGCACGCCCTCGTCTGGAAGATCGCCCAGAGCCCGCTCGCCGAGAAGGTCTTCTGCGCGCCCGGCAACCCGGGAACCGCGCGCCTGGCCGAGAGCGTCGCCATTCCCGGCGACGACGTGGATGGGCTGACCCGCTGGGCCGTCGAGAACCGGATCGATCTCGTCGTCGTGGGTCCCGAGACGCCGCTCGTGCTCGGCCTGGCCGACCGACTGACAGCGGCCGGGCTCGCCGTCTTCGGGCCCAGCGCGGCAGCGGCGCAGCTGGAGGGGTCGAAGGCCTTTGCGAAGGAAGTCATGCGGGCAGCATCCGTCCCCACCGCCGATCACGGCGCCTTCGACGCGCTCGGACCTGCGCTGGCCCGCGCTCGGGCGGCCGGCGGCCGCGTGGTGGTGAAGGCCGACGGGCTGGCGGCCGGCAAGGGCGTGGTCGTGTGCAGCGACCTGCCCGAGGCCGAGGAAGCGCTGCGCGCCATCCTGGTCGACCGGGTTCACGGAACAGCCGGGTCGCGGGTGGTGGTGGAGGAGCGCCTCGAGGGGCCCGAGGTGAGCGTCATCGCGCTGGTGGACGGGGAGCGGGTGCTGGTGCTGCCCCCGGCCCAGGACCACAAGCGGATCTTCGACGGCGACATGGGGCCAAACACCGGCGGCATGGGGGCCTTCACGCCCACGCCCACGGTGGACGCGGCGTTCCTCGACGACGTGCGGGACCGGGTGCTGCTCCCCACCGTCCGGGAGATGGCGAAGCGGGGGACGCCGTTCCGGGGCGCGCTCTACGCCGGCCTCATGCTCACCAGGGACGGACTTCGAGTCCTGGAGTTCAACGCGCGCTTCGGCGACCCGGAGACCCAGCCCATCGTCATGCGCATCGAAGGCGACCTGGTCCCGGCGCTGCTGGGGGCGGCGCGGGGCGACCTGTCCTCGGCGCGGGTCGAGGTCGATCCCCGGGCCGCCGTGGGCGTGGTGATGGCCGCCGAGGGCTACCCCGGGCGGGTCAACATCGGGGACGCCATCGAGGGGGTCGAGGGGCCCTTCCCCCCCGGGGTCCAGATCTTCCAGGCCGGGACCCGGCGAGGGGCCGACGGCCGGCTCGTGACCTCGGGAGGCCGCGTGCTCACGGTCTGCGCGCTCGGCACCGACCGGGCCGACGCCGCGGCGCGCGCCTACCAGACCGTGGCGCAGGTGAAGTTCCGCGGCGCCCAGTACCGCAGGGACATCGGGCGCACCGGCCCGGGGGAGGCGAAATGAGCGCGAAGGTCCTCATCCTCATGGGTTCGGACTCGGACTGGGAGGTGATGTCGGAGGCGCGCAAGGCGCTCGACGAGATGGGCGTCGAGGCCGAGATCCACATCTCGTCGGCTCACCGCACCCCGGCCAGGACCGGTTCGCTGGCGCGCGAGGCTGCCGCACGAGGAATCCAGGTCATCGTCTGTGGCGCCGGTGCGGCCGCGCATCTCGCCGGCGTCGTCGCCGCCGAGAGCGAGTTGCCCGTCCTGGGCGTGCCGCTTCCCTCGAGCGACCTCTCCGGCCTCGACGCTCTCCTCTCCACCGCGCAGATGCCGGGCGGCGTTCCGGTGGGCACGATGGCCGTGGGCAAGGCCGGGGCGCGCAACGCCGGCCTGCTCGCGGCGCGCATCCTGGCGCTCTCCGATCCGGCGCTGGCGGCCAGGGTCCGCGAGCAGCGCGCACGGATGGCCCGCGAGGTCGAGGCCAAGGACGCCGACCTTCAGCGAAGGCTCCAGGCCGACAAGAAGGCGTGACGCGGCTCGACCGCTACCTCGCCCGCGAGATCCTGCTGCCGTTCGCGGCGGCGCTCCTCTTTCTCACGCAGCTTCTTCTCGCCTCCCAGCTCCTCGCCCAGGCCGACATCCTCTTCGGGGGCGGCGTCTCGCCCTGGGACGTGGCCCGCATCCTCGTCGACCTCGTCCCCCACCTCCTCGAGTACGTCCTGCCGGTGGCCTTTCTCCTCGGCGCGGTGCTCGGCGTGGGACGGCTGGCCGAGGACCGGGAAGTGGTGGCGCTCTCGTCGGTCGGCGTGTCGCCGGTCCGGCTGGTCCGGGTCCCGCTCCTTCTCGGCGGGGCGGTGTCGCTTCTCGCGCTCTTCGTGGCCCTGGTGGTGGCGCCAGCGGGACTTCGCGACGCCCGCCAGCGCGTCGACGACGTGATCCGCCGGAATCTCCAGGGCGAGATCCGCTCCGGGGTCTTCTACGAGGACATCCCGGGAATCACCCTTCACGCCGCACGGGCCGGGAAGGAAGGGTTTCACGACCTTCTCATCGCCGACCGGACCAACCCCTCGGCGCCCGTCCTCGTCTTCGCCCGCTCCGGGCGGCTCGAGGCCACCAACGCCGGGGGCCTGCGCCTCGTCCTCCAGGACGGCGAGGTCCACCGGGAAGAGCCCGGAGCGAGGGATTACGTGGTCGCCCGGTTCGCCCGCGCCACCGCCGACCTGGGGCTCGGCGCCACGCTCGACGCCCGCAACCAGCTCTCGGGGTCGGCATTCGAGCTGAGCCCCTGGGAGATCCTGCGCGCGGCGGGGGAGGGGTCCCCCGAGCAGCGGCGATACTGGCAGACCTTCTTCTGGCGCCGGCTCGCCGTTCCGCTCGGCATCCTGGCCCTCGGACTGCTGGCAGTTCCCATCGCGGCCATGCGCCGCGGCGGACGGGCCTTCGGCTATGGCGTGACCCTCGTGGCCGTCGTCGGCTACTACACGCTGCTCCGGGTCGGGGAGGAACTCGGGCACGACGGGACCCTCCCGCCCTGGCTGAGCGCCAATCTCGCCAACCTGACGGTCGCGGCGGCGGCGGCTGGCCTCCTGGCCCTGCTGGCGCGACGGGGAACGGGGGCGGTGCGGTGACGCTCTTCCTCCACCTGGCCCGCCGGGCGCTCCTCGCCTTCCTGGGCGCCCTCGCGGCGGTCGTGGTCCTTTTCCTGGCGGTGGAGTTCGCCGAGAGTGCGAGCGCCTTCCAGGGGGAGGGCGCCCTCCCGGCCGCATGGACGGTCTACCTGTACCGGGCCGCGGCGGTGGCCTGGCAGACCGCGCCGGCGGCCATGCTGCTCGCCGCATCGCTGACCGCAACCGGGATCCGCCGCACCCGCGAGTACGACGCGATGCGGGCCCTCGGCTTCGGCCCGTGGCGGGTGGCGGTGCCCGTCCTGGCCGTGGCTGCCCTGGTGGCCGGCGGAATGGTGGTCTTCGACGACCTCTTCGCGGCCGGGGCGGCGGCCAAGGCCGACGAGATCAAGGCATCGCGCGGGAAGGGCGCCGCCGTCTGGAGCCGCTGGCAGGAGCGGAAGACCTGGTTCCGGGGCCGCGACGGCCGCCGGCTCTACGAGCTTCGCGCCGCAGGGCCGGGCGGGTCCTTCGAGAGGGTCACCATCCTCGACGTTTCCCCCTCATTCCGCATGGAGCGCCGCGTCGACGCCGCCCGCATGATCCCGGGCCCCAGCGGCGACTGGATCCTGGAGGAGGTCGAGGAGCGCCGGTTCGGCGACGACGGGGCCATGTCGCTCGATCGGGCGCCCCGCCGCGCCTACCGGTTCGACGAGGATCCAATGGCCTTCGCGGTCCGTCCTGGCTGGCCGGCGCAGATGCGACGGGCGGTCCTGGCCGAGCAGGTGGCCGTCCGCGCCCGGCTGGGGCTTCCCACCGCCGAGTACGCACTCGAGTGGCACCGGAAGCTCGCCTATCCCCTGGCCGCCATCCCGGCAAGCCTGCTCGCGCTGGCGCTCGCCCTGCGACGAGGGCGCAAGGGATTCGTCACCGCGTCGCTCGTCGAGTCGGTGGGCGTCTCCCTGGCCTTCCACGCGATGCAGGGATTCTCCTGGTCGCTGGCCCGGTCGGGCCAGATCCCGCCGGCCGTGGCTGCCTGGCTTCCCGACGTCTTGCTCGCGGCGGCGGGACTCTGGGCGCTCCGCCGGTGGAGGTGAGCGGCGTGGCCCATTTCACCCGGGACGTCGCCACGGCCGCCGGCGCCCTGCGCCGCGGTGAGCTCGTGGTCTACCCCACCGAGACGTTCTACGGCCTGGGTGCGCTGGCGTCGCTCCCGGAGGCGCTGGCACGGCTCGCCGGGGCAAAGCTCCGCCCGGAGGGGAAGCCCCTTCCCTTGGTGGCCTCCGACGCCGCCATGGCCTTCACGCTCTGGGCGGAGGTCCCCGAAACGGCCAGGCGCCTGGCGGAACGCTTCTGGCCCGGCCCCCTGACCCTGGTCGGGGCCGCTGCGTCCGGGCTCCCCGCGGCGCTGGTCCAAGGCGGTGGCGTGGCGGTTCGCGTCCCTGGCATGGAGCTGACGCGTGAGCTCTCGAGGCTGGCGGGGGGGCCGCTCGTCTCCACCTCCGCGAATCCCGCGGGCGGGGCGCCGCCTTCGACCGCTGCCGACCTCGCCCCCGCGTTGCTGGCGCAGATCGATCTGGTCCTCGACGGCGGACCGACCCCCGGCGGCCTGCCCAGCACGGTGGTCGCAGTCCGGCCCACCGGCGCGAGGCTGCTCCGGGCAGGGGCGGTGCCGTGGAGCGAGATCGAGGCCTCGCTCCGGTCGCCCTTGCCCTCCCGCGGCGGCTGATCTACGGTCCCGCGCCCGTGCCGGTGATCGCGCCATTCCAGGGAATACGCTACGCCTCCTCCGGCCGCGAGCTCTCCTCCCGCATCGCGCCCCCTTACGACGTCATCACGCCGGCCCAGCGCGATGCGCTGGCGGCGCGGGATCCGCACGGCATCGTGCACCTCATCCTCGACCGGCCGCTTCCCGCCGACCGCCCGGGCAGCGATCCGTACTCCCGGGCCGCCGAGCGGCTTCGCGAGTGGACCGCCTCCGGCATCTTGAGGCGTGACCCGCGGCCAGCCATCTACGGGCTCGAGCAGGCCTTCGTCGCTCCCGACGGCCGGGAGCGGATCCGGCGCGGCGTGATGGCGGCGGTGCGTCTGCACGACCTGAAGGAGGGCATCGTCCGGGCTCACGAGGGCACCGGGCCCACCTCGGTCGAGGATCGGCTTGCCCTGCTCCGCCACGTTCGCACCGACCTTTCCGCGGTTCTCGGGCTCCACGACGATCCTCGCGGCGAGGTGGCGGCCGCACTCGCCGGGGCGTTCCAGCGCGACGCGGTCGCCGAGGCGGTCGCCATCGACGGCACGCGCCATCGGCTCTGGCGAATCGAGGACGCCGCCGCGATCGCGGGGGTGCGCAAGGCACTCGCCGACCGGCGCGTTCTCATCGCCGACGGTCACAACCGCTACGCGGCCGCGCTCGCCTATCGCGACGAGATCGACCGGGTGAAGCCGGGGCTGCCCGCCGACGGTGGCCACCGGTTCACGCTCATGTGCCTGCTCGCCAAGAGCGACCCGGGGCTGGTCATCTTCCCGACCCACCGGCTGTTGGGCTCGCTCGGCGGAGTGTCGCCCGACGACCTGGCCCACCGGCTCGCCCCGTTCTTCCAGGTCGAGCTCATCGAGGAGGACATCCGACGCCCCACCGGGCGGGCCTGGGCGGTGTCGCGCCTCTCCGAGCACATGGGCAAGTCGAGCGCCTTCCTGCTGGTCACCGCGAGGGATGGAAGGGCCCGGCTGATCACGCTCCGCGACGGCGCCGACCTGACCAGCCTGCCCTTGCCTGCCAACGAGACGCTTCGCGCCCTCGACGCCAGCGTGCTCCAGGGCGTGGTCCTCGACGGCGTCCTCGGGCCGGCCTGCTGCGACGCCGGCAACCTGGCCTTCGTCCGCGACGCGGGCGAGGCGGTGACGCGCACGCTGAGTGGAGAGTACGAGGCGGCCTTCCTGCTCAACCCGACGCCGATGTGGCAGGTGCAGGCGGTGGCCGACGCCGGGCTGACCATGCCGCAGAAGAGCACCTGGTTCCACCCCAAGATCCCCAGCGGACTGGTGCTTCGCGAGATCGATCCGAACGGCCCACCGTAGTGCCGCGGCCCCGCGGCAGGCGCGCTTCCCTTTCCCGTCGGGCCGGATTGCGCTAAGAACCGCGGATGCCGTTCCCGCTCGATCGCCCCCGCCGCCTGCGCCGAACCGAGGCGCTACGCACCCTCGTCCGAGAGACGGTTCTCTCGCCCGACGACCTCATGTGGCCGCTCTTCGTGGTTCCCGGCGAGAAGGTCCGGAATCCGGTGAAGAGCATGCCTGGCGTGTTCCAGCTCTCGGTGGACGAGCTGGTCGCCGAGGCCCAGGCCGGCTGGGATGCCGGCGTGCGCTCGGTGATCCTCTTCGGCGTGCCGGTCCACAAGGACGCGGTGGGCTCGGGAGCCTACGCCGACGACGGCGAGGTCGCGCGCGCGGTCCGGGCGCTGAAGAAGAGCCTCCCCGGCCTGATCGTCGCGACCGACGTGTGCCTCTGCGAGTACACCGACCACGGTCACTGCGGCATCCTCAAGCCGCCGAGGTCGGGAGGCCCCGGGCAGGACCTCGTTGTCGACAACGACCTCACGATTCCCATCCTCGCCAGGGAGGCCGTGGCGCACGCCCGCGCCGGCGCCGACATCGTGGCTCCTTCCGACATGATGGACGGCAGGGTAGGCGCCATTCGCAAGGGGCTCGACGACGCAGGATTCGAGGACCTGCCCATCCTCTCCTACGCAGCCAAGTTCGCCGGAGCCTTCTACGGACCGTTTCGCGACGCTGCGGAGAGCGCGCCCCGCGAAGGACCGGGCATCCCCAGGGACCGCAAGGGATACCAGATGGACCCCGCCAACTGGCGCGAGGCCATCCGCGAGGTTGAGCTCGACATCGCAGAAGGCGCCGACATGGTGATGGTGAAGCCGGCCGTCCCGTATCTCGACATCGTGCGGCTGGTGCGCGATCGCGTCAACGTGCCGGTGGCCGCGTACCACGTGTCCGGTGAGTACGCGATGATCAAGGCCGCTGCCCAGGCAGGCTGGATCGACGAGGCCCGGGTCACCCTGGAGACGCTCCTGTGCATTCGCCGCGCCGGCGCGGACTTCATCCTCACCTACACCGCGAAGGACGCCGCACGCCTCCTGACGGGTACAGGCCGTTGACCGGCGACGGCGCCATCCGGTACGACGTGGTGGAGGTGGCGCCGGTCACGGAGGAGACGCTCGCGGGCGTCCTGAACGACCGGACCACCCAGGGTTGGAGCTTCGAGTCGATCCACTTCGTCACGCGTGAGGGATCGCACCGGCCGGCGATGGCTTATCTCTTCTTCACAGGGACGGGGCGAGGAGCGGGGCCGACCGGCCCCGTCGAATAGATGCGTGACGCGCGTCCGGAAGGCTCGCCGTACCCCAAGGCCGACCTCTGGCTGCGCGGCCTGGCCCGCGGCGTGGACTTCCTGCTCGCCTTCGCCCTGGCGACGCTCGGCCACGAGCTGGGTGCCATCCTGGCCGTCGTCTATCTCCTCCTTGCCGACGGGCTCCTTCACGGTCAGTCGCCGGGGAAACGCCTCTTCGGCGTCCGCGCCATGCACATCCCGAAGAGGACACCGGCCGGGTACCGGGAGTCCGTGCTGCGCAACGCCGACTTCGCGCTGGTGGCGCTCTTCTTCGTCGTGCCGCTGGGGTGGATCCTGCTGATCCTCGTCGGTCTGCCCATCATCGCATTCGAGTCCTGGATGGTCTGGACCGACCGGTTGGGAATCCGCATCGGGGATATCTTCGCCGACACCCAGGTCATCGACGGCAAGGTGGTGACCAAGATCGAGGTCATCGCCACCCACGTCTTCCCCCTGACGCCGGCGCCTCCGGGTACGTCGGCGACGCGCGTGATCGGATCGGCGGCGCGGGCAGCGTGACGGCCATGCCCGGGTCGAGGCACTGAACACGTGGCGCGACCGCCTCGCCGTGCTATACGTGTGCCGCTTTCGAAACCCGATACGCGAGGTGTTGCCGATGGCCCGTTCCAAGAGCAAGCACATACGGATGAAGACCACCCGCAAGCAGGCGTGGAAGGCCCGCGCCAAGCGGAAGAAGGCGGCCAAGAAGACCGCCCCGAAGAAGTAGTCCGTCCCCGCTCCCGCGAGATCCGCTCCCGCCGCGCGGTCGCCGCGGCGCTGGTGGCGATCGACGGTCTGGGCGCGGGTCGCCCGCTGCGCCTCGCGCTCGCCGAGTCCCTCGCCGGGCATCCCGGAATCGGTCCGAAGGAGCGTCGCCACGCTGCCGCCGCCGTCCGCGCGGTGGCGAGGTGGCTCCGGGTCGTGGACGCGGCCCTCGTGCGAGCCCGAGCGCCGAAGCCCGTCCCCGCCGACCGATCCCTCCTGCGCTACCTGGCATGGCGCGTGGCCGTCGAGGGGGAGCGGCCCGAGACCGTGGCGCGCGACCTGCGGCTCCCCGGACCCAGGCGCCCCCGGGCCATCTCCGACGCCGAGGTCCTCCGGGTCGCCCGGACGATGCCGCGCCCCGGGACCGGCGGCCCGCTGGCCTTCGACTCCTCCGGGAGCGCCATCGCCCCTCCATCCGATCCCGTGGTCGCGCTGGCGCTTCGCGGCAGCGTGCCCGACCCGTTCGCGCGGCGGCTGCTCCGGGACCTGGGAGAGCCGGAGGCGACCGCATGCCTGCGGGCGCTCAACCGGGACGTCGATATCGTACTCCGGGTGAATGTTGCCCGATCCACGAGGGAGGCAGTCCGGGCGGCGCTGTCCGCGGCCGGCATCCCGGCGACGCCCGGGGAGGGACCCTGGTCGTTGCGGGTGGAGGACCGGGCCCGTCTGTTCGACGCGCCGGCGCTGCGCGGCGGCCTCGCCGAGGTGCAGGACGAGTCGAGCCAGCGGGCGGTCGAGCTTTGCGGGGTGAAGGCCGGCGAGCGCTGGCTCGACCTCTGCGCCGGGAGCGGCGGAAAGTCGCTCGCACTGGCGGCGCTGGGGGCCCGGATCACCGCCTGGGATGCGAGCGCGCGCCGCCTCGCCGAGCTCCCCAAGCGGGCTCGCCGGGCCGGAGCGAAGGTCGAGGTCTCCCGCGACGCGCCAGGAGGCGAGTTCGACGGTGTGCTCGTGGACGCCCCGTGCAGCGGATCTGGAGCGCTCTGCCGGGAGCCGGACGCACGCTGGCGCATCGACGACGCGGCGGTGGCCCGGTTCCAGGAGGCCCAGCGGGCGGTGCTGGAGGATGGGGCGAAACTCGTGCGGCCCGGCGGCGCGCTCGTCTTCGCCACCTGCTCGGTGTTCCGGGAGGAGGGGGAGAACGTGGTGGAGCCATTCCTGAGGGACCACCCCGAGTTCAGGCTGTCCGCTTCCGAGCGGCGCTGGCCACATCGGGCGCCGGGCGCAGGGTTCTACCTGGCCCGGATCGAGCGGCGCCGGGTTCCGAGGGCGCGTTCCGGGGGGCGAACCCGCTTGACGGGGCACCGGGCGCCGCGTTAGGTAACGCCCTCCTGTCGGGGTCATCGGCACCCAATTCGCGCCCGAGCAGGGAGGGTGACGTGGCGTTTCGCAATTTCCTCGTCGGCATCCGCGACCGCATCGTGCAGCGGTCCCTCATCGGCAAGGAGAAGATCGACGCCGCCTTCGCCCGGAGGGAGCTCGACCAGCGGTTGCAGGAACTGGGCGAGAAGTACTACTCGCTGGCTCGCCAGGGAGTGGCGGGCGTGCCGGACGACCTCCGGAACCTCATCGCGGAGGTGGATGCGCGAGCGGCGCAGTTGCAGGCGCTTCGGGAGCAACTGAGGCGTCTGGAGGAAGAGACGGCCTAGAGAGGGTGCAGAGATAGACGGGCCCGTGGCGCAGCTGGGAGCGCGCCTGAATGGCATTCAGGAGGTCACCGGTTCGATCCCGGTCGGGTCCACCATACGAGTCAATGACGGGCGGTTGGGTGAGTCACCCAGCCGCCCGTTTCCTTGTAACCTGTCCCCGTGCCGCCCCCCCGCAGACCGTCGCCGCCGCGAGGGCGAAAGCGCGCCACCGCCGCGGTCGTCGGCGTGATCCTGCTTTCCGCTGCCGCGGCGACGTGGCAGGCCACGAGACGCACCGGGCCGGCCGCGCCTCAGACCACGCCCGCGCCCGTCGCGCCCGCCGCGGCCCCGGCGGAGCCAGAAGCCCCTCCCGCCGATCCCCGTCCGCGATTCCTCGCCGCGCGTGCGATGCTCGCCTGCGGCGACGCCACCGGCGAGGCCGTCTTCGTCGCGCCCGACCGCGCGCTGGGCTCGATCCCTTGCCGGGACGGGGAGGGGCAACTCCACCTCTCCGACGGCCGTGATCTTCTGGCGCGCGCCCTCGCCGGCGCGCCCCCTGGCACGTCGGTCCTGCACCTTCCCGGCGCCGCCGCTCCGTACGTGGCGCCCGGCGCGGCGACCACGCTCTCCGATGGCGCACCGCTGCTGGTGGCGCTCGAGGGCGGGGGCACGGAGGTCATCGGCGAGGCCTCGGCCCGGGGACTCACCCCCGTGGCCGGCCTTCCCCTGCTGCGAGCCGAGGAGGCCGCAGGCCCGCTCGCCGGTCCGGTGCTCGACGCCCGCGGAGACCTGGTCGGCATCGTCCCGTCCCGCCCCCCCGACCCGTCGCGTCCCTGGCTCGCCGTCCCCGTCGAGGCCTTCGCAGGCACCCTGGGACGTGAGGTCCCCGCGGTGTGGCGCGAGGCCGAGGAGCATGCCGCCGACGAGGACCGCCGCGCGCAGGGTGACCTGTGGAACCGGCTCGCGCGGTCGGCCGTGCTCCTGTCGGCCGTTCCGGGACAGAGCGGACTGGAACTCGTCGTCGCCCGCGCGGCCGCGGGGCGGCCGCCGTCCGAGACCGTCCGCCTCGCGATCGACCCGCCCGTCCGCGACTGCATGC
>Ga0315271_10000216_pt1 | contig 29564 bp, 31 predicted proteins | sample C3_top_MG_FD_204664 | JGI IMG/M metagenome (GOLD analysis project Ga0315271, IMG submission 204664) | Sediment microbial communities from Yellowstone Lake, YNP, Wyoming, USA - C3_top | ecosystem: Environmental > Aquatic > Freshwater > Lake > Sediment | place: USA: Wyoming | collected 2017-08-01
GACATTAACTCGAATCCGAAATTTTAAATTTATAGAAGTACAAAAAGGAAAGTCATCGTGTTGTGGGTTAAAGCGTTTCACATCATTTTTGTCGTGAGCTGGTTCGCCGGGTTATTTTATCTGCCGCGCATTTTCGTGAATCACGCAATGGCGACGGAACCCGCCGAGATCGCCAGGCTGAAGCTGATGGAGGGCAAGCTGTACCGCTTCGTCACGCCGATCGCCTGGCTGGCTCTGGGCTTCGGGATGTGGCTCTGGCTGGGATACGGCATCACCGGAGGTTGGCTGTACGCCAAGCTCTTGCTGGTTCTTATGTTGATCGTCTATCACTATTACTGTGGAAAGTTGGTCAAACAATTCGCCGCCGACCAGAATATTCGCGGCCATGTCTTTTACCGCTGGTTCAACGAGATCCCGGTGCTGGTTCTGACGGCCGTGGTCATCCTAGTCACCGTAAAACCTTTCTGAGTTATCCATATGCCTGATTTTTTCGCCCCCTGCCCGCGTGGCCTGGAGGCCATACTCCACAAAGACCTCGAAGCTTTTGGTGCGCAGAATGTACGCAGCACCGAAGGCGGCGTGCAATTTTCCGGTGACTGGGCACTGTGCTATCGCGCCAACCTGGAAAGCCGCATCGCGAGCCGCATCCTGTGGCGCGTAAAGGAAACGACATACCGCAGCGAGCAGGATATCTATCAGGCGGCGTTCGAGTTGCAATGGCAGCGCTGGTTCGATGTCACGCGCACCATACGCGTGAATACCACGGCGATACGCTGCCCGTTGAAAAGTCTGGAGTTCATCACGCTGCTGGTCAAGGATGCCGTGTGCGACCGCTTCCGCGCGCACTGCAACGAGCGGCCCAGCGTGGACACGCTAGAGCCGGACATGCGCATCCATGTTTTCATCGAGGACGCCAAGCTGATGCTGTATCTGGATACCTCCGGCGACGCGCTGTTCAAACGCGGTGTGCGATCACACACCAACATCGCGCCGCTGCGCGAAAATCTCGCGGCGGGCATTCTGCGCTTGATGAACTGGCAGCCCGGCACGCCGCTGCTCGACCCGATGTGCGGCAGCGGGACGTTCCTGATCGAGGCGGCGCAGATGTCGCTCAATATCCAGCCCGGTATCGCGCGCAGTTTCGCTTTCGAGAAGCTGAAGAATTTCGAATCGGCTATATGGGGCAAGATGCGCGAGCAGGCGATCGCCGCACAGCTGCCGGCCAAACCATTGGAACTCTACGGCAGCGATCTATTCGGCGACGCGCTGAAGACCGCGTCACGCAATCTGGAAGAAGCGGGACTGTCGGAATGCGTGGAGCTCAAGCAAGCCAATATTCTGGAAATCTCTGCTCCCGCAGAGCACGGCATGTTGGTGGCGAACTTGCCCTATGGCGAACGCATGGGCGAATTGGACGAACTGGCGGAACTTTATCCCAAGCTGGGCGATGCGCTGAAAAAGAAGTTCGGCGGCTGGACGGCTTACTTGTTTACCGCCGACAAGGCCATCCTGAAACTGATGCGCCTGTCCCCGTCCAAGCGCACTCCACTGTTCAACGGCGCGATCGAATGCCGTCTGCTGGAATACAAGATCGTGTCCGGAAGCAATCGCCGTTAGCCTGTCATGAAACATGCCGCTAACGAGCGACATATTCCTAATACCCAGGGTGCCCCTTAAAATTCAGAGTTCGCCCAAATATAAGGCGCGGGGAAAATTTTGCAGCGCCGCATATGGGTTATATGCAAGCAAAAAAATTTTGTCGCAATGCTGCATAACCAGTGACTTGGCTGTCGTTTTTTGACAGCTTAGTCGAATGGCTAGTTGTTACATCAGTCGGGATACAACGAAGTTGCAGTGAAGGCTAACCTTTAGGTTATGCCGGAACTAAAATCTGGATTTTTAGGGGTGCCCTTAGGTCATCTTCATGTTTTCGGTGCCACTCATCACATCCCGGTTCACTGTCAGCTTGCTTTCCAGCTTGATGCGCAGACGCAGATCATTCAGAGAGTCGGCATTTTTCAGAGCCTCCTCGTAGGAAATCTTCCCATCTTCGTATAGCTTGAACAGGGCGCCATCAAAAGTCTCCATGCCCAATTCACGCGACTTGGCCATCACGCCCTTGATCGCATTCACCTCACCCTTGAAGATCAGGTCGGCGATCAGCGGTGAGTTGAGCATGATTTCAATCGCGGCAGCACGGCCAACACCGTCTTTTTTCGGAATCAAGCGCTGCGAGATCAGCGCCTTGATATTCAGCGACAGATCCATCAATAGCTGTGTGCGGCGTTCTTCAGGGAAAAAGTTGATGATGCGATCCAGTGCCTGGTTTGCGCTATTGGCGTGTAGTGTAGCCAGGCACAGGTGGCCGGTTTCGGCAAATGCCACAGCATGCTCCATGGTTTCATGGTCGCGAATCTCGCCGATCAAAATCACATCGGGTGCCTGGCGCAAGGTGTTCTTCAGCGCGTTATGCCACGAATCGGTATCGACGCCGACCTCGCGGTGCGTGATCATGCAATTGATATGCTCGTGCACATACTCCACCGGGTCTTCGATGGTGATGATGTGTCCATAGCTACTCTTGTTACGGTGTCCGAGCATCCCGGCCAGCGTGGTGGACTTGCCCGATCCGGTGCCGCCGACAAGGATCACCAGGCCGCGCTTGGTCATCACGATATCCTTGAGTACCGGCGGCATCTCCATTTCGTCGAGATCGGGAATCTTGGTCGTGATGGTACGCAGCACCATGGCGACACGCTGCTGCTGCATGAACACATTGACACGGAAACGCCCGATGCCGTGGGGGCTGATCGCAAAATTGCATTCGTGCGTGGTTTCAAATTCTGCAGCCTGACGGTCGTTCATGATACTGCGCGCCAATTCCTGGGTGTGCTGCGGGGTAAGCGCCTGGTTTGAAACCGGTGTCAATTTTCCGTCCATCTTGAATGCCGGCGGAAAATTTGCAGTAATGAACAGATCGGATGCCTTTTTGCTGACCATACCGCGCAGCAAACTATGCACCAACTCAGTGGCCTGGGTTCTTTCCATGATAAAAACTCCTGATGTGAGACGCCGTAATTAGCCGGGGAAGTTGTCTTTGTTTGCGGCCTTGGTGCGCGCTTCCGCGGGCGTGATCTTGTTTTCCTTGATCAGGTTGGTCAGGCACTGATCCAGGGTCTGCATCCCTATAGCCTGACCGGTTTGTATCGCCGAATACATTTGCGGCACCTTGGCTTCGCGGATCAGGTTTCGGATCGCCGGTGTACAGATCATGATCTCATGCGCCGCAACTCGACCGGCACCATCCTTGGTTTTTAGCAGGGCCTGGGAGATCACCGCCCGCAGCGATTCGGACAACATCGCCCGCACCATTTCCTTTTCATCGGCAGGGAACACATCGATGATACGGTCTATGGTCTTGGCCGCCGAACTGGTGTGCAGCGTACCGAACACCAGGTGACCTGTTTCCGCCGCGGACATGGCCAGGCGGATGGTTTCCAGGTCGCGCATCTCGCCTACCAGGATCACGTCCGGATCCTCACGTAGCGCACTGCGCAAGGCGTTCTGGAAGGACAGCGTATGCGGGCCGACTTCACGCTGGTTGATCAGGCATTTTTTGCTTTCATGCACAAACTCGATCGGGTCTTCCACGGTCAGGATATGGCCCATTTCATTTTCGTTGCGATGGTTGACCATCCCTGCCAGTGTCGTGGATTTACCAGAGCCGGTAGGCCCCGTCACCAGTACCATGCCGCGCGGGAAATCCGAAATGGTCTCGAAGATCTTGGGGGCCTTCAATTCTTCCAGCGATAATATCTTGGACGGGATGGTACGCATGACCGCGCCTGCACCGCGATTGTGTACAAAAGCATTGACACGGAACCGTGCGAGCCCGGGCACCTCGAATGAGAAATCAAGCTCCTTGTTTTCCTCGTAGAACTTGCGCTGCTGGTCGTTCATGATGTCATACACCAAGGCATGCACTTCCTTGTGATCCATCGCCGGCAGGTTGATCCTGCGTATGTCGCCATGCACGCGTATCATCGGAGGCAGACCGGCCGAGAGGTGCAAGTCGGAAGCCTTGTTTTTGACACCAAAGGCAAGCAATTCTGTGATATCCATTATAATCGTCCCGGTTTGATGACGCGGCATGTAGCCGCTCTGATTAGGAATGTTTGACGTGACGGATTATGACAACAATCGCTTCCAACTTGCAAGCTGCGCACGAAACGATTGCGGCGGCAGCTGTCAATGCAGGTCGTAACGCAAACGATGTCAACTTGCTGGCAGTCAGCAAGACTTTTGCACCTGATTTGTTACGCGAGGCTTACCAAGCTGGACAGGCGTGTTTTGCGGAAAGCTATGTTCAGGAAGCATTGAACAAGATCGCTGCGCTACAGGATCTGCCGATCGAGTGGCATTACATCGGCCCGATCCAAAGCAACAAGACTCGCGCCATCGCAGAGAATTTCGCCTGGGTGCACAGCGTGGACAGATTGAAGATCGCTGAACGCCTGTCTGAACAGCGGCCCGCTCATTTGCCACCGTTGCAGATATGCCTGCAAGTCAATATCAGCATGGAGGCCAGCAAAAGTGGTGTGCCCCTGGATGAAGTGAGCGCATTGGCTCACGCTATCGCGAAGCTTCCCAATTTGAGATTGCGCGGGCTGATGGCGGTTCCCGCACCCGTCGATGATGTCGTGGCGCAGCGTCTTCCCTTCGCGCAGCTGCGAAAATTGCTCGACCAGTTGAATCAACAGGGCTTGCAGCTGGATACTTTATCGATGGGCATGTCGCATGATTTTGTCGCCGCAATCACTGAAGGTGCGACTATAGTGCGTATCGGCACGGCGATATTTGGTGACCGGATATATCAAAATGGCTAATTTATTACTGGGACAGCGGATATGAAAATATGCTTCATTGGCGGCGGCAACATGGCTACCGCTTTGATCGGCGGCCTGCTCGGCAAGGGGTTTTCCGCCGCAGAGATCAGCGTGGTGGAAATCAACGGCGAGAATCGTGCACGTCTGCAACGAGACTTCGCGGTGCGTGTATTTGAAAACATTGCCGAAGGCGTTGCGGGCAGCCAGATCATCATCTTCGCAGTCAAGCCGCAGCAGCTGCGTGCAGTTGCACAGGAACTGGCATCATCGTTGTCCGGACAGCTGATGATCTCAATCGCCGCAGGCATACTTGCAAGGGATCTGGCGCGCTGGTCGAACTGTCAGTCCATCGTTCGCGCGATGCCCAACACACCGGCGCTGATCCAGAGCGGCATGACCGGCTTGTATGCCCTGCCCGGAGTCACACCCGCACAGCGGGTACTGGCGCAAAACATTCTGGCGGCGGTGGGCGAAACGTTGTGGCTGGATGATGAAACCATGATGGATGCCGTGACGGCGATCTCCGGCAGCGGCCCGGCCTATGTGTTTTATTTCATCGAAGCCATGCAGCAAGCGGCGCAAAAACTCGGTCTCAGTGCTGATGACGCACGCAGCTTAAGTCTGGCAACCTTTCTGGGTGCCAGTAAATTAGCCGCATCCAGCGACGAGGAGGTCAGCGTGCTGCGCGCGCGCGTCACTTCCAAAAATGGCACGACCGAGCGGGCATTGCTGAGTCTCTCCTCCAACCATGTTGCCGAACATATCGCTCAGGCTGCTCAAGCCGCCGCCGAACGCTCTCGCGAAATGGGCGAAGAACTGGGGGAAGCGTGATGCTCCCTGAGAAATCATGCTAAGTAACACTGTGCAATTTTTGCTCGATATATTTGTGCACGGATTTGCCGGCGTGCTGCTGTTCCGCTTTCTTTTGCAATGGCTGCGCGCCCCGATGCGTAATCCGGTCGGCGAATTCATCATGGCACTCAGCGATTTTGTGGTGCTGCGTGCGCGCCGCTTTATCCCTTCTGTGTGGCGTCTGGATAGCGCGACTTTGCTGCTTGCCTTCATTTTCGAGCTGGTCTATCTGATCCTGACGCTGTGGGTAAAAGACTATCCGTTCGCGCCTTTCCCTCTCATCGGTTTGCTGGCGTGGAGCACAGTAGAGATGATCAGGCTAAGCATATATTTTTTGATGGGCGCCTTGGTGGCGCAAGCGATCTTGTCCTGGGTCAATCCCTACACTCCGCTTAGCCCCCTGCTTTCGGCGATCACCCAACGATTTTTGCGTCCCCTGCAGCGCATCGTGCCCTTGGTCGGAAACGTGGATCTCTCACCGCTTTTACTTCTGGTGATCTGCCAGATCATCCTGTATGTGCCATTGACCATGATGGAAAGCATGGCCAGGCAATTGCTCTGATGCCGACCAGCTGGTATCGACGCGATGGTGATGCCCTCGCCCTGACTTTGCATGTCCAGCCTGGCGCCAAACGAACTGAGGTCGCCGGACTGCACGGCCAGGCACTCAAGATACGGCTGGCCGCACCACCCGTGGAAGGACGCGCCAACGAGGCACTGCTGAAATTCATTGCCGGGCTTTTTGACGTGCCTTTGCGACAGGTGGCCCTACAAAATGGCGGGAAATCACGTCACAAGGTGATCCTGGTGGAGTGCAGTTGTGTCAATCCTGATAGTATAATCGCCGCTTGAACAGATTCTGGAATCGTGTCCTTAGTAATACAAGGGCCCAAGAAAATTTATTGAAAGGGAGGTGCACGTGATTCACGACAATGCAAATAATCCATCACCAAGCGCTCCGCCCACAGTCAAGTCAGATAGTATCTCCTGGCCTGATATTCGCACCCAAAGCCAGCTGCAAAAAACTTCCAACTTGCAGCTATTGGGGGATCGCGTATATCCTGGCCAAGGAAGCAAGATCGGGGAAATCCTCAAGTCGTTGGGCGTGATCGATGACAAGATCCTGGAAGGCGTCGAAAAGCGCCACCACACAAAGAAAGCCAAAGACAAACCCACCGGTGAATTGCTTGTCTATATGGGGATCATTGAAAAGGATGTTCTCACACGCGCACTGTGTATCCAGTCCGGCGTAATGATGGTGGACCTGAACGCGATCAACATCCCCTACGATTTTCTGAAACTCGTCTCAAATGACAATGCTCGCGAGAAAATGGCGATCCCGGTCGGTGTGTACAACGGAATCTTGTATTTGGCGGTAGCCGACCCGTTGAACTTTCAGGATCAACACTTCTTCTCTTTTTCAACCGGGTTGAAGATCAAGCCGGTTCTTGCGCCGAAAAACCAGATCATCGCTTGCCTCAACACGAAGTGGGTAGATCCGGGTTCTGAGATCTGGGCAGGTTAAAAACAATGATCCTGTCCGGCAACTCCCCTCCGAGTTACCGCCACTGCTACATCAGAATCACATCGTATTGCTCTTGGCTATAAACCGTTTCGACCTGCAGCGAGATCGGCTTGGTGATGAAGTCGGAAAGCTGCGCCAGAGCCTGTGACTCCTCATCCAGAAACAGATCGATCACTTGCTGCGAAGCCAGGATGCGGTATTCACGGGCGTTGAACTGGCGCGCTTCGCGGACGATCTCACGCAGGATTTCGTAACACACCGTCTGCGCCGTTTTCACTTCACCGCGCCCCTGACAAGTCGGGCAAGGCTCACACAGCACATGGGCGAGGCTCTCTCGGGTGCGTTTGCGCGTCATCTCCACCAGACCCAGCGAGGAAAAACCATTCACGCTGATGCGCGTGTGGTCGCGAGCCAAGGCCTTCTTGAACTCTTCCAGCACGGCATCGCGATGTTCCTGCGTATCCATGTCGATAAAGTCGCAGATGATGATACCGCCCAGATTGCGCAACCGCAGTTGCCGCGCGATGACTTGCGTGGCTTCCAGATTGGTCTTGAAGATGGTGTCGTCGAAATTGCGCAGCCCGACGAAACCGCCGGTGTTCACGTCCACCGTGGTCATCGCCTCGGTCTGATCGATGATCAGATAACCGCCTGATTTGAGATCGACGCGCTTGGACAAGGCGCGCTCGATCTCTTCTTCCACTCCGTACAGATCGAACAGCGGACGCTCCCCGGGATAGTGTTCGAGCCGTTCTGCCGCGATCGGGTTATAGGCTTGCGCGAAAACAAGCATGCGCTGATAGGTTTCCCTCGAGTCGACGAGGACGCGCGTGGTGACGTGACTGACAAAGTCACGCAACACGCGCAAACTGATATCGAGTTCCTGGTAGAGCAATTGCGGCGCACCGGCGGTTTTCGCTGCGGCCTGGAGATTCCCCCACAGCTTGTCCAGATAGGCGATGTCGGCAGAGAAATCCAGTTCCGCCGAGGCTTCCGCCGAGGTGCGGATGATGTATCCACCCTGATGCTCAGGCGGCAGCACAGCTTGCAGCTTGGCGCGCAAAGCATCGCGCTGCTCCTCGCTCTCGATACGCTGCGACACGCCGATGTGCATCTCCTGCGGCAGATATACCAACAGCCGTCCGGCGATGCTGAGTTGCGTGGAAAGGCGCGCGCCCTTGCTGCCGATAGGTTCCTTGATGACCTGTACCAACAGTGTCTGTCCTTCGAAAAGGACTTTTTCTATCGGTTTGGCCGCATCGCCGTTATTGCTGTTTTCCCAGATGTCGGCGACATGCAGGAACGCGGATCGCTCCAGACCGATGTCGATGAAAGCAGACTGCATGCCCGGCAAGATGCGTTTGACCTTGCCAAGATAAACGTTGCTGACGATACCGCGACTGCTGCTGCGCTCGATGTGCAGGTCTTGCACCACACCAAGCTGCATCACCGCAACACGAGTTTCCTGCGGGGTGACGTTGATGAAGATCTCATCGCTCATGGTGTTGGGTAATTAAAGAGTTTAAGCAACTGCACCGTTTCAAACAGCGGCAGACCCATCACGCCGGAGTAGCTGCCGGAAATATGTTCGACGAATGCGCCAGCCTGCCCCTGGATGGCATAGCCTCCGGCCTTGTCATTGTATTCAGAGGTAAGCAGGTAACGACGGATGCGCTCTTCACTCAGCGTGGTGAAGCGCACCGTAGAAGTGGAAAGCGCAATTTCAACACGTTCACGCAATGCGATCGCAACCGCGCTGAGCACCTGATGTTCCCGACCGGAGAGCTGGCGAAGCATCTCGGTAGCGTGCTCGGCATTTTCCGGCTTCCCGAAGATCTTGCCGTCCAGTGCAACGACGGTGTCAGCAGCCAGCACCGGAAACACCGGAAGATTGCGTAGCCTGAGCGAGTTTCGACCGGCCTCGATCTTCTCCTGGCAGATCCGCCGCACATGAACTTCCGGCTGTTCATCGCCGAGAATCGTTTCATCCACATCCATGTTGCGGCACACATCGGAACGCAACAGCAGCAACTCGAAGTTGACGCCGATCTGTTTGAGCAATTCGCGACGGCGCGGACTCTGTGAAGCGAGGTAGATGCGTGGTTGAGTGATGCTCATGACAGCTTCCTATTCCCGATGGTAGGGGTGATTGTGCATCAAACTGTGCGTCCGATACAACTGTTCGGCAAGCAGCACCCTCACGAACGCGTGAGGCAGGGTGAGCGCCGATAACGCCAGCAATTGCTGCGCAGCCTGTTTGACTGACTCATGCAAGCCATCAGCACCGCCGATAATGAAGGCGACATCGCGGCCCTCACGCATCCATTCCTTCATCTGCGCGGCAAGTTGTTTGGTGGTTGGCTGTATGCCGCGTTCATCCAGCGCGATGGTCAGACAATTTTGAGGTACGGCAGAAAGAATGCGCTGCGCTTCGGCCTCCATGATTTGCACCACGGTCTTGCCGGTGGTGCGCGGCTCGGGCTTTATTTCCAGCAGAACGATCTGAGCTTCGCGCGGCATGCGCTTGGTGTATTCGTTGAAACCCGCCGTGATCCAGTCGGGCATCTTGTTTCCGACCGAGACGATGATGAGCTTCATGCCGGGATACCCTGAGAAATTCGGCTCGCCAGATCGTCATAAACGCCAGCGATATTTTTCAGGATATCCTCGTTGGTATAGCGGATTACCGTGAGTCCGCGCGCGTTCAGCAGTTTGGTGCGTTCAAGATCATAGGTAATCGATTCGCCATGCGTGTCGCCATCAATCTCGATGACAAGGTGAAGCTCTGAACAGTAAAAATCAACAATAAAGTTGGCGATAGGCTTCTGACGCAGGAATTTGTAGCGCGCAAATTGCCGCATACGAAGCACTTCGGTCCACATTTTTATCTCAGCTGCAGTTGGGTTTTTTCGGTTTTCGCGGGCGAGTGCAGTAAGATTTTTGTTGTAGCTGAGAAAACCTAACCCCTCCCGGCCTCCCCTTGTCATAACCAGCGACTTGGCTATCGTATTTTGATAGCTTAGTCGAATGGCTAGTAGTTCCATCAGGGGAGGAGACTCAGCGCTTCCCCCCTGACAAGGGGGGACTGAGAGGGGTTGGGGTTCTGCTTTCATCGCAAAGAAAGTTTATTTTGGAGCTTTCGCCAACTTGGGGCGCGCCGCCTGGGCCTTGCTCCACAACTCTTCGAGATTGTAATAATCACGGACGGCCGGCTGCATGACATGCACCAGCACCTCGCCCAGATCAACCAGTATCCACTCGCCGCTTTCTTCGCCTTCGCGGCCGTAGATCTGTTCGCCGCGTTCCTTGAGCTTGACCACCACGTTGTCGGCAAGTGCCTTGGTCTGCCGGGTAGAATTGGCGCTGGCGATGACCATGCGCTCAAACATATCGCTGAGCTTGCTGGTGTCGATCACTTTGATGTTTTGTGCTTTGACGTCCTCAAGTGCTGCGATGACGGCCAGGGTTTTTTCTTCAGTGTTTAGCATGGGTATATAAATGATGTTGATAAATGTAATCGGCAACCGCGTTGGGTAGCAGATAACGGATACTGCGATCTTCCGCCACGCGTGAACGGATCAGCGTGGCGGAGATCTCCAGCTTGGGAATGGCCAACTCGACCACTCCTCCGGCCGGGTGTTTCGATAATGCATCGGCGGCGCACAACCGCTGTTGATAGTGCTGGCGCAATGCCGGTGTGGCCGTATGGATACGCTCCTCCAGCGTGAAGCCGGGGCGGTAACCCACCACGATGTGCGCCAGATCGAACAAACGCTCCCACTCGTGCCAGGTGTGCAATTGCAAAAATGCATCCCCGCCCATCAGCAAACACAACGGTTGCACTGCGCCCAGCTCGGCACGTAATTCGCGCAGGGTATCCACGGTATAGCACGGCGTGGTGCGATCAACTTCGCGGTCGTCCAGCACGAATGCCGGTTGATCCGCGATCGCCAGTTGCACCATCGCACTGCGATGCTGCGCGGATACTTTTGGTACATCGCGATGCGGCGGCGTGCCGGCGGGAATAAAACGTATCTGCTGAAGATTCGCCAGCTCAAGCATTTCTTCGGCGAGACGCAGATGCCCGTAATGAATCGGGTCGAAAGTCCCGCCCAAGATGCCGACAGGAATGCCGACTGCTTTGTTGTCCACTGGTTGTAACGCCCGGGAATGCAATGTCAAAAATTACAGCGCAAGGCGGCGGGTATCTGCCAGCACTTGCGAGAGAAAAACGATAAAGCGCGCCGCCGCCGCACCGTCGATCACGCGATGATCGTAAGACAGCGATAACGGCAACATCAGTTTGGCCACAAAGGTGTCATCCTGATGCATCGGCTTGATGATCGCCTTCGACACGCCCAGGATCGCCAATTCCGGCGCGTTGATGATAGGCGTGAACGCCGTGCCACCGATTCCACCGAGGCTGGAAATCGTGAAGCAACCACCCTGCATTTCGGCAGCGGTGATCTTCAGGGCGCGCGCCTTGGCGCTGATCTCGCCCAGTTCCTTGGCGATCTGCACGATACCCTTCTTGTCCACGTCGCGCAGCACCGGCACCATCAGTCCGTTGGGGGTATCGACCGCGACACCGACGTGGAAGTATTGCTTGAGGATCAGATTCTCGCCGCTGGCATCCAGCGATGCGTTGAACTCGGGATACTGCTGCAGCGCGACCACGACAGCCTTGAGCATGAAAGTCAGTGGCGTGATCTTGATATTCTGCTTGGCGTATTCCACATTCAATTCCTTGCGGAACACCTCCATTTCGGTGATGTCGGCCTCGTCGAATTGCGTGATATGCGGGATGGTCACCCAGTTGCGGTGCAGATTCGCGCCGGAGATCTTCTTGATGCGCGACAGTGGTTTGGTCTCTATCGCACCGAACTTGGCAAAATCCACCACCGGCGCGGCCAGCACCTGCAAGCCATTGCCGCCTGCGCCGCGCGGTTGCGCAAGCGCGGCTTTGACAAAATTCTGCACGTCGTCTTTGGTAACGCGACCTTTTTCTCCGCTGCCTTTGACTTGCGTAACCTGAACACCGAGTTCGCGCGCAAAGCGGCGTATGGCAGGGCTGGCGTGGGCTTTGCCGCCCGCCACCACAGATTGCGATATTTGCACGGCCACAGGAGCTACTGGTACTTTTGCGGCGGCAGCCGGTGCTGCCGGAGCTGATACAGGAGCTGCCGCAACTGGTGCTGCCGGCTTGCCCGTCTTGGGCGCGGCAGTGTCACTACTTTCCAGCAACAAGATCAGCGAGCCTTGCGACACCTTGTCGCCGACCTTGATCTTCATCTCCTTGACCACGCCAGCGTAGGGCGACGGCACATCCATCGCCGCCTTGTCTGTTTCCAGCGTCACAAGATTGTCTTCAGCGTTGATCGTATCACCGACTTTCACCATCACTTCGATGATGCTCACATCCTTGTAGTCGCCGATGTCCGGCACCAATACTTGTTTTATTTCTGCCACGTATATCTCCTCCCAACGTTATACAGTCGTTGGGTTCGGTTTGTCTGGATTGATGTTGTAAAGCTTGATCGCCTTGCTGACTTCGCCGGCCTTGATCGTGCCCTCATCGGCCAACGCCTTCAAAGCGGCAACAGTGATGTAGTAACGATCGACCTCGAAGAACTGGCGCAATTTCTTGCGCGTGTCGGAACGGCCGAAGCCGTCCGTGCCCAGCACCTTGTAATGCCCCTTGGAATTCTGGGGCAAAAAGCCGCGGATTTGATCGGCAAACGAACGCATGTAGTCGGTCACGGCGATCACCGGGCCGTCGTGTCCGGACAGGCATTGTTCAACATAGCTGACACGCGCCTTGGCTTCAGGATGCAGCATGTTCCAGCGCTCGCAGTCCAGCCCTTCGCGGCGCAACTCGGTGAAGCTGGTCACGCTCCAGACGTCCGATGCGACACCGAAATCCTTTTTCAACAGCTCCGCTGCGGCGATCGCTTCGCGCAATATCGTGCCGCTGCCGAGCAATTGGACTTTGGGTTTCTTCCCTTCCCCCTTTTCACCTTCACTGAAGAGGTACATGCCCTTGACGATGCCCGCTTCCGCACCTTTCGGCATCGCCGGATGAGCGTAGTTTTCGTTCATCACTGTGAGGTAATAGAACACGTCTTCCTGCTCCACATACATACGGCGCATGCCATCGTGAATGATGACCGCAAGCTCATACGCAAAGGTCGGATCGTAAGACACGCAATTAGGGATGGTCGCCGACATCAAATGGCTGTGGCCGTCTTCGTGCTGCAAACCTTCGCCGTTAAGCGTGGTGCGTCCCGCTGTACCTCCGAGCAGGAAGCCGCGTGCGCGCATATCTCCGGCAGCCCAGATCAAATCGCCGACGCGCTGGAAGCCAAACATCGAGTAATAGATATAGAACGGCAGCATCGTCTTGCCGTGGTTGGCGTAAGAAGTGGCGGCGGCGATCCAGTCGGCCATTCCGCCGGCTTCATTGATACCTTCCTGCAGGATCTGTCCGCTCTGGTCTTCCTTGTAGAACATCAGCTGATCGGCATCTTGCGGTGTATAGAGCTGACCCACCTGTGAAAAGATCCCGAGCTGGCGGAACATTCCTTCCATACCGAAAGTACGCGATTCGTCCGGCACGATAGGCACGACCTGCTTGCCGATGTTCTTGTCCTTGACCAGGATGCCGAGCAAGCGCACGAATGCCATCGTGGTGGATATCTCGCGATCCTCGGTGCCCTTCAGCAGTGCATCAAATGCCTCAAGCCCGGGTATCTGTAGCGGCTCGGTGACCGGGTTGCGTTGTGGAACCACACCCATGACTTTGCCGCGCTCCTTGAGATACTTCATCTCCAGGCTATCTTCGGGCGGACGGTAGAAATTCAGGCTGGCCACTTGCTCATCGTTCAACGGGATGTTGAAGCGATCGCGGAATTGCAGTAGTACCTCACCGGCCATCTTCTTCTGCTGGTGGGTGATGTTCTGGCCCTCACCCGCTTCACCCATACCGTATCCCTTCACGGTCTTGGCCAGGATCACGGTCGGCTGGCCGGTATGTTGGGCGGCCGCCGCATAGGCGGCAAACACCTTGCGCGAATCGTGGCCGCCGCGATTCAAGCGCCAGATCTCGTCATCGGACATATCGGCGACCATTTCCAGCAATTCAGGATATTTTCCGAAGAAATGCTGGCGCACAAACGCGCCATCCCTGGATTTGTAAGTCTGATACTCGCCGTCCACCACTTCCTGCATGCGCTTTTGCAGCAGGCCGTTCTTGTCCTTGGCAAGCAGTCGATCCCACTGATCGCCCCATATCACCTTGATGACATTCCAGCCCGCGCCGCGGAACACGCCTTCCAGCTCCTGGATGATCTTGCCATTGCCGCGTACCGGGCCATCCAGACGCTGAAGATTGCAGTTAACGACGAAGATCAGGTTGTCGAGCTTCTCGCGCCCGGCCATCGAAACTGCGCCCAGCGATTCCGGCTCGTCGGTCTCGCCGTCGCCCAGATAAGCCCATACCTTGCGTCCGGCGGTTTGCACCATGCCGCGATGTTCCAGATAGCGCATGAAACGTGCCTGGTAGATCGCCATCAGCGGGCCCAGGCCCATCGACACCGTGGGGAATTGCCAGAAATTCGGCATCAGCCAGGGATGCGGATACGAGGACAATCCTGTGCCATCCGATTCCTGGCGGAACTTGTACATCTGCTCTTCGCTGATGCGCCCTTCGAGGAAGGCACGCGCATACATTCCGGGCGACGAATGCCCCTGAAAATACACCAGGTCGCCGCCATGCGTGTCGGTCTTGCCGTGGAAGAAATGATTGAAAGCCACGTCGTACAAGGTGGCGGCGGAAGCAAAGCTGGCGATATGCCCGCCCAGCTCGGATGATTCGCGATTCGCGTTCAACACCAGTGCCATCGCGTTCCAGCGCATCAAGCCGCGGATACGGTGTTCCAGATCCTGATTGCCGGTGGAGCGCTGCTCATCTCCCACCGGTATCGTGTTGCAATATGGCGTGGTCGCGCTGAATGGCATGCCCGCACCGGAATTGCGGGCCTTGTCGATCAGTTGCTCGAGCAGAAAATGGGCGCGTTCCGCGCCTTCGTTTTCCAGTACTGACTCGAGTGCATCCAGCCACTCCTGGGTTTCTTGCGGGTCGTAATCAGGTATTGATGCCATCTTTTTGTTCTCTCTTAATTGCAGCGTAATTCAGGGGTTCACTCATTCCGCACAGGCGATCGTCTCATGCTCGGTAATGATCCACTCGACTTTTACATCCGTCGCTTCCTGCGGGATCTGTTCGACGATTTGCAGCGCGAAGGCCGCTGCCGCCAGCGCGGGCCGATGCGTCATACGGGCCAGCAGCTTGTCGTAAAAACCGCCGCCATAACCCAGTCGTGCGCCATTCCGGGTAAAAGCAACCCCTGGTAAAAGTGCGAATTCTACCTCATTTAGCGTGGTCAGCCTCTTACAGCGTTCGACTGCCGGCTCGCGTATCTCCCACAAACCCAACTCCAGCTGGTTTTCCAGGTCATCCACCCAATACAGATCAAGCTGGTTGGTGTGGTGGTTCACGCGGGGCAAGGCTAATCTTTTACCGTCAGCCAGCGCCTGTTGTATCCAGAGTTCGCTGGCAAACTCTGCGCCAAAATTCATGTAGCCCAGCACGGTGTCTGCCTGCCGGTAAACTTCCAGCTTGGCAATGCGTGCGTTTATCGCCTCGCTGCTGGCTGCATGTATGCTGGGCAAAATCTGCTCGCGCAGGGCGATAAACTGTTTGCGGATGCCTGGTTTGGACATATGCAACGAAGCCGGCATGGTCAGTTACCCCAGAAACAAGCGATATGCCGGATTGTTGCTCTCGTCCCAGTAGCGATAGCCGAGCGTGTCAAGGAAGGTCTTGAGCGCCTTCTTGTCGTGATGCGGCACTTGCATGCCGACCAGGACGCGGCCGTAGTCCGCGCCGTGGTTGCGGTAGTGGAACAGGCTGATGTTCCAGCTGTGGCTCATGCTGTTGAGAAACAGCATCAGCGCACCGGGGCGCTCGGGGAACTCGAAACGGAACATGATCTCATCCTTGACTTCCGGCGCGTGCCCGCCGACCAAGTGACGCAGGTGCAGCTTGGCCATTTCGTTGTCGCTCAGGTCCAGCGTGGCTAACTTATTGCTTTGTAATTTGCCAACCAGTTCGCTGGTTTCCGCTTGGTCGCGCACTTGGATACCGACGAACACATGCGCCACTTTGGCATCGGCGTAGCGGTAGTTGAATTCGGTGATGTTGCGCTTGCCGAGCAGCGAGCAGAATTTGCGGAAGCTGCCGGGCGTTTCGGGAATGGTCACGGCGAGGATAGACTCACGCCGCTCCCCGATCTCGGAACGTTCCGCGACAAAACGCAGACGGTCAAAATTCATGTTCGCGCCAGAGGCGATGGCGACCAGCGTTTCACCTTTCAGATTTTCACGGGCGGCATAAAGCTTGGCTCCGGCGATGGCGAGCGCGCCTGCGGGCTCAAGTATCGATCGGGTATCCTCGAATACATCTTTGAGCGCGGCACAGGTGGTGTCGGTGTCCACCAGGATGATCTCGTCGACCAGCTTGCGGCACAGGCGAAAGGTTTCCGAGCCGACCTGCTTCACCGCGACACCGTCGGCGAACAAACCGACATGCTCCAGGATGACGCGCTTCTTGGCTTTCAGCGAGCGATACATCGCGTCCGAATCCACCGGTTGCACGCCGATGATCTTGATCTCCGGGCGCAGTTGTTTGACGTAGGCCGCCACGCCCGCGATCAGCCCACCGCCGCCGATCGGGACGAAGATCGCGTGGATGGCCTGGGTATGCTGGCGCAGGATCTCCATCCCTATGGTGCCCTGCCCGGCGATAACATCCGGGTCGTCATAGGGATGCACGAACGTCATCTTGCTTTGCTGCTCCAGCTCCAGCGCATGCTGGTACGCATCGGAATAGGAGTCGCCGTGCAGCACGACTTTCGCCCCGCGTCCGGCCACCGCCTGGATCTTGATCTGCGGCGTGGTGGTAGGCATCACGATGACGGCTTTGCAGCCGAGCTTTTGCGCGGAAAGCGCCACGCCCTGCGCATGGTTGCCCGCCGAGGCGGCGATCACGCCGCGCTTGAGTTGCGCGGGCGTGAGCTGCGCCATCTTGTTGTACGCGCCGCGCAGCTTGAACGAAAACACCGGCTGCATGTCTTCGCGCTTGAGCAGGATCGTATTGCCGGTGCGCGCGGAAAGGTTGGGTGCCGCTTCCAGCGGTGTCTCGACCGCAACGTCATAGACACGCGCGTTGAGTATGCGTTTCAAATATCCATTCATGGTTCAACCCGACTGAAAAAATTCCCGCGAAGATTAGCATAAAAACACGGCGAAACCCTTGCGACATAAGCAAAAATCGGTTCAAATGCCGCGCATGGAAAAAATCGATCAACATGGTGTCGCCATAGAGACCCAAGTGAATTATCTGCCGGAGCAATCTGATGAGGCGGGTAATCGTTTTGTGTTTTCCTACACCATCACCATCACCAATCTTGGGCCTTCATCCGCCAAGCTCATCAGCCGTCACTGGATCATCACCGATGCCCACAACCACGTGCAGGAAGTGCGCGGGCAGGGCGTGGTGGGCGAGCAGCCATTGCTCAAACCGAGCCAGAGCTTCGAATATACCAGCGGCACGGTACTGACCACCCAGGTGGGCACGATGCGCGGCAGTTACCAGATGCAGGCTGAGGACGGTTCGGAATTCGAGGTCGAGATCCCGCAATTCGTGCTGAGTGTGCCGCGTGTCTTGCATTGATATGACTACTGATGAAACTACTAGCCATTCCGCTAAGCCACCAAAAAACGGTGGCCAAGCGGCTGGTTATAGCCATCTGACTAACCCAGCAAAAGACGCTGGACAAGTCATTGGTTATAATTTTTTTTCTTGCGCGCGTCTTGTAACGGCACGGCACACCTTGCCTCTGGTGCTGCTCTTTCTGACCGCCTGCACCACTTCAAAACCCGCCGTCGTGCCAACCCCCGCCAAGCCTTTTGCGCCGTTTGCGGTTAGCAAATGGGAGATGTTGCCGGACTGGCAATCGATCGATTTGCAGCCGACCTGGGCGGCGTTCTGGCAAAGTTGCACAGCGCTGAAAAACAAACCGGCATGGCAACCGGTATGCGCACGCGCCAATGAGTTGGCCCAACCGGATAGCACTTCGGTGCGCGCATTTTTCGAGGAAGGTTTTACGCCCTATCAGGTTTACAACCCGGATGGATCTTCGCAGGGTTTGATCACCGGCTACTACGAACCGAAACTGTATGGCAGCCGGGTTAAAACAGCCCGCTTCCGTTATCCGCTGTACGGTGTCCCGGATGACTTACTGACCATAGATCTGAGCGAGGCGTACCCGCAACTTAAGGACCTGCGTTTGCGCGGGCGGCTGCAAGGAAACCGTGTGGTTCCCTACTACAGTCGCGGCGATATCGATAACGGCAAGGCACCGTTACAAGGACGCGAATTATTCTGGGTGGATAACGCGGTCGATCTGTTCTTCCTGCAGATCCAAGGCTCGGGACGCATCGAATTACCGGACGGCAGCCTGGTGAAAGTCGGCTATGCCGAGCAGAACGGACAACCCTACAACTCCATCGGCAAGAAACTGGTTGATATCGGTGCGTTCAAGATCGAAGAAGCTTCGATGCAGAACATCAAGCTATGGGCACAAAAAAATCCAGATAAATTGGACAAAATGCTGGCGCAGAACCCCAGCTACGTGTTCTTCCGCGAAATGCCCAACGGACTGCCCGCCCCGCTGGGTGCCCTGGGCGTGCCGCTGACCAACGAATACAGCCTAGCGGTGGATACGCGCACCATCCCGCTCGGCGCACCGGTGTTCCTCTCAACCACATATCCCAACACCACTGACCCGCTGAATCGCCTTATGTTGGCGCAGGATACCGGTGGAGCGATCAAGGGTGCGGTACGCGGCGATTTCTTTTGGGGTTTTGGCGATCAAGCCGGGACCCAGGCGGGACGCATGAAGCAGAGCGGGCAGATGTGGGTGCTGTTTCCCAAGGGTTCAGAGCCAGCGCTTAATCCCTAAAGTCCATCTCACATTGAACTAGTGCACTACTTCTCACCGTCGCATGAGCTGTCTGAACATCCGCTGCCAGGCAATCATTAGGGAAGCGCTGAATGAGCCCGTTCGTGGTGAGTGTTTTCCGTTCGACCCTTCGATACACCGCGCTACGCGCGGCACTCAGGGCGAACGGAAAATGTATCGAACCATAGTTGAGACTTATTCAGCGCTTCCTTAAGCATGTTTATGATGTGGAATACGAAACAGGCCCGGCATTCGCCTTTCCAACAATCGGAGAGACAGTATCAACTATTCCAGGCGCTTCAGATCCATTGTTTGACCCAGCTTGGGCAAGCAATCAAGGGCTGTGTCAACTGGATCAAGCCTTACAGCGTTATATACCCTGACACAGTGTGTCTTTAACCTTTTCAATCTACTTAAAATTGGAGTTCAAAATGAGCAAACTGTTATCCTTACTGATCGCCGCTGTTTTCGCTGCTGTTTCTTTCTCCGCTGTTGCTGCTGACGCAGCCATGGCTCCTGCTGCCGCTCCTGCTGCTGCAACAGCCGCACCTGCAAAAGCTGAATCAAAACATGAGAAAGAAGAAAAAGCCAAGAAAGAGAAGAAAGAAAAGAAAGCAGCCGACAAAAAGGCTAAAGCTGATAAAAAAGCAGCCGACAAGAAGGCAAAAGAAGAAAAGAAAGCAGCTGACAAGAAAGCTAAAGAAGAAAAGAAAGCAGCCAAGAAATAATCAGCACACTCTTAAAAAAGGCAGGGGAAACCCTGCCTTTTTTATTGCCCTTGAGTCTGTAACCGGCCGGCAATGAAGTCTTCCAATTGCCAGATCACGGTTTCTCCGCTTACGACTTGTATTTCTGGGAACTGCTTGACCATCGACGAACTAATTCCCATATTGGCACTCTTACCGTGCGAGTGCTAGAATTACGACAGTCAATAAGGAGAGGGACATGAATACTGTGATGAGTTTACCTATTCCATCTGCCGTTGGCAGCCTGGAGAGTTATGTTCAATCGGTTAACCGCTTCCCCATTCTGTCCCAGGATGAGGAGATTGCCTTGGCTACGCGCTTCAAAAATGCCAATGATCTGGATGCAGCTCGCGAGTTGGTTCTTTCCCACCTGCGTGTGGTGGTCAGTGTGGCGCGTGGTTATGCCGGTTATGGGTTGCCACAGGCTGATCTGATTCAGGAGGGCAACATCGGACTGATGAAGGCAGTGAAGCGTTATGACCCTGCTCGTGGAGTGAGGTTGGTTTCGTTTGCGTTGCACTGGATACGCGCAGAGATCCACGAGTTCGTAGTGCGCAACTGGCGTCTGGTGAAGATCGCCACCACCAAGTCGCAACGTAAATTATTTTTCAACCTGCGCAGCATGAAGCAGGGCTTGGAGCCGCTCAAGCCGCAACAGGTTAGCGAAATAGCGCAACAACTGAATGTCAGTGAGCATGACGTGGTGGAAATGGAAGCGCGTTTTGCCGGACACGAGGTCGCTCTGGAACCAACGGTCAGCGATGATGAGGAGAGTTATGCCCCGATTAATTATCTGGCAGACAACGTAGAACATGAACCTTCGCATATACTTGAATCAACAGAACGTGAGCGCTTGCAAACTTCCGGCTTGGCGACTGCTTTGGCCGGGTTGGACGATCGCAGCCGCCGCATCGTTGAAGCGCGCTGGTTAAATGAGGAGGAAGCAGCAACGCTGCATGATTTGGCTGCCGAGTTCAATGTTTCGGCTGAACGTATCCGCCAAATCGAGCAGAAGGCAATGAGCAAGATGCATGCAGTGCTCGCCTTGCCAAGCGCTTAACAACAAGCCCGGCGCATCAGATAGCGCCAACACGCCGTACAAAAAAGCCGCAGTTTCTGCGGCTTTTTCTTTTTCTATCCTCTGGTTAGACAGCACTTCGGCAAGGCTTTTCCAGACGCCTTGAACAAGCGAGCTGGTTTATTTCACGATCTTCAAGTGGGGTTTGTTTGATGTTGCATTTGAACCCGCATCCCTGCCGCGCGCCTCCGGCGGAGGTGGCCGGGAGTCACTGGCCTGGAACGCCAGGCCTTGTCCATTTTCCTTGGCGTAGATGCCGGTGACTGCTTCAACGGGAACCATCAGATTGAAAGCCGCGCCGTTGAACCGGCCCGTACAAGTGATCATTTCATTGCCCATTTCGAGGTTACGCACCGCACTTGCGCTGATGTTCAGGACGATTTGGCCGTCTTTCACATGTGCGTGCGGCACTTCGGTATGGTCGTCGACACTCACAGCGAGGTAAGGGGTCAATCCGCTGTCCACACACCATTCGTAGATCGCGCGGATCAAGTAAGGGCGCGTGGATGAATCGCTCACTTGCGCATTGCTCTTTCGGAAGCCGTCAATGCATCGATGAAGCCCTGACGGGAGAACAACCGCTCTGCATATTTCATCAGTGGAGCCGCCTCCTTGCCCATCTGGATACCGTAATGGTCGAGCCTCCACAACAGAGGCGCGATCGCCACATCCAGCATGGAGAATTCATCGCCCAGCAGGAATTTCTGGCTGGCCAATATCTGCGCAAGCTGGGTCAGGTTATCGCGTATCACTGCGCGGGCTTTATCAGCCTGTTTCGCTGCGCCATGCTCTATCGCCTCGACCTGGCTATATATCTCTTGTTCAAAGCGATGCAGAAATAGTCGCGCGCGGCCGCGCATCACAGGGTCAGGCGGCATCAATTGCGGATGTGGGAAACGCTCGTCGATGTATTCGTTGATGATGTTCGCCTCATACAACACCAGATCACGTTCAACCAGAACCGGTACTTTGCCATAAGGATTGATCGCCGCAACATCTTCTGATTTGTTCATCAGATCCACATCGATCACTTCGAAATCCATGCCCTTTTCAAAAAGCACGATCCGACAGCGATGGCTGTAGGGGCAGGACGTACCGGAATACAATCTCATCATTACTGCTTACCCCTTGATTAACTGTACGCGTTGCATGCGCGTGCGTACCAATATAAATCCGATAGTCGCGACAACACCACTGACTACTATAGCCGCCAATATCGGATAGGCGCCCGTGCCATTGACACCAGCGATCCAGACATAGCGCTCAAACAACGTGCCAATAATGATGCAAGTGGCGACAGCCGCAGTCGCGCCAATATTGTGTCTAGTGAATGGCATGGTAAGTGCAGAAAACGGGATCACGAATTTCAGCGCGAACATCGCCCAAAATATCAAGGTGTAATCGCCATTCTGCATTCCCTGAATACGATCTCTTTCAGAGGGCAAGTTGCCGTACCAGATGGTTAGATATTGCGCAAAGAAGGTATAAACCCACAGCAGGGTAAAGGCGAGCAGCATTTGTGCGATGTAATTGTAAACAAACGGCTCAACCGGGCGCAGCAATTTATTCCGGCTGTTCAATACGAAGATCCAAATCACCAAGAATGCGAGGAACATGCCGAAATTACTAACGAAATGCTGCATCCCGTAAATCGCGCTATGCCAGGAAGGGATCATGGTCATTTCAAAATCCCAAGCGACCATTGTGCCGTAAAGCACATAGGCATAAGGAACCCAACAGGCTATCTTATGAAAGCTCTCTGCATCCTCCGCACTGCGTTCGCTGACAGCCTGACGCTGCACAAATACCCAGTGGATCGCCATGACAGCCAGCATTCCCAAAACTTCGCGCACTATCAAAAACGTGTAGTTATGCCATCCAGGCAGGTGATGTGCATGATCTGCGGTTTCCTTCATCCACGGAAATGTCAGCTCGCCGCCGATCAGCAATATTACCAACATGACGAAAGCCAACGGAAACAAAGCGAACAGTGAACTTGCCAGGATACGAATCTCATATCTCCAGCGCGCACCCACCAGATGCAAAACGGCGCACAGCGTCACACCGCCTAGCGCAAGATAAAGCACCACCAGAAAATTCACGGTTAAAACCGACCAATTGCTATATGACAACATGTTGACCGTCTCCTATTTAGACTTCGCTGCTGCCGCAACGGGGTTTTTCTGCAACACGGTGCGGATGTAATTCACCACGTTCCAACGCTCGGCAGCTGAGAGATCGTTGGCGTAGCTCGGCATCACCGCACCGCCGAAGGTCATCATTGCAAAGATGTAACCATCTGGGTACTCTTTGGTGTTCCAGGGGTGCTGATCGTTGGATGAAGTCAAATTGTAGGGCTTCAAGATCAGCTTCTCTCCAACCAGCCCGTCGCCTGTACCCGATTTTCCATGGCATGGTGTGCAATAGATCGCAAACAACCTGCCGCCCGTATCGACCGACTTTGCATTGACTGGAACAGGATTGGCCATCTTCGTCGCCGCATCAAAATCCTTGACGTAGACGGTAGTGCCGGCAACAGGCACAGAACGTGCAGGAAACGCCTTCATACCGGGCTTTACTTCGTCAACGCTTTCCTGTGGCTTGACGCTGATCTGGTTCGCCATATCGTGATCCCATGGCCAGGCATGCGCCAACGATGGAGCGAGTAATAACACGATTACCAAGAATGACTTATTCATTTCCCCGCCTCTTCCTGAATTTCCAATGCTTTATGTTTGGTAAAAATCGCCTTCAGGGTATTGATTGCACCCTCGTCGGATTTCACCAAAATGCCAATCTGATCCTCCGATACCTTTGCGCTATACAACGGCGAACGCTTGGCCGGCAAACCAGCGCAGATCAGAAAACCAAGGATAGTGATATAAACGCCGCCCAAAATGAACATCTCATAGGTCAATACAAAATCTGGGGGGAACGGCACGATAGGCTTGCCACCCTTGGATTGCGCAAAAAAGACAGCTTGCGCACCGGCGATCAGGAAGAATGCAAGCAAGCCTCCAGACAACGCCCCACCCAAAGTGAAAAACTGCACGTAGACCGGCTTGTCACCCAGAACCTCTTCTATTTCCGGATGTTCGATCGGTGACTTCATGATCATGTCTTTGTTCGAATCGAAGCCTTTGATGCTGGTGGTGCGCAGCTCTTTGACCGCAGCGGCAGCTTCATCAAAATTGTCGAACAAAGCAAGTAAGTGACGTTGGCTCATTTAGTGTGCCCCCTTCCCTGCAGCTTCCAGCTTTCCTGCTGCAGCCTTGGTTGCCAGACTACGGTGATATACCATTTCTTTCACCTCATACATTGAAACTGAAGGGAATAATTTACAGAACCCCATGAACAGTAAAGTAAACCAGCCGAAGCTGCCAAACACGATACCCCATTGAACAAAGCTCGGCCATTGATCGTGATCCCAAGTCCATGGATAGTAGCCATGCGCAAAGGTTGGAGAAACGATCATCCAGCGTTCCAGCCACATACCCAGATTCAATAGCAGCGATACCACGAACATGATTGGAATGTTGGTCTGGAAGCGCTTGAAAGCCATGATCAGCGGCACGATCGATCCGCAGAAGATCATCGACCACCAGAACGGCGCATAAGGACCGTACATGCGCTCAAGCAAAGTATCCTTGGCGACCGGGTCATGCCCATACCAGACTGAGGCCATCTCGATCATATTCAGGTACGTCCACACCATCGAGATCGCGAAAGTCAGGCGCACGATCTTTTTCAGGATAGGCAATGTCATGTACTCCTCGAACCTGAACACATAGCGCAGGATGATGAACAGCGTGATGATCGCCGCGCAACCGGAATACAAGGCACCCGCCACAAAATAAGGGGGGAACGATGTGATGTGCCAGCCGGGTTGTTGTGACATGGCAAAGTCGGACGCCACGATGGAATGCACCGATACCGCCAACGGGATCAGGAAGCAGGCGATCGTCAGATACGTGACGCGGAAATTACGCCATTGGCGGTCAGTTCCTTCCCAGCCCAGTGCCAATGCGGTATACAACTTCTTGCGCCAACCCGGGTTCATGTTGTCGCGGCAAATCGCCAGATCGGGGATCATCCCCACATATAGGAACAGGATCGACGAGCTCAGGTAAGTAAAGATCGCCATCGCATCCCACAGCAGCGGTGACTGGAAGTTCGGCCATATCCCGCGTTCATTGGGATAGGGTATCGCATAGTAAACCTGCCATGCACGACCCAGGTGCACAAACACGAACAAACCTGCCGTCATCAACGAGAACGTGGTCATTGCTTCCGCAAATCGATAGATCGGCTTGCGCCAATCGGCATGCATCAAGTGAAGGATCGCCGACAGCAAAGTCCCGGAGTGGCTCATGCCGATCCAGAAAATGAAGCTGGCAATATATAAGCCCCAGACATGCGGGTTGTCCATGTTCGCCACGCCCATGCCAGTTATATATTGATAAGCTTCGCAAGCTACGCCAACACCGACCATGGCAATTGCAACGAATAGCATCACCCAGAACATCTTTCTGGGATTCTCCAGGCTATGCAATACATCCTTATTAATTTTCGCCCAAGCGATGTCTTCGCGGATATCTTTCATTGTTATGTCCTAAAGGAATTACAGTAATATTGGCGGGTTAAATAGCGCTTTCACGCACGCGTTCCAGATACATGACCGAGGGGTAAGGGCGCAACTCTTCGAGAATACGATAACCGCGCAACTTGCTCCCACCCTCTTCCTTGTCCTTGGCTTGTACATCTTTGGCAAGCTCAACCTGCTGGGCTTGCCACTTTTTGTGCACTTTGGATTCGGGGTCAACCAGATTACCGAAAGAAATGGCTCCAGGCAGACAGACTTGCTGACACGCCGTCTGCACTTCGCCATCACGCACGACACGGCCCTGCGATTTGGCGTTGCTTTCCGCTTCCCTCAAGCGCTGCACACAGAATGTGCATTTTTCCATCACACCCTTGCCGCGCACCGTCACATCCGGGTTCAGTTGCTGATTCATCTCTGCAGGCCACACGTTGTCGGTTGTCGGGTAGTCGTACCAATTGAAGTAACGCACCTTGAACGGGCAGTTGGCAGAGCAATAACGCGAGCCGATGCAACGATTATAGATCTGAGAATTCAGCCCGTCAGGCGTATGATTGGTGGCGCCAACCGGACATACTGTCTCACAAGGGGCCGCTTCACATTGCTGGCACATCATAGGCAAGAATCGCGCGCCCTGATCCGGGAATTCACGACCGTCCTCATCCCAATAACGCTCGATACGCAACCAGTGCATCACTTGCCCGTGCGCATATTTTTCCTTGCCAACAACCGGCAAATTATTCTCTGCATAACACGCAACGCTGCATGCGTTGCAACCGGTACACGCATCCAGATCGATGCTCATCGCCCATTTGTATGGGTTATGCGGCTGGTCATTGATCGGGTGTTCGTGACGCCAATCCGACCAGCCTTCCAATAGAGTGGTAACAGACATACTTTAGACCTCCTTCGAAAAGTCAACTTTATCAGTGGGCATGCGCGGGGCTATCTTCTTGCCCATTTGCCTGCCGCCCGCCGGGCCTTCATCTTTAACCACAATGACTTTTTGACCGGTTTTGCTGACCTTGACACGCGTTTCATGCATCGCCAATTCGCCAGTCTCTTTGTCAAACACCGCATCCAGAATCTGGAACGGGTTCACGCCATAACCCTTGGCATAACGGCCCATCGCTTCGTGGCCGCGACCGAGCGGCACTGAGATCGCATCAGGGTGTATCCCCGGGAACAGATAAGCCTGCACCTTGATCGAGCCGTTCTTCGAAGCGATTTCGACGATATCACCCTCTGCAATGCCCAGTTCTGCGGCTTTTTTCGGGTGTATCTCTACCCATGAATCCCACACGATGGTGGTTAACGGATCGGGCGATTCCTGCAGCCATGGCTGATTGGTGTTGCGACCGTCGCGCAGGCTGTGATTCACGCTAGGGATCAGCTGCAATGGAAACTGTGCGTCTATGGCGGCTGGCGCAGGCAGCGTCAAGCCTGCCGCGCCGGCTTTAGCTGACAATGCACCTATAGAACCCGCCAGCTTGACGATACCTTTGCTCAGCGTGTCATCCCAGAAAACATCGTCATCGATACCCTTGCCGCCAAATGCATCCTTGTTTTTCAAAAACGCGTCGCGCAAGTAGGCATAGTAATCCGCATATTTTTTGTAATCCTCAGCGCGACGCTGCTTGACCAAACTCAACAAGATGTCACCCATGCCACGAGTATTGGCGTGGATTTTTTCCATGAGCGGCTGCTGAATGTTGATTTGCGCGCCTTCTGCCATATACTCGGGAACATGTGTACCCCAGTCTTCCAGCCCTGAATCGAGCGGCAACACCAGATCAGCCTGCAAAGCTGTCTCATCCAGATAGTGGGCGAACGCCACTTTGAAGCCAGCCTTGGCCATATTGTCCTTGAACTTCATCGCGGCAGGCGCAGTGAAGACAGGGTTGGCAGCATAGTTGAACAGCACTTTGTATTTGCCTTCAGCCAAACCCTTGTTCAACCCCTGCAGTGCTGCAGTATTGCCTGATGCCGGTGCCATTTGCGGGAACGGCACAGTAGCTGCAGCCTCCACCGTCTTGCCCACATTGCCCAACACCTGGTTAAGCAAATTGATCGCGGCGGCATTCTGCGAACCATGCGCATAGCCTTCTGCTGCGCTCCCAGCCAACACCAAACTAGGTGTACGAGCTTTCAGCAACGCGGCGATCTTGTCGATCTGTTCAGCCGATACGCCTGTGTCTTTGCTGACGCGCGCCTTGTCATAACCTTTCACTGCAGCAGCGATGTCACCAGTCGCCGTGCCCAACGCATTGATGATGCCCAGCGCCAGGATACCTTCGGTACCGGGACGTACCGCCAACCAGCGATCAGCATTCGCGCCGGTCAAAGTCATTTTGGACTCGACCTGTATCAGCACACCACGCTGGCCATTCACGCCCTTGCGGAACTGCGCGTATTGCTGCGAAAAATGCACCGGGGAAACCCAGCTGCCGAGAAAGTCCGCGCCGAAAGACAAAACGACCTTTGCTTTATGGATGCTGATGCGCGGCATCTCGATGCCATAAGATTTTTTATTTGCAGCTCGCACTACGGCGGGTGCGATCGCTTCGTACACGAAATGATTCTTGCAGCCGAAGCTGTCAAGATAGTTACCCATCAGCGCCTTGAGATGGCCACTCATACCACCGGTCAGGAACGCGATCTCTTCGCCGCTCACGCCATTCAACTTCTCGGCGATCAACGCATATGCCTTCTCCCACGTGATGGTTTCGCCTGACTTGCTACCGGTGCGCAACAACGGCTCGCGCACGCGATCCGGGTTGTAGTGATGCTGCACGCCCGCTTGACCCAAACCGCACAACTTGCCACGGTTGATTGCGGATTCCGGATTGCCTTCCAGCTTCAACACTCGCCCTTCGCGCACACGTCCGCTGATACTGCAACCCATATCACATTGTGTGCAAGTCGAGTTGAAGTACACAGAAATGCTGGGGATCATGTAGTCCTTCGCTTCCACATAGGAAACTACAGTTTCTTTACCGTCCTCCATGGAAGTAAAGCCGCAGCCACCTAGTGCTGCTGTAGTCCCACCCCAACCCAGCACCTTCAGAAATTCACGTCGATCAAAACCACTGTCCATCATCAAAACCCCTCTGGAAAATTCTTGAATGTCATGCCCGCTTATTTATGGCACATCCAGCAATCATTCGGACCATTTGCCGTGACCACCCCCGAAGCGTTTACTGTAGGCTTCTTATATGCATACCAATAGGCCTGGCCGTCCGCCGACGTTCCACCCTCTGCCGTTACCGGATGGTCCTTTTTATGACAATCGACACACCAACCCATGGAAATGGCCTTCTGGCGACGCCCTACCGTCAGCTCTTTCACGTTACCGTGACAATAACCACAAGCTTCCTGGAATGGACGGTTCTGCTGAAAAATGAAACGTTTGATATGGCGTTCATGATTGAAGCGCACATAATCCGGGACATCATGCACCTTCTTCCAGGGAATGGGTTTCTTGGCATCCCAGTACTCGAACAATTTTTTGATGCGCGGGCTTTCACGCACCGATTCGATACTCTGGTGGCACCCGATACACTTCTGCAACGGCGGGATGCCCGCAACTGCACTGCGCCGCGCATAGGTATGGCAATACATGCAATTGATTTCCATGCCGCCCTTTTCAGGATGATCCTTGTTGGCATCACCCGCATGACGGAAGTGAGGGAATTCTATCGGTTGCTCGATTGCCGGACCTTGCCCATCCGCAGTCACAGGTGGCATTGTTGTTTCACCCCAAACTATTGATGCGGATTGCGCGGCGTCGACTG
>Ga0315271_10000217_pt1 | contig 29342 bp, 23 predicted proteins | sample C3_top_MG_FD_204664 | JGI IMG/M metagenome (GOLD analysis project Ga0315271, IMG submission 204664) | Sediment microbial communities from Yellowstone Lake, YNP, Wyoming, USA - C3_top | ecosystem: Environmental > Aquatic > Freshwater > Lake > Sediment | place: USA: Wyoming | collected 2017-08-01
CCAGGGTGTCGTACCGCCGCAGGGCGCGCACACCCGGGTGCCGGTCGAGAAGTCGGCCGCTTCCATGGCCGCCGCTTACGCCGAGAAGCAGATGCAGCGACTGGATCAGCTCGGCGATCGCGACAGTCTGATCGCCGCCGCCCTGATCGGATTGCCCAATGACGATTCGGCCAAGCCAGCCAAGGGACACGCCCAGGTCGTCCAGCACCTGCTGGAAAAATTCCCGACCGATCCGCTGGCGCTCTACACCGCGGCGTTGATCTGCCAGGCCCAAGCTCAGCCTTGCGCAAAATCGAAGCTGCAGGCGCGCTTGATCGCGATCGCGCCGGACAACGCGATTCACCATCTGGTGGCGGCCAACTCCGGCAAGCCAAGCCCGGCCCAGGTGCACCTGGCAGCCGCGGCTGGACAGGCGGATTCGCATTTCACCGCCCTGCTCGGCATCGTGCGCACCGCGCTGGCCAATCAACCGCTGCCTGCAGGAAGTGAAGCGCTCGACAGGGGTAATCAGCTCGGCTTGCTCCTGCGCCAGACCGAAGTCAATTCAGTGCCCTGGCCCAAGCTGGGGCCGACCACGCAGACCTGCAACGTGAAACTCGCCGCCAAGCCTGAGGAAAACCCCGCGCTTCACGCCGACTGCCTTGCCCTCGGGCTCGCGTTGTTCTCCGATCAGGGGCAGAGCATGGTCGTCCGCAGTTTCGGCGGCAGCCTGCTTCGCCGTTTCGCCCCGGGCACCCAGGCAGCGGCAGATGCTGAAGCCTTCCGACGCCAGTACGTCTGGCTGAGCGAAGCTCCCGACGCGGCGACCACCGCCGAGAAGGAACAGATCAACATCGACGAGATCCAGTATGGCGAATGGGAGGCTTTCCAGCGCCACGCCGAACGGGCAGGAATGAAGCGCGATCCAGCGGCGGACTGGGTGCCCAAGAATCCGGATCTGCTGCTGCTACCTGAGGCGCGGAGCAAAGCGGACGTCCAGTGAGTCCGTCCTCGCTGGTCATTGCCTGTCCGCACTGCCACTCGCTGAACCGCGTGCCGTCCGCGCGGCTGGCGCATGATCCGCAGTGCGGCCGCTGCCACCAGGCATTGTTCACCGCCAAGCCAGCGCTGCTGACGACGCTGGATTTCGATCATCACGCGGTACGCAGCGAACTCCCGCTGCTGGTCGACTTCTGGGCGCCGTGGTGCGGTCCTTGCCTGTCGATGGCGCCGCAATTCGAGGCGGCGGCAAAATCGCTGGAGCCTCGCATGCGCCTCGCGAAGGTCGACACCGAGGCCGAGCAGGCATTGGGAGCGCGCTTCAACATACGCAGCATTCCAACCATGGTGATGTTCAAGTCGGGCCGCGAGATCGCGCGGCAATCCGGAGCGATGGGCGCCCCGCAGATCGTGCAATGGGCGAATGCCGCGTTGGCGAGCGCTTAAGGCACCGGGCGGATCGTCCCGGTCCCGCTACTGCGCGCCCGTCACCGCAAGCGCGTAGCCGGCGTTCGGCACGTATTCGATCCACGCAGCCTCGCCACCGGCGGCGTCGAGCTTTCGACGCAAGCGATGCACGACCTGCTTGAGCGATTCGCGATCGGCCGCTTCCCGATCCGCCCAGACGAACCCGATCAGCCGGTCCGCATCGACCGGACGACCGCGATGGCTGAGCAGCAAGCGCAGCAGGCGCAACTCGAGTTGCGAGAGCCGGAATGGCGAATTGTCGGCGACCCGCGCCTCGCTGCGCTCGACGTCGATCGACAGCAGTCCCAGCGCCAGGACCGGATCCTCCACCGGCTCGGTGCCCCGGCGCAGGAGCGAGCGCACCCGAGCCAGCAGCGCGCGCGGACTGAACGGCTTCTTGAGATAGTCGTCCGCGCCCAGGTCGAGCCCGCGTACTTCATCTTCTTCGGCGCCGCGAACCGTCAGCATCATCACCGGCACCTGGCTGTACTTGCGCAGTTGCTCGAGGACCTTGAATCCATCGAGCAGCGGCAGGTTGACGTCCAGGATCACCAATTCGAGTGCTTGGTCACGCAACCGCTGCAGCGCTTGTTCGCCATCGAAGGCAGTGACCACCTCGTAACCGGCGCCGGTCAGCGCGAAGCGCAACAGGCCGACCAGTTCGACATCGTCATCAACGATCAGAATGCTCATGCCTGCTTGTCCAAGGGCAAAACGATACCGATCCGGGCGCCGTGACGCTGCACCGGCGCGGCGAGCCTGACCTCACCACCATGCGCCACCACGATGGCGTGCACGATCGCCAGGCCGAGTCCGGAGCCGCGCTGGCTTGGCTCTTCATGCGGCGAACGCTTGAACGGCGCGAACAGGTCATGACCTTCACTCAACGGCGGCAAGCCAGCGCCTTCATCCTCGACCCAGACGGTCACCCATTCGTGCGACCACTCCATCTCCACCCAGATCGTGGTCTGGTCGGGAGCGAATTTGTTGGCGTTGGCCAGCAGATTGACCATCACCGACGCCAGGCGTTGCGAGTCGCCGGTGAGCATCGGGCCCGGACTGAGCAGGGGAACCACGCGCTGGTCGCGTTGGTCGATCAGCGGTTGCATCAATTCGATGGCGTCGGCGACCACGACCGCCAGGTCGACGGGCTGCTTTCGCAGGCGCATCTCGCCGCTCTCTATGCGAACGCTGTCCAGAAGATTGTCGACCAGTTGCGACAAGCGCATGGTGCCCCGGTACTGGGCATCGGTGAGCCGGATCGCTACCGCATCGGAGCTGTTGCACAAGTGATCACGCAGTAATTCGATCGAGGCGATCTGGGCCGAAAGCGGCGTCTGGAACTCGTGCGAAAGATTGGCCAGGATCCGGTCGCGCATGGCGCGCGCCGATTCGGTCGCGTTTTCCTCGCGAACCACCAGGATCTGTCGGCCATCGCTCGCAGCCAGCCGGCGCACGATCAGGTGGCGCATCGTTTCGGCCGCGGTGCAACGCTCCAGTGGCGGCAAGCCGACCGGAAGTGCTGGAGTCTGATCATCCTGGTTTTCTGCGGGCAACAGCACCGCCTCGGCGGGCTGGCCAAGGACGTCTTCGCGGCTGCGCCCGACCAGTGCGAGGAACTGCCGATTGGCGTAATGGATCAGCTGATCGGCGTCCACACCGACGATTCCTTCGTCGACACCATCCAGCACGGCATCGAGTTCCTCGCGCTGATTGCGTTCGGTCGCCGTCAGCGTGCCAACGCGGCTGCGCATTTGCTCAAGGCTGGCGGCGAGCGCCACCGGTTCGGCGAGGAAGGTCACCGGCGAAGGCACTGGCGTTTCGAAATCGCCGCGACCAAGTCGCTCCGCATCGAGCGCAAGCTGCGCGAACGGCCTGGAAATACGCGCCGCCAGCAGGATCGCCAAGGCCAGTGCCAGCCCACCCGTCACCAGCCCCGACAGGCCGAAGGCGGCAAGCCATTCGACGATTCGCCGCTCCACCCACTCGTGCTCGACGATAGCGACGAGCAGGGCGCCGGATCCGCCGGTTTCATCACGAATGATCTCGATGCGCGCCGCGGCGATGTTGCCGATTGCCTCGAAGGTGTCCGGCTCGCCCGTGGCGGAGACCTGAGCCAGGGCGCGATTCCAGGCATCTTTTTTCCCGGCCACGACTGCGGGAATGGGCAGTAACTCCGCGGTCACAAGACTGGTTGAAGGCCGCACGTCCAGGCGGTCGCCCAGTTTTTCGGCAACGACGATCGAAGCCTGCGGCACCGAGCGCATTTCGCGCTGCGACACGCGCCAGGCGACGCCTTTCTGGTCGAACGCCAGGCCGGTGGCGAAGCTCGGCGGGGCAACGCCAACTTCGGCAATCGTGGCGCCACCCAGTTGCACCCTTACGTATTCGATGTGGCTGGTCCGATGAAAATCCCTGACCAGCTTCCGGGCCTTGGTGAGCTGTCCCCGTTGCAGATAGAAGCGCAGCGTCGGCTGTTGGGCCAACAGATCCGCCCCGACGCTCAATTCGCGATTCCACTCCTGAAGCCGTCGCCGAGCGTCCGACCCGACACGCTCGGCTTCGGTTCGCGCCTGGGCAATCACCGCCGAGCGGATCGTGCCGACCCCGGTGGCAAGCAAAAGTATGGCGAACAGCAGCACCAGCCCGATGTGGCTGGCCAGGAGCAGCTGCGATAAACGTCGACGTGTCGACATGCCCGAATGACCCACCGAAGATAGCCTTGGATGCCAGCCCGCCGAATGCGGCCTGCGGCACCGGCATTATGAGTGAGTTCGGGCTGTCGCTCGGCAGTTCGCTAGTCAGGGAAGAAAAAGGCCAGCCTCCACCCTGCAGGAGGCTGGCCGACACCCACCAGCATCTGGTCTAGACAGCGCGGCGGACAGGCCCAAGTTAGCGCCCTGGATTGACGCTGTCAGTTATAGCGGGGTTATGGGCCCGGCAGAGCTTCGCTGGCCCGTTCAGGGCGGAGATTTACCTCAATCCAGGGCGCTCTATTTCCCTACGAGAGGCGTCCATTCCTGCTCTGATCGCGAAACTTGCACGGGTGGTTGGTTGCCCTCAAGCTCGCGCCGCGCAATTCTTGGCGACGTAGTCGGAATGCAGCGGCATGACATCGACGCATTTCCTGATGACGCCCTCGACGTTGGCGAGGAGCTTTTCAATTTCGTCCTTGGGGGTCAAATCGACCAGCGGGTCGTAGCCTCGAGGGCGGATCCGTTGCCCATGCATTACCTGCAGCCAGCTGACCTCGGCGAATAGTTCGGCGTCCTCCCGGAAGATCCTGCCGTTGCTTGCGAACAACGCCATCTTCTTCGTCAGTGCCTCCGGGACGTCCATCGTCCGGCAGTAATTCCAGAACGGCGAATCGTCCCGCTCGGTCGCCTTGTAGTGCAGGACTATGAAATTGCGGATGTGTGCGTATTCCACATTGCACTGCTCATTGAACTCATCGATGTCGACCTGGTTGAAAGCGCCATGCGGAAAGAATTTCAACAGCCGCGTGATCGTGGTCTGGATCAGGTGGATGCTGGTCGACTCGAGCGGCTCCAGGAAACCGCCCGACAAGCCGATGGCGACGCAGTTCCTGTTCCATGCTTTCACTCGCCGGCCCGGGACGTACCTGATGTAACGCGGGTCGGCGAGCGGCTTGCCGTCGAGGTTGGCCAGCAGGATGGCGGTCGCCTCGTCATCGCCCATGAACCTGCTCGAATAGACATGACCGTTGCCGATCCGATGCTGGAGTGGAATACGCCACTGCCATCCGGCCGAATGCGCGGTCGAGCGGGTAAGCGGCAGCAGCGGATCGACCGACTCGCAGGGAACGGCGATAGCCCTGTCGCAGGGCAGCCAGTGGCTCCAGTCCTCAAACCCGGTCCTGAGCGCACCTTCGATCAGAAGTGCACGAATGCCGGAACAGTCAATGAACAGATCCCCAGCCACGCGTTCGCCGCTGGCCAGGACGACAGCTTCGATGAATCCATCGGCCTGCCTGAGCAGCGTTTCGACGATCTTGCCCTCGGTCCGCACGACCCCGCGCTCCTCGGCGAAGGTACGCAGGAACCTGGCATACAGGCTGGCATCGAAGTGGAATGCGCTGGCGATGTCGCTCAGGGGCGAGTTGGGCATGTCGCTGACCGAGCGCATGAATTTCGCCTGGCGCGGCGCCACCGTGTTGATCGAGAAATGTCCGAGGTCCGCGGCCTCGCCCAGTTGGAACATCTTCAGCCAGTACTGGTAGAAACTGGCGATGGCGGCGTCCTGGCCGATCTTGCCGAAGCCGTGGATATACGAATCGCCGATCTGTCCCCAGTTGACAAATTCGATACCGAGCTTGAAGGTACCCTGCGTCCTGCGCAGGATGTCGTTCACATCGATGCCGAGCGCCGCGTTGAAATTCTTGATGTGGGGAATGGTCGCCTCGCCGACTCCGATGGTCGCGATCTCATCCGACTCGATCAACTGGATCCGATAGCGGTTGCCCAGCAGCTTGGAGAAGGCAGCCGCGGTCATCCACCCGGCCGTGCCGCCCCCGACGATGACGATGTTCTTGAGCTTGTCGATTGCCATTTCCGATTCTCCCCTGATCCGAAACACTCAAGTCATTTTACAGCTTGATGTATATCTTCTTCCTGTCCATGGCGTAGGCGACCAGCCAGCAAAACAACATGAACGCCAGCGCGAACAGCAGCGAGCCGTTCTTGTCGCCGGCCCATCCCTGGAAGCCTGACTGGTAGATCCAGTAGAATGTCGCCTTGTCGCCGACATGCGTTATCCAGAAGATGGCGTTGCCGATTTCGCTCAGCAGATAGATGAACAGCGTATTTCGACCGAATACCTCGAAGAAATAGCCCCAGCGGCGGAGCGCCAGGAGGTCGATGACGTAGACGAGGATAGCCAGGACGACCAGATCGATGCCGACCGTGCACAGCACATAGGAACTGGTCCACAGTTTCTTGTTGATCGGAAAGACGCCGTTCCAGGCCAAGGCAACGACGACGCAGGCGACGCCGACTTTCACCAGCTTTGCAATCGTGTCCAGATTCGACCCCTTCAACCGGATCAATCTTCCCGCAAGATAGCCGGCGAGCACGTTGACGATCGCGGGCAAGGTGCCCAGGATCCCCTCGGGATCGAAGGCGACGCCCTCGCCGTGGTACATGTGCGCCTCGCCGAGCAGGAGCTTGTCGAGCTTGATGGCGGCGTTGCCGGTCAGGGAGTAATCGCCGAAGGCCGACATGATCCACCAGTAACAGAGCAATGCCGCAATGCTGAACACGATGGCGCCGCGTTGCTTCCAGTAGTGCACGATCAGGCTGGCAAACAAGTAGCCGAGCGCGATGCGTTGCAGGACGCCGAAGATTCGCGTGCTCGCGACTGGAAGCAGTGCGAGCCGGCCGGCCTCGTCGAACTTGAGGAACGGGAACCAGTACAGCAGATAGCCACAGAGGAAGATGAGTGCAGTGCGTGTGAAAGCCTTCTTCAGCATGGCCGCGTCGCCCATGCTCTGGTATCTCTCCAGGGTGAAGCTCAGTGCGGTGCCGACCACGAACAGGAAGGTCGGGAAAACCACATCGGTCAGGGTCAGCCCGTGCCAGGGGGAATGCAGCAACTGACCGTAGGACAGGCTATCGCTGATGGACATGTTGACGACGATCATCAGCGCAAGGGTCATGCCGCGCATTACGTCGATCGCTCGGGACCGAGCTGCGAGGGCCTTCATCGCACCCGGCTCGCGCATGGCCGGCTCAATTCGACCCTCTCGCGGTCGCAAGGGCTTTCTCGACCAACCCGTTCATGGTCTTGTACCCGGCCGCGTTGGGGTGCACGCCGTCGTCCGAATACTCCTGCTTGATTCCCATGCCCGCGTCCACCATCGTCGAGTAGTAGTCGAGATAGACGAAGCCGTTGTTCCGGGAGAACTTCTCGATCCACTTGTTCAGCGCAGCGATCGACTCCCTGGGATTGATTTCCGGGGCCCACCGGAAGCCCGATGCGGGCGGAACCGACGAGAGCACCACCTTGATGCCGTGAACCTTCGCAAGCTCGGCCATCGACGCGATGTTTGCCTCGATCATCTCGTTGGGTGCGGGTCCCGTGTTGCCGGCGATGTCGTTGGTGCCGGCCAGGATGACCACCATCGCCGGATCCAGGTCGATCACGTCCTGCCTGAAGCGGAGCAACATCTGCGGCGAGGTCTGGCCGCTGATTCCACGGTTGACGTAGGCCTTGTTCGCGAACAGGTCGGCGGTGGTCCTGTCCCAGAACTCGGTAATGGAGTCGCCCATGAAGACGACGCGTTCATCGCCCTTCGCCGGCGCTCCGAGTTCAGCGTTCTTGACCCGATAGGCCGCCAGGTTCGGCCAGTCCGGATTGGCGGCGCATTCCTCGGCCGCCCGCCCGACACCAGGGATGGACAGGATCATGCACAGGCACCATTTGGAAAATTTCATGGCTTGCGGGCTTCCTTGGATTCGATGGAGGTGGGAGTCTTCCCGAAGTCGAAGAGGTTCATCAGGTCACCGATTGCCGGGCGATTCGATGGCACGTAGGGATCGCCCGGATCTGCGACCGGATTGGGCAGGTTATCGCGACTGCGCCGGGACAGCGGCGGCAGCTTCCAGTTCCGCTCGATGAATTTGCTGATCGATGCATGATCGTAATAGGTGTGGTCGACATGGCCGGCCCTGGAATACGGCGATATGGCGATCAGGGGTACGCGGGTTCCGTCTCCGAAAAAGTCGATGAACTGAATGTACCCCGAGTCGTAATTTCCGCCGCCCTCGTCGAAGGTCACGAATATTGCCGACGTCTTCCACAACTCCGGATTTCCGCGCACGGCTTCGACCACTGATTCCACCAGCCGGTCGAAGCTTGGCTCCGCAGAGTAGCCGGGGTGGCCGGAGCTTTCAGCAATCGGCGCCATCACTGCGACAGCGGGAAACGAACTGGCGTCCTTCACGTCGTCGAAGAAGCGTTTCAGGTCCTGCAACTTGCCCCGATCCGGCCCGGTCATGGTCGAAGTGAAGGAAGTCAGAGGATCGCAGGTCGCGCAATAACCGTCGTCCACGTTGTTACCGTCATTGCGGCCGCCGCTGTACCACTTCCAGGAAATGCGGGCCGCACTCAGGGCGTCTCCGATATTCGGCATGCTTTGCCGTGCCATCGTGTAGTTGTCCACGCCCAGCGGAAGCGGCGTTCCGGTCGGCGAATAGGCTGGGTCCAGGTTGTTTACCAGGTAGTAGGCATCGTTCGCGCAGTTACCGTTGTTGAATGCCGCGTATGGCAAACCCCTCAGGAGTGCCAGAATGCCGGTCACTCCGGGTTGAGCCGGATCGGCGCAGTTGACATAACTTCCGCCGCCGTATCCGTCTTCCGTGTACCAGTTGTTTGTGTTGGGCTGCGCGTCCGGATTTTCGATCCGCTTTTCGGGCGGGGTCGCCAGCCTTCCGTCCTCGTTGTACGTCGCCACATCGGCTGTGGCCAGCGCGAAGTAGTTGACTGTGGTTCCACCCATCACCGGCTGGTGATAGTTGTCGGCGATGGCGAAGGTATCGGCCAACTGCTTGAAGTACGGCGCATCGCCGCTTGCCATGTTGTAGAAACCCATCGCGACCCCGCCTTGGGCGGTATGCCCGGGGCCCGGTGGCGGCGGTTCGTCGCTGGGCCCGGCGCCGGTCATTTCCGCAACCCAGACGAACAGATCCTGCTTGCCGCCATCGACCTGCTGCCACATCTGGAAGAAACGATGCACGGGATCACCGGTGTGCGCGCCGTAACTCACATGGCGCGTGATCTGGAACGGGCCGTTCGGCAGGTCCTGCGGAAATCGGGAGTCCGGCACGCCGGGCTCGTGTCCCGGTGCGCCGCTGGCATAAGGTTGCGGCAACTGGGTGTAGACGGCATTGACGGGAGGCGTCGGTGTGTAGCGTCCAAAGTTGCTTGCAAGCTTCTGTGCGGCCGTTGCGAAGTGAGGGCCGGGGGAGCCGTCCTTGTTGACGATGCCCCGGGACAGCAGATTGGAGACTGTCTGCCCCGTCCCGGGTTGGTAAACGCCGTACAGATTGTCGAAAGTCCGGTTCTCGCCAACGATCACGATCACGTGTTTTATTGGCGTGCTCGTGCCCGCGCCAGTGGCAGTCGCCTGCATGGAGACTGCCTGCAGGAGCAGGAACAAGCTTGTCTTGACCACTGGAAGGCGTTTCATCAAAACGATCAAGTCCCGGCTGCTGGGAGTCAGCAGGGACTTGAATCGGAACCTAGAAGTCGTAGGTGATGCCGAACAGCGTCTGGCGTCCATAAGACTGGTACTCCGCTACTCCGTCCAAGGTACCGTTGATGTTGCCGATATACCGAGTCCGATACGGCGTATCCATCAGGTTGTTGACCTGCACCAGGAACGTCAGGCCCTCGAGCTTGCCAGATTGAAACGCGTAGCTCAGCTGGAGGTCGGCCAGTCTTTCTGACTTGATTTCGGTGGAGACCTGCAGTCCGTGCGCGCCGAGGGACTCGGCGCGGAACGCAGAGCGGTAGTGCTCGCCGATCCTGGCCGTGAAGCCGTACTTCTCGTAGAAGAACTCGACGTTGTAGACCGTGCCCGACATGCCAGGCAGGCTCTGGCTGCTGCCGGGCCCCATCGAGTCGATGGAGCTTTTCGTTTCCGAAACGCTGCCCAGCAGGCCGAAGCCATCGAGCGATTCGGACAGCAGGCTGCCCGCGAACGAGCCGCTCAACTCCACGCCCTTGACCACGCCGCCTACGCCATTGGTCGGCGTGCTCACCACACCGATTGGGGACAAGGGGACGATGCCGGTGTTGTTGATGAATCCGGCGGCCTCGAAGTCGATCAGCTGTTCGGACGTGTAGATGTAGTTTTTCAGGTCCTTGTAGAAGACAGCCAGGACCAGATAACTGCTCTTGTTGAAGTATTTTTCGGCAGACAGATCATAGGCGTTGGCTATCCACGGCCTCAGTTCGGGATTACCGCTGTCGCCCGACCACATGTGGTCCACGCCAACGCCCCCGGACCGGCTGTACCTGAGGTCGTCCATGCGGGCACGCGCCATGGTCCGCGCCGCACCGAAGCGGATATACATGTCCTTGCTGTACTCGTTGAGGTCGAAGTTCAGGTTGAGGTTAGGCAGCCACTCGGTGTACGTCGTGCCCTTTTCGATCGGTGCCAGCGGATCCGCAGCATCGTGCCCGATCGAGCTTTGATCGGTACGCACCGCCTGCAAGCCGAGGTTGCCGCGCACCGGAACGCTGCCAAGGTTCGAGTCGATATCCAGTTGGCCGAACAGCGTCGTGACTTTCTCGCTTACCGAGTAGTTGCGTTGGTAGAGATTGCCCTGCGGGTCAGGGTTTGTGCCCTGCTCGTAATACCTGGCCAACGCACCCAGCATGTCATAAGTGAGCAGGCCCGGAACGCCGGCAAACCCAAGCGAGGTCGGCCGCAGGAGCAGGTCGGAATCCACGGTCGCGGGCGCCCGGTCGTTTTTCAGGAAGTATTGGAAATCGGCGGCTGTGTTGGTCTTCTGCCTGCTTGAATAATTCAGGCCGATCACGAAGTCGGTAAAGGGCCCGTCCAACTCGCGCTTGGCGGAAAACCTCAGCGAACCCAACTCATCGTCGATCTGCGTCTTGCGCATGAAGGCATCCTGTCCCCAGAAGCCCGGGTCGGACAGCTTCACCAGATTTGGATCGGCATAGTCAAAGCTCGGCGTGAAAGTGGGGAAGTCGTTCCCGAATGGGATGCTGAAGGCAAGATTGTTCTCCGTAGGACCGCCAGCGTAGGCCTCCAGAGGCTGATCCTTGCGATTCACCTTTGAATAACTCAGGTCAGCATCCAGCGTCCACTTGTCGCGCTGCAGGCTGGTGTTCCAGCCGAGCGCATACATCTTGTCGTCGCGCGTATCGTAGTTGCTCTGGTAGACGGGGTTGACCCCGGTGAGGGTACCGCCAGTGATCTGGCGCAGATTGGAACCGGGAATGCTTTCGATGACCGGGTCGAGGATCGCCGTCCCGTCCCACGACGGCCCGACCGAAAACAGCATGGCGCGCGTGCTTTGGTCCTGGCTGAACTGCGAGTAGTAAAGGTCGAGTTCGGAGTGCAGGTCCGCGTTCGGCTGGAACTCAAGGACCGCCAACACGCTGTCGCGTTGCTGGTCGGACGACTTTGCGTAGACTTCGCCGCCACCGATCTTGTAGACGTCCTCGTTCCCAGGCGGCAGGCCGTTGTCGTTGTCGTAGCCCCAGGTGTTGAACCTCTGCTCCTGCAGCGGCGAATTCAGGTGGGCATAGCTGATCGCAAGGCCGATCGTGTCGTCGCGATACTTGTCGGCGTAGGCAAAGCTCAGGCGATTGCCCTTGTCCGATGTGCCGTCGTTGAGCACGCCGTTCGAATTGTATTCACCGCGCAAATTGACCGACATCAGGCGCTTGGGGATGTCGAGGGGATGCAGTGTTTGCAAGTCCACCGTTCCGGACAGGCCCTGGGCTGCCAGGGTCGCGTCAGGAGTCTTGTACACGATCACGCGGTTGATCAGCTCGGAAGGGAACTGGTCGTATTCGACGCCACGGTTGTCGCCACTGCTGACCAGTTCGCGGCCGTTGAACAAGGTCACGGCGAAATCCGGCCCCAAGCCCCGAATCGAGATGACCTGGGCGCGACCACCGACGCGCTGCGCGGTCAGGCCGGGCAGCGTCGCTATCGACTCGGCGATACTCACGTTCGGCAGCTTGCCGATATCTTCGGCAGTGACCACCTCGACGATCGAGTTGGAATCCTTCTTGACCGCAATCGAGCTTTCAATACTGCCGCGCAGGCCGCTCACGACCACTTCACCCAGATCTACAGGCGTTTCCTGGGCGGCGGCTTCGGTCTTTTTCTTCTTGTCCTCGGCGGAAGCGTCCGCGCTGGCTGGTGCACTGGATTCAATAGCCGGCTGGGGTTGCGCTGGCGCAGCCTGCTGTGCGAAAGCCGCACCAACGGGCATCAGAAGCGTCGAACAGGCAAGCGCAAGCGGAGTCAACCTCAGCACCGAACGATACGGCCCTTGAACATTACCGCTCCCACTTCGTGAATTCTTCATGCGTCTCTCCAATCAATCGAGGTAGTTGTGCAAATCCTGGTGCTGCGCAGTATGCCTAGCTAATGATTTTCCAACTGTGACGACCTGCCATTCCTGCCATTGCGATCGAACGCGGCGACCTTGATCACCGCTCCGGTCGTTATCGGTGCGGCAACTATCGGACTGTCCATGTCCGGTTCACCGCCATCAGTGCTGTAGCGCAGGGTGAAGCCGGGCAACTGGTAGTTGACCAACACCGCGCCATTGACCAGCTTCAGTCCAGGCGGCGGAATCCGATAGCGCACATCAGCGCGTTCGGCATCCAATCTCGGCAATACCTGCTTGCCCAGTTGGTTCGCGAATGCAGACCAGGCGGCGGCATGTTCGGCCGCTGCCTTGGCAGGATCGGTTTCCCGGGCCCAGGCTGGATCGGGCGCCCATGCGCGCTCGGCCAATCCGAGCAGACGCGGCATGAGCAGATAATCGATTCGGGCAGGGTCACGCACAGTCTCGGTGAACAGCGCTGCCTCCAATCCACGAATATTGCGCTGCCCGTAATCGGTCAGGCCGTCCTTGCCGGGTATCGGGGTCGGATCGGTCGCCGTTTTCCTGATGTAGTCGAATGGAATGAAATCGTAGACTTCGTCCAGGTCAGTGGTTCCAGCCCAATCCACACCGGGTTCCTCGGGGTTTTTGTTGTAGGCCAGGTCGAAATACAGATCGGTGGCTGGCGTCAGCACCGTGGCGTAACCGGCATTGGCGAGGCGATAGGCCAGGTCTTCAGAGCCCTCAAGCTTGTTCCAGACATACACGTTGAAGCCGCGCTGGCTGAACACGGGGTTTGGAATCAGCTTGCCCTCTCCGCGCAACTTCACCTTGCGTGCGCCGAGCTCTTCCCAGCCGGAGGTGATCAATCCGCGCGCGCGCAGGATCTGGTCGACGTTATCGTAGAAGTAGTCCCACAAGCCGGTCGTTGAACCAAGCTGCAAGCGCGCCATCAGCGCCAATGCCGCCGGTGATTTTTCCCAGGCTCCGCTCGCCAGTTCGTCGCCACCTACGACGATCGTGCGCAGCGGAACGCCGGCGCGCTTGTGCAGCGCCACCAACTCGTCCACGACATGCCCGATGAACACGTAGGTCGACGGCATGCCCGGATTCATCACGTTGTCCGTGTACAGCTGCGCGGAATGGTAATCAGACTTGTCGTCCGGATCGCTGAGCAGGAACTGGCGCGCATCGCTGCCACCCTTTCGCTCAATCCGGCGAAAGCGGCTTTCCATCGCCTTGACCGCTGCCCGCGCGTGCCCGGGCATTTCGATTTCCGGAATCACGTCGATCTGCCGCGCGGCCGCGTATTTCACAATCTCGATGTAGTCGGCACTGCTGTAGAACCCGCTACCGTAGGCATCGTCCAGGTCGGGCCCGGAGCCGTGCGCCGGTTGCAGATGCCCGGTCGCAGCCAGCGTGTGCCCGCGCCGCGCGCCGAAATCGGTCAGTTCCGGAATGCCGGGAATCTCAAGACGCCAGCCTTCATCGTCGGTCAGATGCAGGTGAAACTTGTTGAGCTTGTAGCGGGCCATCAGGTCGAGCAGTTTGAATACCGTCTGCTTCGACTGGAAATTGCGCGCCACATCGAGCAGCAGTCCGCGATATTCGAACCGCGGCGCGTCGCTTATGAACAGGGCCGGCAACGCCAGCTCGCCATTCGACCCGGGCCGAAGCGGCAACAGCTGGCGCAACGATTGCAGACCGCGCGCCACGCCCGTCTCCGAGTTGCCGGTCAGCACGATGCCCGCGACCGGATCGATGCCCAATTCATAGGCTTCCGCGGACGCCTGGCCGGCGATCGGGGCGATGCGCAGATGCAGCGAGGGAGCGCTGGAATCGCTTTTCCCGGAAGCAAAGTACGGCGCGAGCAGCGACTTGGCGAGCGCCTGTTCGGACTGCAGCCCGCTCGCCGCGATGACCGCCGGAAGGGCCGTCCAGGTGAGCTTGCCAGCACGGCGCTCGAATTGGCGTGGCGATGGAAATACCGGCGCGAGCTGGTCTTCGGGCAGGTCGACGATGAGCTGGTTGCGTTGGTAGATTGCTTCCGCCGTCACCACCGGAACCCGATCGCCAGGCCCTTTGTCCAATTGTTCCGGGCGGGTCGGCAGGGCTATCCGATAGTCGACGATCGCATGGCCGACTTCCGGCGCATCGTCCAGCACCAGGTAGGGCCCTTGTGGCGCCTTGTCCATCCTGGCCATGATTTCTGGATGGAAAAACGATAGCCGCACGGTCCTGCCGGCGGCAAGCGGCTTGAATCCCGCGCTCGGTCGCAAGCGGAACAGCGTGCCGCTGACCTGTTCGAAACTGACCGGGCTCTGGGCCTGCCCCAATTCAACGCCGGCGATGCAGGTGAAATAGATCGCCCACCCCTTCGCGGGCAAGGGCTTGCTGTCCAGGTTGGTCAACAGCAGCGCCGCCTGCGAGCGCCCGTCCGCCGAGCCGGCGGCAAAAACGTTGCGCTCCACTTCCCACTGCAGTCGCAAAGGCGCGTCCGAAGCGGCGTGCACCGGGGCTGCGCACACCATCAGCGGCATCATCATCAATAGCGTCGCCAACGTCCCGCGACGCTGCCGTGTCACGGTGCTTCCCAGCTTGCTGGCAACGTTGCAGCCCACGCCTAGCTTCGCTTGGCGCTGAAGTGGGCTTCGATTTCCTCGAGCGACTTGCCCTTGGTTTCGGGAAGGAAGAATGCGGCGGTCACGAAATAGATCACCGTACTTCCGGCCCAGAACAGGAACATCGCGTAGAAACCGTAATTGCCTACGATTGGCAGGAAGGCAGCGGCGATCATCGTCGCCACGCCCTGGTTGATGAGCAAGGCTATTCCCATGCCGGCCGAGCGAATGCGCGTCGGCATCAACTCCGACAGGGCAAGCCAGACGCAGACTCCGGGGCCAACCGCGAAGAAGGCCACGAACGCCGCGATGCACAGTGCCGCCAGGAATCCACTGTCGCGACTTGGAATCGGCCCCACCCGCGCGCGTACGATTTCGAGCGGCTTGCCGGCATTGGCCTTGTCGCCCGGATCGTTGGCGATGGAGATGAGCTGCGCATTGCGGATTCGCGTTGCGCTGTCCAGGATGGCTTTCGACTCCAGCGCTAGCGATGCCTGTTGCTGGCCATGCAGCCCGTCCATGATCGCCTGGGCCTTGGCCAACGTCGATTGCGCCTCCGCGGTCGGCATGAAAGCTTCAGCCACCTGCTGCTTGTCGCCATAGTTGTACAGAATGCTGATCTGCAGCGGCTCGCCCGGGCTGGCGTTGTCGAAATGCGCCTGCGCCATGTCGATGTTCAGCCGGTTGTCCTGGATCATCGTGCTGACCTGGGCAACCACATCCGTGCGCCTGGATTCGATCGTGTAGAACAGGCCGGATAGAAGGCACAGGGAAACGATGATTCCGCCGGTGCCCAGCTTGAGCAGGAACACACGTCCCTTGCGCTCCACCAGGACGATGGCGACGATCGTCATGATCGAGTTCAAGATCTTGATGGCGGTGCCGTAGCTCGACGCGGACACCGGATCCAATCCGGCCTTTTGCAGGATCGTCGACATGAACTGCAACAACGAGTTGATGCCGGTGGCCTGGTTGCAACCAAGGATGATGCAAGCCAGCACGAACGGCACCACGTACCTGCGCTGGGTGAAGATTTCACCCGTGGCCTCGAGGAACGAGACCTTCGGCTTGGAATGTTCATGCGCGAGCGAGTCGCCGATTTCCTTCAGTTCGAGAGCGCACTCCCGTTCGTCGCGCATGCGCAGCAGCGCCGTGCGCGCCTGGGCGTGTTTTCCGTGCCTGACCAGCCAGCGCGGCGATTCCGGCACGAACAGCGTGCCAAGCAGGAACAGCACGCCGGGGTAGATGACGGTCAGGAACATTCCGCGCCAGGCATGGTCGGCGGCGCCGAGGATCAGGGACTTGTCGGTGCCCGCCAGTTGTATGGCCTGTTCGGCGTTGCTGATGTAGTAGCCGCCGACGAAGGCCGCCAGGACGATGCCGAGCGTAAGCATGAATTGGAAGACCGCCGTGCCCTGACCGCGGGTGTTCGATGGCAGGCACTCGGCCAGGTACAGCGGAACCACCACCGCGATGACGCCGCCGCTCATGCCCTGCAGCAGGCGGCCGACGATCAAGGGCTCGAAGGACTGCGACGCAAAGATGATCGCCACGCTGCCGACGAACATCAGCCCGCTGACCACCATCATCAGCTTGCGTCCCAGCCAGTCGGCGAACACCCCGGCCACCACCGAGCCCAGGATGGAACCCGCCAGCACCGCCGCAACCACATAAGACAGTTGCTGCTCGGACAATTGCACCGATCGATTCAGATAGGGCAGCGCGGGATCGATCACTCCGATGTCGATGCCATAAAGCAAGCCGCCCAGTCCGGCGACCAGCAACAGGAACCGGTTATAGGTCTTGCTGGAAAGCTGTATCGACACTGGTTGTCCCCAAGCAGAACGGATACGCACGGTTACAAATTTGATGTTGCCAATTGCCGGCGTGCGAGATATCTATGTAACCACTCTATCTCCCCTAATGACCAATTTACTACCTCTATGTTTCAACTGCAACCGATCCGGGGGAATTTTCCTCGGAAAAGGGCGCAATTGACCCACTCCACACCGCCGGATCGGCTCCGGACCGGGCAGCTCAGGTGCGACCAAATGACCGCCTAAATTATGCATAAAATCCTTATAATCATTGACTTAGACATCAACCCCGGGAGCCCATCGGACCGGTTCGATGATCAGGAAAACGATCTATCGCTAGATTGGTGCCACATTGGTTATGATGGTACTAGTGCTACCTCGAAGGCAGCGGGCAGCGAAGTCAGAGAAATTCATTGAAAACCCTGGCATTTCATATCGGCATCGACGGCGGCGGAAGCGGCACGCGGGCATCCGTGCGCGACTTGGCCGGAACGGTGTTGGGCACGGGCGCAAGCGGACCTTCGGCCCTGAGCCAAGGCATCGACCAGGCCTGGCGCAACATCGGCGCTGCCATTTCGATGGCATTTGCGCGTGCCGGGATAGAACAACCCACGAATGCGGCGCTCGGCGTCGCCATCGGTGTCTCCGGCGCCGAAATCGAGGCTTGGAGAAGGTCCTTCCTTGCCGCCAATCCCGGGTTTGGCCAACTGCTTGTCGCGACCGACGGCACCACCTCTCTGCTTGGCGCCCACCAAGGCGCACCCGGGGCAATGATCGCCTGCGGCACCGGCCTGATCGGCGAGGCGCTGCATGCGGATGGCCGGCGCGTGACAGTCAGCGGCTGGGGGTTTCCCTATGGTGACGAAGGCGGCGGTGCCTGGATCGGCCAGCGCGCGCTGGCCGTCGCCATGCAGGCCATCGACGGACGCCTGCCGGCCTCGCTCTTGTCCGAAGCGGTGCGCGCCAAGTGTGGCGCGGATCGAGTCGCGCTCACGGCGTGGTCACTGGCCGCCGGGCAAGCTGAACTCGCGGCGCTCGCCCCAATCGTGTTTGAATGCTCCACAGTGGACCCGATGGCAAATGACTTGCTCAACGCAGCCGTAGCCGAAATCGACCGCGTCGCGCTTGCGCTGGATCCCTCGCAAACCTTGCCAATGGTCGTCCTCGGCAGCATCGGGAGACGTATCGCCAATCGCATGCTTGGTTTCGCCTCCGGTCGCCACGTATTGGCCAAGGGCAGTTCGATCGACGGCGCGTTCATGCTCTTTGATAAAAGGTCCGAGTGCTGGTCATGAATTCCGACGCAATCAACTTCACCCCCAATCCCGACTCCAGCACGCCGCTGTACCTGCAGTTGGCGGCCCACCTGGACTGCCTGATCCACAGCGGAACCGCGCATGGGGCAGTGGCGCTTCCGTCCGAGCGCGCACTCTCGGAAGGCACCGGGGTCTCGCGCATCACCTCGCGCAAGGCGATTGACTACCTGGTTGCCCAGGGGCTGGTGGTCAAGCGGCATGGCTCGGGCAACTACATCAAGCCGCGCCTTGAACAGCCGGTCTCCAAGCTCGTCAGCTTTTCCGAAGAACTCAAGAGCCGCGGCTTCGCCCCAAGCTCGCAATGGCTGTCGCGCACGCTTGGCCCGGCCACGCCCGAGCAGCAGATTGCGTTGCAACTGGCCCCCACCAGCATCGTCGCCCGCCTCGAGCGTTTGCGACTGGCCGACAAGTTCGTCATGTCCTACGAATACAGCGTGCTGCCAGAGAGCGTGTTGCCTTTTCCCGCAGCGGTGGGCGATTCGCTGTACGCCTACCTCAAGGAGCGCGACCTCGCCCCGGAGCGCGCCATCCAGCACATTCGTGCCACCAATGCCGGCGAAGTGCTGGCGGCCAAGATGGGGGTTGATCCGCATCAGGCGTTGATCTTCGTCACCCGGACCGCATTCAGTCGGGTCGGCCAGCCGGTGGAGCTCACTCATTCCTACTGCCACAGCGACTACTACGATTTCGTCGCCGAACTCAGGCAAACCACATGACGCAACTCGACGGCATCGTGCTCACGCCCGAGGGTTACCTGCGTGGCCGAATCGACCTATCCAACGACTCGATCGCCCAGATCAGCGGCACGCCGGTCAGCGAAGCAGAAGCCCGTGACTCCGGTTTGCCGATCCACATACCGGGCTTTGTCGATTTGCACGTTCACGGCGGTGGCGGGCGCGACATCATGGATGCCGGTGATGCCGCCCCGACGGTGGCGCGCCTGCATGCCCGATTCGGCACCACGGCCATGCTGGCCACCACCATGACCGCACCCATGGAAGACATCGTCGTCGCCCTGCGCGCACTTGCGCCGCACATCGCGAACCGGCCGCGGCAGGGAGCGCGCCTGTTGGGCGTGCATCTGGAGGGGCCCTACATCAATTCGGGAAAGCTTGGCGCGCAGCCCGATTTCACCTCTGCCGGCACTTTGGACGAATTTCTCGCGCTTGGCGCGCTGGCTCCGGTCCGAAGCATCACGCTGGCGCCCGAAATCAAGGGCAGCATGGAGTTGATCCCGCAATTGGTAAAACTGGGCATCCGCGTGCAGCTCGGCCATTCCCTGGCGAGCTACGAAGACGGTTGCCATGCGCTCGAATGCGGTGCGCATGGCTTCACCCACTTGTTCAACGCCATGACCGGAATGCACCACCGAACTCCTGGCCTCGCCGGCGCTGCCCTCGCCCACGCCAGGTATGCGGAAATCATTCCAGATCTGCTGCACGTGCATCCCGGCGCCATCCGGGTTGCCTTGCGCGCGATTCCCGACTTGTACTGCGTGAGCGATTCCACGGCGGCGACGGGGATGCCCGATGGCGACTATCAACTTGGTCGACAGCGGGTGACGAAATGCCTGGGCGGTGTCCGCCTTGCGGACGGCACGCTGGCCGGCTCGACACTGACGATGGATCAGGCCTTGCGCAATCTGGTCTCGCTCGGCCTTACGCTACGCGATGCCAGCCGGCGCACCTCGACACTTCCCGCCGCCTTTCTCGGGCTGTCCGATCGTGGCCGCCTGGCGACCGGCTGCTTTGCCGACATCGTGACGCTCGACCGGGATCTGGAGATTTCCGCCGTCCATGTCGAAGGAGAGCGGATTGAGCGTTGACGCAGGGCGAAGCACCTTGATGCTTGATGAGGCCCTCAGCGCGCCTGCGGTAGTGGCAAGGCTCCTCGATCGGGAGCGCGACAACTTCGACCATCTCGGCGAGCTTCTACGCGCGTCGCCGCCGAAGTCGGTGCTGACCATCGCTCGCGGTTCGTCCGACCATGCATCGTCCTACATGGCCTATCTGATCATGGCGCATCTCGGTCGCCTGGTAACCTCGCTGCCAATGTCGCTGGTTACCCTTTACCAATCGCGCATCGACTGCAATGGCTTGCTCTCGGTGGCCTTTTCGCAATCGGGGCAGAGCCCGGACCTGGTGCTTCCAACTCGATCGTTTCGCGCCGACGGCGCGCGCACGCTCGCCTTCGTCAACGATGACCAGTCGCCGCTCGCGCAGGCGGCCGAGCATGTCGTTCCCTTGCACGCGGGCGTCGAGAAAAGCGTCGCTGCGACCAAGAGTTTCATCGCCCAGTTGGTGGCGGGCGTGCGACTGACCGCGGCATGGAAGGATGACCGGCAACTGTTGCAGGCGCTGGCCGAGTTGCCCGACAGCCTCGAGCGCGCCGCCGGCATGGACTGGTCGCCGGCCGTCAGCGCGCTGGTCAACGCCGAGCGCCTGTTCGTCATCGGCCGCGGAACCTGCCTGCCGATCGCACTGGAGGCGGCGCTCAAGTTCAAGGAGACCTGCGGCATCCAGGCCGAGGCGTTTTCCTCGGCCGAGGTAAAGCACGGTCCGATGGCCCTGATCGACGCAGACTACCCGCTGCTGATATTCGCTCCGAGCGGACCGGCCCAGGCCAGTCTGCTTGCCTTGGCCGAAGACATGCGGGCCCGCTCACGCCGCGTCCTGCTGGCGGCCCCGGCCAATGTGCCTGGCGTCGACCTGCCGCTGGTCGATACCGCGTCGGCGGACCTCAATCCAATCGCGGCCATCCAGAGTTTCTACCCGATGGTGGAAGCCTTGGCGCGGGCGCGCGGATTGAATCCGGACCAGCCGCCGCACCTTGCCAAAGTGACGCGGACGCATTGAGCGGGCGGCCGCTCAGTCGGCCAGCTGCCTCAAGGCGGGAAGCGAGTCGGCGATTTCGAGGAATGAAAAATCAAGCGCCTGTTCGATTTTCACGCAGTTCAATGCATTGTTGGTCGGGCGCGGCTCGGAAGTGCCGATGTCGGCCAATCGGATAGATTCGATCAACTTCGGCTCAAAACCGAGCGACGAGGCCAGGAACCTTCCGAGCTCGGCGCGGGTATAGACGCGGCGCGTGCCCAGGTGGAAGGTTCCGCTCAGGTCCTGCCTTATCGCGGCCGTCAGGGCCGCTGCGATGTCCTCGATGAAAACCGGAGTCAGCCGCTGGTCTTCAGCGCACCTTGAAACTTTCCCGGCCGCGAGGTCCCGGATGAGGGGATAAAGAATATTCCTTGGATGTCTCGTCCTGGACATCAACTTGCTCGTTCTGAAAACAAGACGCTTTTCGAAATTGGCTTCCAGATGATTTTCAATAGCCAGTTTTTGGCGACCATACACCGTCGTCGGATTTCGATTGTCGTCTTCCAGATACGGAGAACTCCTGCCGCTGAAGACATAATCGGACGAGAAGAAAACGGGTATCACGCCGGCTTGCTTCAGCAGGCCCAGCAGCGCCCTTTGGCCGTGCACGTTGACCTGCTCGGACAGTGACTGATCCCGATGACATTTTTCGACGTCGGTGATGGCAGCGCAGATTATCGCGTACTGGAAGTTTCCTGCTTCCAGGAAGTCGGAAAAATCCCGCGTCGGTGGCTTGGCAAGATCGAACACCGCTCGATCCACCACATCGACGGACAGCGAACCGCGACCGAGGGCGCTTGCCAGGAACGAGCCAAGAAAGCCGGTGTGGCCGATGATGAGGACTCTGTTTTCAATTCGATTCATTTTCGATGCTGCGCGATTTGGCAGTGCAATGGGCTCACCAGCTTCCGAATAGTCGTCTCCGGAGTCCAGACTGCGCGGATCCTGACAAGTATGTGCGGGCGGCTACGCCCGGGGATAGCCCCGACACCTCTGTGCCGGCGCAACCAGCCGATACATCGGCGGTGTAAATTTCACGGCAGCTGCGGCCACGACGACGCATCAAGCGTGTCCCGGTAGGCATGCCAGCAGGCATAGGCCAGCCACGGCATGATCACCACCAGCCCGAGGAACGCCGTCGCGAAGCCAAGCGCGGTCAGCACGGCAAGGGTGCCGGCCCAGCACAGCATGGTCAGCTTGTTGCGCAGCACCGCCTGTACCGAGGAAATGCAGGCGGTGACCATGTCGACATCGCGGTCGGCGATCATCGGCAGCGAGAACACCGTCACCGCAAAGGTGAAGGCGGCGAACACCGAGCCGATCGCCGAACCAATCAGCAGGAACTCGAACAAGGCGCGCTGATCGCCTGGCTCGATGGTCACCAGCGCACTGACTATCATCCCGGCGCGCGACCACAGCAGCAGGATTACCACTTGCCCGAGAGCGAACACCCCGGCCTGTCCGATCACCCGCTTGGCCAGCACGAACGAATCACGCAGGCGCGGTGGCCGACCGGCCTCGAGCGCGCGGCTGACGCAGTACAGGCCGACCCCCAGAAGCGGTGCGATGAACACGAAGCCCGACAACAGGGCCGCCAGCAGCGCAAAACGCCCGAGCGACCAGGCCAGCGCCGATATCGCCACGCTGATCAGCGCGATCACGCCGCCGAATAGCAGCGACAGCGCCGGTGCGCGGACGAAATCGCGCCAGCCGCGCCGCAACCAGTGGCCTACCTGCCCCGGCATCACCGTGCGACAGGGCACCGCCAATGGAAGCTGCTCGGAAGCGCCGGCATCCAGGTGATCGTTATGGTGGCGAGGGTCGCTGTCCAATATCGAAACTCCGCGCTACATCCCAGAAGCATAACCCCAAGCGGCGATGCCCCTGAAGGAGTCGCATTTGGTGGCGCATGCGACGGAACGGACCGCCGGCCGCAGCGGCAAATTGACCGGCTGCGACCGTTCGTCTCAGATCACGTCCCAGGCATAACCACCGCGCTGCAGCACCGCGCCGGCAAGGCGCTCGACCAGCTCGTCCTCGTTGCGCTGCAGTCCGCGCACGTTGCGCGCCATGCGCCGGCGCGCCTGCCGCGCGAACAGGCCGGCGATCGCGACCGCCTCGTCGGCGGCCGGGTGCGATTGTCGTACCAGGCTGTCGGCGCGCGACAACACGCACAGGCCGACGAACAGGTCGATGGCGATATCGGCGATGCGTTTCTGTGCGTGCTGCTGATCGGCGATTTTCTTGCCGTGGCGCCGCAGCAGGCGGTCAGACGCCTGCGACAATTCCACCGCGTACTTTTCGCAGGTGGTCGCGAGCCGGCGCAGCGACGGCGACAGCGGATGCCGGATCCGGTCGATCCCGTAGCCGGTGGCCTCGCGCACGCGGCGGGCCGTGTAGTCGCCGAGCACGCCGAAGCCCTTGATCGGATCGTTGAAGATGTGGCCGACCGCCGCCTGCAGCTCACCCAGCGTCTCGCCCACCCCCTTGAGCCCGGACAACGCGATGTACAGGCGCAGGATCTCGTTGGTGCCCTCGAAGATCGACAGGATGCGGGTGTCGCGGGTGATCTGCTCGTAGGGGAACTCGCGCATGAAGCCGTTGCCGGCGGCGATCTGCAGCGCTTCGTACGACGCCCTTTGCACCGCCTCGCTGGCAAACACCTTGCTGATCGCGGCCTCCACCGAGTAATCGCTGCAGCCGCTGTCGATCAGGTGCGCGACCATCCACACCGTGCTCTCGGCGGCGAAGCAGTCGACCGCCATCTGCGCGAGCTTCTCGCGCACCAGGCCGAATTCGGCGATCGACTGGCCGAACTGCTTGCGCTCGCTGGCTTGCGCCGCGGCCAGCCGCAGCAGCGACCGCATGCCGCCAACCGCGCCGCCACCCAGGCCGGTGCGGCCGCTGTTGAGGATGCTCATGGCGACCTTGAAACCCTTGCCGATGGGTCCCAACACGTTCGCCGCCGGCACCTGCACGTCGGCGAACGCGACCGTGGTGGTGGATGAGGCGCGGATCCCCATCTTGTCCTCGTGCGGGCCGTGGCTCACGCCCGGCCAGCCGGCCTCGACGATAAACGCGGTGATCTTGCCCTCGGGCGTGTCGGTGCGCGCGAACACCGTGTAGAAGTCGGCGATGCCGCCGTTGGTGATCCATAGCTTTTCGCCGCTGAGGGTCCAGCTGCCGTCATCGTTTCGATTGGCCTTGGTGCGGATCGAGGCCGCGTCGGAGCCGGCGCCGGATTCGGTCAGGCAGAACGCCGCGATCATCTCGCCGGTGGCCAATTTCGGCAGGTACTGCTGCTTCTGCGCCTCGGTGCCGAACAGCAGCAGTCCTTTCATGCCGATTGAACTGTGCGCGCCGATGGTCAGGGACACCGAAGTGTCGTGGCTGCTGGTCTGGCCGAGCACCCGCGCATAGGCGCCGTTGGACAAGCCCAGCCCGCCGTATTCCTCCGGGATGATCAGCCCGAACAGGCCCATCTCGCGCAGGGCCTGGATGAACTCCGGCGGCTGCGCGGCGTCACGGTCGTACTGCTTGAGGTCGGCTGCCTTGCCGGAGAGAAACTGGTCGATGGCGTCGGTCATCGCCCCCAGCATTTCCCGGTCGCGCTCGCGGATCTGCGGATAGGGGAACAGGTGCTCTTCGAGGATGCTGCCGAAGAACAGCTGCTTGACCGCACTGGCGTCGAGTTGCAAGGCGCTGGTGCCGGCGGTGGGCGCTGATGGGGTGATCGTCATGGGTTTCTCCAGCCCGTGTGTGCTGCTGCGGCTTCCGAAGTGCATGCCTGGGGAACACCAGCCTAGACCCGTTGCCTGCCGAAAGTAAGCACGCGACAGGGACGGGTGAACACGCGGATGATGCGTTCGCTGGAAGCGGGCTTCGCCCCAGCCGATGCCGAAGGCGCCAAGGCAGCAATGGAGAAAGCCATGGCTTGGTGGGCCCACCAGCAACTACATTAGGTAGACTATCCGGCTGAATTTCAAAGCAATCAGCAATTTGGAAAAGGTTGCGTTACTCGCAACCTTACTCCTATCCACGGACGTACAGAAACGGACTGTGATTCAAGACCGCCTCGCCGGCAATGCCTCTTGAGTTACTTCAGGTCCAAATACTTTGCCAGAGGCTCGCTGCTCTGCTGGTCGAGCGGCGGCTTCCGGCCTATTCCGTTGAAAAACTATTGAAGGAATTGGCCAAAACTGGTCAACTTATTTCCCATCGATCGGTAATTCCCCCGTAAATTAGCCCTGCTCAAAAGTGGAATTTTCTCGTAACCTTTCCCGAGGAGATTTCATGAAAAAGTCCCGCTTTACCGACAGCCAGATCATCGCCGTGCTCAAGCAGGCCGAGGGCGGCACGGCTGTCCCGGCGCTTTGCCGGACCCACGGCATCAGCTCGGCCACCTTCTACAAGTGGCGCTCCAAGTTCGGGGGTATGGACGCCTCGATGGTGGCCCGGCTCAAGGAACTCGAGGACGAGAACCGGCGCCTCAAGAAGATGTATGCCGAGGCGCAGATGAGCGCCGACATCCTCAAGGAAGCCCTGCAAAAAAAATGGTAAGGCCATCTCAGCGCCGTGAGATGGCCAAGTGGGCGGTGAACACCCGCGGCGCGAGCATCCGCCAGGCGTGCGCGGACTTCACTATCAGCGAGACCTGTTACCGCTACCAAGCGACTCTGCTGGACGAGAACGCAGTGATCGCCGACTGGCTCTTGCGGCTGACCTGGGCGCAGAAGAACTGGGGTTTTGGCCTGTGCTTTTTGCACCTGCGCAACGTCAAGCACTTCACCTGGAACCATAAGCGCGTGTACCGGATCTATCGGGAGCTGGAGTTGAACCTGCGAATCAAACCCAAGAAGCGCCTGGTGCGTGACAAGCCGCAGCCGCTGGCGGTGCCGGAGAAAATCAACCAGGTCTGGTCGATGGACTTCATGCATGATCAGCTCAGCGACGGCCGTCCCTTCCGGCTGTTCAACGTGCTCGACGACTTCAACCGTGAAGGCATGGAGATCGAAGCCGACTTCTCGCTGCCGGCAGAGCGGGTGATCCGGTCGCTGGAGCAGATTATTGCCTGGCGGGGTAAGCCATCGGTCCTGCGCTGCGACAATGGTCCGGAATACATCAGTCAGGCACTGAAGAGTTGGGCCGATGATCGGGGCATCCGCCTGGAACACATCCAGCCGGGCAACCCGCAACAGAACGCCTACGTTGAGCGCTACAACCGAACGGTCCGCTACGATTGGCTGGCCCAACGGCTGTTCGAAACCATCGAGCATGTTCAGGAATCAGCGACACGCTGGCTGTGGACCTACAATAACGAACGACCCAACACCGCGATCGGCGGCATTACCCCAAGGCAGAAACTAGCTCTCGCTGCTTAGCTCCACTTTTGACGGCAGTTATTAATGGGGGGATTACCATTGACCAGGGTGGCGGCGAGAATGCCGGCGATTATGGGCAGCGGTTTCTTAAAGCGCGCGGCGAGGATGAAGGCGAGCAGCTGCGTCTTGTCGCCGATTTCGGCTAGCGCGACGACGCCGGTGGACACGATAAGAATTTCCATGGGGTTCCTCGGCCGGACAAAGGACGAATGACCACAACACATCCCGGGCTTGCCGGAAGCATTGTGGTCAAAGGTCTTGCCAAGCGCGGGACTGCGTACGACATGACCTGCCGGTCAAGTGTGTTGGCGTATGCCTCTTCGGAGCGAAGAGCGACTACTCCCCAGTGACAAACTTATTGTGGCTCAACGCAGTGGTGAGGTCAATTTAAAGCACCTGAAGTGCCAAGCACTCGTCGATGCGGGCAACATCAGCAACTTGATCAACGCTTGTCGAAAACTGAGGATCAAGGCAACCGGAATCTGCAGTAACCGGATCAGGGGCTGGGCTCGGACGGCAGCCAGCCCCATTTCGACTCCGGCTCGATCTCGACTGAAACTGGTTTCGAACGATCCGCGGGTTGCGCCCGCGGCCGAGCAGGTCGAAAAAACCATGAAAAAATTACCGAAACGCGTCGTAGGTGCCAGTATTCGTTCTGAAACAGGGCGAGTGTTGCCAACTAACCTAGGTCGAACGGTTGCTGGTTCGCGAGCGCTGGATTGAGTAAGCGACAGCGACACCGAATACCAGATGCACGACCAGACTCGGCAGTACAACCTTCCAGCCCAGTGTCCATGGCAAGGAGTCACTGAAATACAGTGGGAGCGCAAGGGCGTTTATGGCCAAGTAATACAGCGCTCCGTAAACCAGGCCTATGAAGAGGAACCTGCGTCTTGATGCTGCATGCCACCGTAAGAGCACCAGCGGCGCGGCTGAGATCCAGCCGATGACAATATGCTGGCTGAAAAGAAGTGCTGGGCCAGGCGACGTCAAATAGATCTCGGCGAATTTGGGGCCATAGTGCCCAACGCGCATTTCAAGGGCGCGGAAAACGAAGCCGACTGGAAGCATGGCAATCGCGCCCACCGTGCCGGAAATAATGGCTTCTACGACGCGTGAACGCATCATTCCTCCAACAGGCTGCGCAGCATCCACGCCGTCTTCTCGTGCACTTCCAAGCGTTGGGTGAGCAGGTCCGCTGTCGGCTGATCGTTGGCTTTGACGACCACTGGGAATAGCTTGCGCGCGGTGCGCGCGGTAGCTTCCTGCGCACTGACAAGATACCGGATCATGTCGGTCGCCTTGGGGACGCCCTCGACTTCCTTGATGCTGGCGCGCTTGACATATTCCTTGTAGGTCCCCGGGGCCGGGAAGCCCAGCGCACGTATGCGCTCCGCGATCAGATCGAGCGCGTTCCATTGTTCGGTGTATTGACCCATAAACATGATGTGAAGGGAGTTGAACATCGGGCCGGTCACATTCCAGTGGAAATTGTGCGTCATCAGGTACAGCGTGTAGCTATCGGCGAGCAGGTCCGTCAGGCCCTGCGCGATGTTCGCGCGTTCATTGGTCGAGATGCCGATGTCGATCTTTGGAACTGAGCTCTTTCTCGCTTTCATAGCACCACTCCTTCCGGTGAGAATCTCTTTCGTCGCCGTTCTTGCGTCTGCACGAGCCCGTTGCCCGGGGGCCTAGCATGGCATTCAAACACGCGGTGTCACGTGCCGCCTGTGAGCGCGATGATCCAGCGCAGGGCCATCGCCACAATACCGAGCACCGCGACGCCGGCGACCCACAGCCCGAGGAACCAAAGCCACTGCGACAAGCCCGTGCGAGGTGGACTCATGCGTGGTAGCCGTCGTCTTTCACCTTGCCGCGGAAGATCCAGTAGGCATAGGCGGTGTAGGCAAGGATGATGGGGATGAGGATCACCGCCCCCGCCAGCATGAAGCCAAGGCTGGTGTCAGGAGCGGCAGCGTCCCAGATCGTGATTTTGCCTGGAATTAAGTCCGGAAAGATGCTGATGCCCAAGCCCGCGCCGCCGAGTGCGAACAAGCCCAGCGCCAGAAGGAACGGGGAGTAATCGCGTTTCGCGCGCAGGCTCAGGAACAGCAGTGCAGCCACGATAACCACCAGGATCGGCACCTGCGCGCTGAGCAGAACGCCGGGCCAGGAGAACCAGCGGCGCGAGTACTCGGCGTCGAGGAACGGCGTCGCCGCGCTAACCGCCGCAATGGCGACGAGCATGCCACCGGCGAACCAGAGCGCGAGCCGCCGGGCGCGCTCCTGCACGCGTCCCTCGGTCTTCATGTTGAGCCAGGTCGCACCAAGCAGGCCGTAGCCCACCACCAGCGAGACGCCGGTGAGTATCGTGAACGGCGACAGCCAATCCCACCAGCCGCCGGCATACGCGCGCCCTTCGACTTCGATGCCCTGCAGCACGGCGCCCAAGATCACGCCCTGCGAGAACGCTGCCAGCAGCGAGCCGCCGAAGAAGGCCAAGTCCCACGCCCAGCGTGCGCGCACCGTGCGCCAGCGAAACTCGAATGCAACGCCGCGGAACACCAACCCAAGCAGCATGGCGATGACCGGCGCGTACACCGCCGGCATGAGCACCGCATAGGCGAGCGGAAACGCGGCGAGCAAGCCGCCGCCGCCGAGGATCAGCCAAGTCTCGTTGCCGTCCCAGACCGGGGCAATCGAGTTCATGCTGCGGTCGCGGCCTTCGCCGGGCGGAAAGAACGGAAAAAGGATGCCGACCCCGAGGTCAAAGC
>Ga0315271_10000218_pt1 | contig 29331 bp, 21 predicted proteins | sample C3_top_MG_FD_204664 | JGI IMG/M metagenome (GOLD analysis project Ga0315271, IMG submission 204664) | Sediment microbial communities from Yellowstone Lake, YNP, Wyoming, USA - C3_top | ecosystem: Environmental > Aquatic > Freshwater > Lake > Sediment | place: USA: Wyoming | collected 2017-08-01
CCCTGATCGCGGCGCCTTCGCCCGCGAGCAGCTGATCGCCCACGGCGCGCGCATCTTTGCCACCAAGGGCTACGCCGCCGCGTCGACGCGGGAGATCTGCCAGGCGGCGGGCGCCAACGTCGCGGCGATCCACTACTACTTCGGCGACAAGGAAGGCCTCTACCGCGCGATCCTGACCGAGCCGATCAACGCCATCGCGGGCCAGTTCGGCGCTTTCGCCGACCCGTCGCTGACGTTCGCAGAGGCCATTCGCCGCGTGCTGCAGCCGTTCGTCGCGATGGCGCTGGACGAGGAGGCCCACTCGCCGCACGTCCAGCGGCTGCACCTGCGCGAGGCCCTCGAACCCTCGGCGGTGTTCCGCGAGATCGTCACCCAGGTCATCGTCCCGCAGCACGACGCGCTCGCCGGCCTGCTCGCGCGGCACTGCGGCCTCGCCCACCCGGACGCGGGCATCCACCAGCTCGCCTTCGCGCTGATCGCGATGGCCAACGACTACTGCATGTCGCGCGAATTCATGAAGATGCTGGCGCCGGAAGTCCTCGCCCGCGACGACGCCGTGCGCCGCATCGTCGACCACCTCGTCGGCTACAGCGGCGCGCTGCTCGATCACGAAATGGCGCTGCGCCGTGCCACGACGCCCACCCAGCCCAAGAGTCGCCGCGCCACCCGCGCGCAACGACCCGGCACCCCGGAAAGAGCGCCATGAGCTGGTTTCCTTCCCCGGCGCCGCGGCGCCGGCTTCTGCCTTGGGCGCTCCTCGCGGCCGTGCTCGTCGCTGCGGGCGGCATCGCCCTGTCGATCGTGGCAACACGCAAGCCGGCCGCCAGCGCGCCGGCCGCCACGGTACCGCCGCCCGGCGCCAGGACCGATGCGTCGGCCCGTCCCGCGCTGACCGTGACGCTGATTCAGCCGTCCCGCGAGGACTGGCCGCGCACGCTCGCCGCCCAAGGCAATATCGCCGCCTGGCAGGAGGCCGCCGTCGGCGCCGAGTTGTCCGGGCTGCGGGTCACCGAAGTGCTGGTGAATGTCGGCGACCGGGTCCGCAAGGGCCAGACACTGGCGCGAGTCAGCGCCGATGCGGTCGCGGCCGATGTGGCGCAGGCCCGCGCGTCGGTGGCGGAAGCGGAGGCCGTGCTGGCCGAAGCCAAATCCAATGCGGCGCGCTCCCGCGACCTCGCGGCCAAGGGCTTCGTCAGCTCGCAGGCGGCCACGCAGACGGCCACGGCCGAGCAGACGGCGGCGGCGCGGCTCGCCGCGGCGCGGGCCAGGCTCTCGGCGGAGGACGTCCGGCTCGCGCAGACGCGCGTGTTCGCGCCGGACGACGGCACGATCTCCGCCCGCATGGCCACCGTGGGCTCGCTCACCCAGCCGGGACAGGAGATGTTCCGGCTGCTCCGCGGCAACCGCCTGGAATGGCGTGCCGAAGTGACCGCTGGCGAACTCGCGCGACTTGCCCCCGGCGTGCCGGCCCTCGTGCGGCTGCCCAGCGGCGGCGAGGTCCGCGGCACGGTGCGCATGATCGCGCCGACCGTCGATCCGCAAACGCGCAACGCGATCGTTTACGTGGACCTGCCGGTGGCCGAGCCCAACCCGGCACGCGCGGGCATGTTCGCGCGCGGCGAGTTCGATCTCGGCCGGACCACCGCGCTGTCGCTGCCGCAAGGCGCCGTCGTGCAGCGCGACGGCTTTGCGTACGCCTTCCGGCTCGAAGGCGGCAACCGTGTCGCGCGGATCAAGATCGGCGTCGGCCGCCGGGTCGGCGAGCGCATCGAGGTGACCGACGGGCTCGCCGCCGATGCGCAGGTGGTCGCCACCGGCACCGGCTTCCTCGCCGACGGCGACGTCGTGCGCGTCGTCCCGGCTGCGCCGCTCGCCACCCGCTGAAACGGTAATCTCCATGAACGTCTCCTCCTGGTCGATCAGGAACCCGATCCCCGCGGTCATGCTGTTCGTGCTGCTCACGCTCCTCGGGGTGATGGGCTTCCGGGCGATGAAGATCCAGCAGTTCCCGGATATCGACCTGCCTACGGTCACCGTCACCGCATCGCTGCCCGGCGCGAGCCCCGCGCAGATGGAAACCGACGTCGCGCGGAAGATCGAGGACTCCATCGCGACGGTGCCGGGCGTGAAGCACGTCTACACGATGGTGCAGCCCGGCACGGTGACCGTCACCGTCGAGTTCCGGCTGGAGGTGCCCACGCAGGAGGCGCAGGACGGCGTGCGCGACGCGGTGTCGCGCGTGCGCTCGTCGCTGCCGGGCGACCTGCGCGACCCGGCGATATCCAAGGTCAACCTGTCCGGCGCGCCGATCCTGACCTACACCGTCGCCTCCAGCCGGAGGGACGACGAGGCGCTCTCGTGGTTTGTCGACAACACCGTGGGCAAGCGCCTGCTCTCCGTGCGCGGCGTGGGATCGGTCGCCCGCGTCGGCGGCGTCGACCGCGAGGTCCGTGTCGAGCTCGACCCCGCGCGCATGCTGGCCGCCAACGCCACCGCGGCGGACATCTCCCGCCAGCTGCGGCAGACCCAGCAGGAAGCCTCCGGCGGCCGCGCCGACATCGGCGGCGTCGAGCAGTCGGTGCGCACGATCGCCACGGTGCAGTCGGCCGAGGAACTCGCGCGCATGGACATCGTGCTCTCCGACGGCCGGCGCGTGCGGCTCGACCAGCTCGCCGCCGTCAGCGACACCGTGGGCGAGCGGCGATCCGCGGCTCTCCTTGACGGCAAGCCGGTGGTCGGCTTCGAGATCGTGAGGAGCCGCGGCGCCGGCGAAGTCGACGTCGCGGCAGGCGTGCGTGCGGAGCTCGCGAAGCTCAAGGCGGAGCATCCCGACATCGCGATCGTCGAGGCGTTCAACTTCGTCGATCCGGTCGAGGAGAACTTCGAGGGCTCGCTCTGGCTGCTGGTCGAAGGCGCGGTTCTCGCCGTGCTCGTGGTCTGGCTCTTCCTGCGCGACTGGCGCGCCACGCTGGTGTCGGCGACCGCGCTGCCGCTGTCGATCCTGCCGACCTTCGGGGCCATGTACCTGATGGGGTTCACGCTCAACATCGTCACGCTGCTGTCGCTGTCGCTGGTGGTCGGCATCCTGGTCGACGACGCGATCGTCGAGATCGAGAACATCATGCGCCACCTGCGCATGGGCAAGACGCCGTACCAGGCCTCGATGGAGGCGGCGGACGAGATCGGCCTCGCGGTGATCGCGACGTCGTTCACGCTGATCGCCGTGTTCCTGCCCACCGCTTTCATGAGCGGCGTGGCCGGCAAGTTCTTCGTGCAGTTTGGCTGGACCGCGGTGGTCTCCGTGTTCTTCTCGCTGGTCGTTGCGCGCATGCTGACGCCGATGATGGCCGCCTACCTGCTGCAGCCGCCCGGCAACGCGCACGCCGAGCCGCGCTGGCTTGCACCCTACCTGCGCTGGGCGACGTGGTGCCTCGGGCATCGGATCGCGACCATGGCCGCGGCGGCGGCGTTTTTCTTCGGCTCCTTCGCGCTGCTGCCGCTGCTCCCCACCGGCTTCGTTCCGCCTGACGACTTGTCGCAGACGCAGGTCTACCTGTCGCTGCCGCCCGGCAGCACATTCGAGCAGACCCTCGCGACGGCCGAGCAGGCGCGGGCGATCGTGCAGAAGAACCCGCACGTCAAGCTCGTCTACACCGCGATCGGCGGCGGCGCCGCGGGGTCCGACCCGTTCGCCCCGCGGGGCGCGGCCGAGGCGCGCAAGGCCACGCTGACCATCAACATGACGCCGCGCAGGGATCGCGGCGGCATCAGGAAGCAGGAGGTCGAGCGCCAGTTGCGCGAGGCGCTGGCCGATCTCCCCGGCGCGCGCCTGACGGTGGGCTTCGGGGGCTCGGCAGAGAAGTACGTGCTGGTACTGGCAAGCGAGAACGGCGAAGTGCTGGCCGAACACGCGCGCCTGGTCGAGCGCGAGTTGCGCACGCTGCCCGGCATCGGCAACGTCACGACGACCGCGAGCCTGGTGCGGCCCGAGCTCGTGGTGCGGCCCGACTTCGCGCGTGCCGCGGACCTGGGCGTCACCTCCGCCGCGATCGCCGACACGCTGCGCATCGCCACCGCCGGCGACTACGACCAGAGCCTCCCCAAGCTGAACCTGGCGGAGCGGCAGGTGCCGATCGTCGTCAAGCTCCCTTCGGCCGCGCGGCAGGACTTGGCGCTGCTGGAGCGCATGACCGTGCCCGGCAAGCACGGGCCGGTGATGATCGCCAACGTGGCCTCGCTCGCGATCGACAGCGGGCCGGCGCAGATCGACCGTTTCGACCGGCTGCGCAACGTCAATTTCGAGATCGAGTTGAACCAGCAGCCGCTGGGCGAGGTCGCCGCGCAGGCGCTGGCGCTGCCCAGCGTGCGCAACCTGCCGCCCGGCGTCATGCAGACCACCGTCGGCGATGCCGAGGCGATGGCGGAGCTCTTCAGCAGTTTTCTCCTGGCGATGGCCACCGGCGTGCTGTGCATCTACATCGTGCTGGTGCTCCTGTTCCGGGAATTCATCCAGCCGGTCACGGTGCTGGCCGCGCTTGTCCTGTCGGTGCCGGGCGCGTTTCTCGCGCTGTTCCTGACCAGCACCGCGATCTCGATGCCGTCGATGATCGGCCTCATCATGCTGATGGGGATCGCGACCAAGAACTCGATCCTGCTCATCGACTACGCGATCCTGGCGCGGCGCGACCACGGTCTCGACCGCTGGGAGGCGCTCCTCGACGCCTGCCGCAAGCGCGCGCGGCCGATCGTGATGACGACGGTGGCGATGGGCGCGGGGATGCTGCCGATCGCGATCGGCATCGGCACCGACCCCAGCTTTCGCGCGCCGATGGCGATCGTGGTGATCGGCGGCCTCATCACCTCGACCTTTCTCAGCCTGCTGGTGGTGCCGGTGGTGTTTACCTACGTCGACGACGTGATGGCGGTGGCGCGCAGGATACTGCGGCGGAGGGAACCGGCGCCGACGGCGCTCGACCCCCGCGCCTGACCGGGTCGGGGCGCGGCGGGACCACTGACCGCGACGTGGCCCGGCCGGGCCGGCGTGTTCACCTGACGCTGTTGGCGGGACTTACTTCTTCGCGGTTCGCGTCGTCTTGCGCGCGGTCTTGGTGGCCGGCGGCGTGGCCGCCTTGCCGCGTGCAGTGGTCGCCACCTTGACGGCACTCGTTGCTGCGCCGACATCGGCCGGGGCCTTTGCTCTCTTCGCGAGCGCCTTCGCCGCCTCGGCCGGCGCCTTCGCCGCCTCGGCCGGCGCCTTCGCCGTCTTGGCGGACACCTTCGCCGTCTTGGTCGGTGCCTTCGCCGGCGCCCTGACGGCCCGGCCGCCAGCCGACTTGCCGGATTTGGCGTCGAGTAGCGCGAGGGCTTCGTCAAGGGTCAGGTCATCCGCGCGGCCCTTGTCCGGAAGCGTCGCGTTGATCGTGCCGTGCTTGACGTAGGGCCCGTAGCGCCCCGCGTGGAGTTCCACCGGCTTCCTGTCCTTCGGATGCGCGCCCAGCACGCGCAGCGCCGTTGCCCCGCGCGCGCCACGGCCCCCCTTGCCCTTGGCGCCGTCCTTCGCTTCGAATTCGAAGCCGATCTTGCCGTCGGGCTGGCGGACGAGGAACGCGGAAAACCCCCGCTTCGTGCGCGCGGAAACGAACTGCAGCAGATCGGTCTTGCCCGTCGTGAGCAGCTTCTGCATCTGGGCGCGCTCGACCGGCCGCTGCAGGATCACGCGCCCCGAACGGAAATCGCAGGTCTTGTCCGGCCCGACCGCTTTCTCGCAGACGTAGGCCTGCGTCGACTCGAACACGCGCGCGCTGCACTTGGGACAGGCGCCGAGCGGTTCCTGGCCAGTGAAGTCGGGGGCCTCAGTGTCGTCGCCATCGCGGTCGCCGAAATCGAACGACACTTCGTTGGCGTCGTTCAACTTGATCGATGCCGAAAACGGCCGCCCGAGGCGGCTGCGAAAGCCGTCGAGCGGCCCCACATGGCGGTCGCGCAGCAGCGTTTCAGCCTCGGCCGCTTCGAGTTGCCGGCCGCCCATGATCTTCCAGAAACCGAATTCGCACGCCTGGCACTGGAATTTCTTGTAGTTCTCGTGGACCTCGCCGCCGCATTTGGGGCAGCGCACGTCGAGTGTGGCGAAATCCCCGGGGATGGTGTCGCTGTCGTGATGCTTCGCCTGCCCGACGATGTGCTCGGTCATCGCGATGATCTCGCGCATGAACTCCTCGCGGGCGAGCTGGCCGTGCTCCATCTGCGCGAGCTTGAACTCCCACTCGGCGGTCATCTCCGGCGAGAAGAGCTCGGGCACGCCGAGGCCCCGCAACAGCGCGATCAGCGAGAAGGCCTTCGCCGTCGGCTGCAGCTCCTTGCCTTCGCGCAGGATGTATTTCTCGGTGAGCAGCCCCTCGATGACCTGCGCGCGGGTGGCCGGCGTGCCGAGGCCCTTTTCGCGCATCGCCTCGCGCAGCTCTTCGTCGTCGATCAACTTGCCCGCGCCCTCCATGGCCGAGAGCAGCGTGGCTTCGTTGAAGCGGGCGGGCGGGCGCGTCTGGTTGGCGGCGACCTCGATCTTCTCGGTGGCGACGACCTCGCCCGGCTTGACCGGCGTCAGCGTCCCTTCGTCGGCCTGCGCCTCCTTGCCGTAGACCGCGAGCCATCCCGGCGCGACCATCACCTTGCCCTCGGACTTGAACGGCTCGCCGGCCACGCGGGTGATGCGCGTGGTGAGCGTGAACTCGGCGGGCGGATAGAACGCGGCGAGGAAGCGGCGGACGACGAAATCGTAGAGCTTGGCCTCGATCTCGTTCAGGTGCTTGGGCTGCACCAGCGTCGGAATGATGGCGAAGTGATCGGAGATCTTGGTGTTGTCGAAGATCCGCTTGTTCGGCTTCACCCATTTCTGCCGCAGGACCTGCCGCGCGAAGCCGCCGTAGGCGCTGGTTTCCTTCAGCGCCTCCATCGTCGCCGTCACCGTCTCCAGGTAATCCTCGGGCAGCGCGCGCGCGTCGGTGCGCGGGTACGTCAGCGCCTTGTGCTTTTCGTAGAGGGACTGCGCGAGCGACAGCGTGGTGCGCGCCGAGAAGCCGAAGCGGCCGTTGGCTTCGCGCTGCAGGCTCGTGAGGTCGTAGAGCAGCGGCGCGCCCTGCGTCGACGGTTTCGATTCCTCGGTGACCGTGCCCGGCTTGCCGTCGCAGGCGGCGGCGATCGCGCGCGCCTTCGCCTCTTCCCACAGCCGTTCGGCGCGGGCATCGGGATCGTCGTCGCGCTTCCTGAATTTCTCGTCGAACCAGCGTCCGCCGTATTCGCCTGCCTCGGCGCGGAAGGTGCCGAGCACTTCCCAGTACGCGCGCGGCCTGAACGCCCTGATCTTCTCCTCGCGCTCGACCAGGATCGCGAGTGTGGGCGTCTGCACGCGCCCGACGGTCGTCAGCTGGAAGCCGCCCGACTTCGAGTTGAACGCCGTCATTGCCCGGGTGCCGTTGATGCCGACGAGCCAGTCGGACTCCGAGCGGCACACGGCGGCGTCGGCCAGCGGCTGCATCTGCTTGCCGGTGCGCAGCTTCGCGAACGCTTCGCGGATCGCCGCCGGCGTCATCGATTGCAGCCACAGCCGCTTGATCGGTTTCGCCGCCTTCGCGTACTGGACGATGTAACGGAAGATGAGCTCGCCCTCGCGGCCGGCGTCGCACGCGTTGATGAGTTCCTCAACGTCCTTGCGCTTGATGAGCTTCAGCAGCGTTCGCAGCCGATTCTCGTTCTTCTCGATTGGTTTCAGCGCGAACCTGGACGGAATGGCGGGCAGGTGGGCGAACGTCCATTTGCCGCGCTTGACCTCCTCCGCCTCGGGCATCCCGATCTCGAGCAGGTGGCCGACCGCCGACGACAGCACGTGGTCCGCGCTCTCGTAATAGTCGTCGTGCTTCGTGAAACCGCCGAGCGCGCGCGCGAGGTCGGCGGCGACGGACGGTTTCTCGGCAATGATGAGGCGTTTGGTCATTGGGGGGTGGCAGTCCCGCCGGGGCGGCCTGCCGCGGCTGCGGCGCAACGGCCTGACGGTGCGTGCGGAGCGGCAGATAGTACCGAAGGTGTTGTGGCCGGAGCAAGAAAACCTTCGGCCAGGGTCCGCGAATCGGGCCCCAACGCGCGCGGGCGCCCGCGCCCGCGCGAGGCTGGGGTCATTTGTTCAGCCGAGGCGCTGCCACATTCCGCCGGGGAGCGCCGCCACGCGGCCGGTGAGTTCGAGCGCCGTCAGCGTGGCGATCACCGCCGCCGCCGCAAGGCCGCAGCGGGAGGCGAGAGTGTCGATCCCGGCCGGCGCATGCCCGAGCGCGGCCAGGACGGCCGACCCCACGGCGTCCTCGCTGCCGTCCTCGCGCGCGGTCGCGCCGGGCGCCGGCGCGACCAGGGGCAGCCGCAGCTCGTCGAGGATGTCCTGCGCGGTTTCGACCAGTTTTGCGCCTTCGCGGAGCAGCTTGTGGCAGCCCTTTGAAAAGGGGGAGTGGATGGAGCCGGGGAGGGCGAACACCTCGCGGCCCTGCTCGCCGGCGAACCGCGCGGTGATCAGCGATCCCGAAGACAAGGTCGCCTCGACCACGAGCACGCCGCGCGCGAGCCCGCTGAGCAGCCGGTTGCGGCGCGGGAAGTTCGCGGGCAGCGGCGGTGTGCCCGGGGCGAACTCGGAAATCAGCGCGCCGCGCGCCGCGAGCGCATGCGCCAGGTCGCGGTTGCGCGCCGGGTAGACGCGGTCGAGCCCCGTGCCGACCACGGCGATGCTGCTGCCCGCATGGTCGAGGGCGCCGCGATGCGCCGCGGCGTCGATGCCGAGGGCGAGTCCGCTCCCGATCGTGAGACCGGCCGCGGACAGCGCGGCCGCGAACGCATGGGCATCCGCGCAGCCCTGCGGCGTCGCATTGCGGCTGCCGACGATCGCCAGCGCCGGCCGGGTGAGCAGCTCGCGCCGGCCGAGGCAATAGAACGCCGGGGGGGGATCGCTGATTTCGAGCAGCGCGCGTGGATAGTCGGCGTCATCCCAGGCGACGAGCGAGGCCCCGGGTTCGGCCAGCCAAAGGAGCGTGCGCGCGAGCCGTTCGCGATCCGGTGCGGCACCCATGGCCCTGGCCGTCGCCGGTTCGGTGAGCGCGGCACGGCGCTGCGCAGGGTTCGCCGCGAGCACGGCCTCCGGGCTGCCGAACGCGCGCAGCAAATCGGCGAGCGGACGCGGGGCGATGCCGGACAGCTGCAGCGAAACCCAGGCTTCGGCGCGTGCGTCGGCGCTCATCGCGGGATCGACGCGCGGTTCGACCGGCCGGCGCGCGGGCGAGCGCTACGGATTGCGCACGTAATCGCCGGCTTCGACGGGATCGGTCGTGTTGAGCAGGATGGCGAACGACACGTTGTCGAAGACGCGGAACACGAAGAGAAGGCCGATCCGCTCGGCGGGGAGGTTGATGTAATAGTTCGAGAGGAAGCGGAGCACCGGATCCGGCTGGACGGATTCCCGCTTGTCCGGAACCGGTGGAATGACGCGCTCGATTGCGAGCACCGTGCCGACGTCGACGCCGTCGTTCTTTCCCTTGTCCAGCGTGACGATCATGCCGCGGCCGGCTTCGATCGAATTGCCCTCCAGCCGCAGGATGCGGCCGGAGATCGGCTTGTCGGGGGCGTGCGGCACGTAATTGACGATCTGCTCGCGCGGCGCCGGCACCAGCCGGTCCTCGACCAGGATCTCCTCGCGCGCGGTGACGATCCGCAGCGTCGATACCTCGCCGAAGCGCTCGATCCTGGCCGATCCGAGGAACCGCTGCTCGTAGCCCAGGACGATGTCGGGATTCTCGAACGAGACGTATCGCGGTCCGGCGCGGTAGATGTACCAGAGGTCGCCCAGCTTGGGGTCGATGCCGGCGGCGTACATCACGTCGCCTTCGCCGCGGATGACGCGCTCCCCGCGTCCGGCGACGATCTGCGCTGCACCGGCGAGGCCCTCCGGGCCGGTGATGAGCGGCCGCGTGAGCCATGCGTCGATGTCGCCCGGCGGGATGCTGGCGATCGCGTCGACGTCGATGGGGGTCGACCGGATCGTCGGCGAGACGCGCACGGTATTGCGTTCGAGGACGAGCTGCGGGGGTGTCGCGGACTGTCCGGCACTGGCCGGCACGGCGGGCAGCAAGACCACGACGTCACCCGGATAGATCCAGTGCGGATTCTTGATTTCGGTGCGGTTCATCCGCCAGATTTCCGGCCAGCGCCAGGGATCCCGCAGGAATTTTTTTGCTATCCCCCAGAGCGTGTCGCCTTTTTGCACGACGTACCGGTCGGGCGGGGACGGCGCGAGCGCGATATCGGCGGCACGCGCGGAGACCGCGCCCAGAACGAGCAGCGCGGCGCAGACCGCGACCAGGCGTTTTGGTATGCTAAACTGCTGACGCATAAAGCCTCTTCCGGTAGAGGGGGGGCATGCCGACGGTCTAAACCAACGTCCTAAACCGCCGCAAAATAAGGGCTTAAGCGCAATTCTGCATCCCGAGTCCGCATTTTGCAAGCTAGCTCAGTTCTGCTCCGATGGCGCTCCTCAATATCCTCGAATATCCGGACCCCCGGTTACGCAAAGTCGCGACGGCGGTGGCCGCGGTAACCCCGGACATCCAGAAGCTCGTTCGCGACCTGGCCGAGACGATGTACGCGGCGCCGGGCGTCGGGCTTGCGGCAACGCAGGTTGACGTCCACAAGCGCGTGATCGTCATCGACATTTCCGAGGCGCGCGACGATCTTCGGGTGTTCATCGATCCTGAAATCGTCGCGGCCGAAGGCGAGGCCGAACGCGAAGAAGGCTGCCTTTCGGTCCCCGGCTTCTATGACAAGGTCACCCGCGCCGCGACGATCACCGTGCGTGCGCAGGACGAACGCGGCAACCGATTCGAACTCGACGCGGACGGGCTGCTCGCCGTGTGCGTGCAGCACGAGATGGACCATCTGCTCGGGAAAGTCTTCGTCGATCACCTTTCGCCGCTGAAGCGCGCGCGGCTGTCCGCCCGCTTGCGCAAGAAGCAACGGCTCGCGGGTTAGTGGCCTGTAACGGCCGTTGGTGTACTGCTTCGCAAACAGGCACACTCATCAACCGCGCCTTGCGCACCCCAGCGTCGTTGCTCGTCGTTGTGTGGTGCCCGCCACACCGCCTCCTCGCGCCTGGCTGGAGCGCGAAACGCCTCGGTTTCCGAGTGCGCCTGTTTGCGAAGCAGTACACCAGCGCGTGCGGATCGCCGTGATGCGCGTCGGGTTTGCCGGCACGCCCGCCTTTGCCGCCTCGGCGCTGGCCGCCATCCTCGCCCGCGGTTTCGCCGTCCCGGTCGTCGTGACCCAGCCCGATCGGCCGCAGGGGCGCGGGTTGAAGACAGCGGCGCCGCCGGTCAAGGCGCTGGCGGCCGAGCACGGGTTGGCGGTGCAGCAGCCCGCTTCGCTCAAGACCGACGCGGCGCGCGCCGCGCTGCTGGCGCTCCCCATCGATGTGCTCGTCGTCGCCGCCTACGGGCTGATCCTGCCGCAGGCGGTGCTCGCCTGGCCCCGGCACGGCTGCCTCAACATCCATGCCTCGCTGCTCCCGCGCTGGCGCGGCGCGGCGCCGATCCACCGCGCGCTGCTCGCGGGCGACGCGGAAACGGGGATCACGATCATGGAGATGGACGCCGGACTCGACACCGGACCGATCCACGACGTCGCGCGGATACCGGTCGCGCAGCGGGAAACCGGCGGCTCGCTGCACGACACGCTCGCGCGGCTCGGCGCGCAGGCGGTGGTGGGCGTGCTCGACCGCCTTGCGCGGGACGGGACCCTCCGGGGCACCCCGCAACCGGCGGAGGGTGTGACGTACGCGTCGAAAATCACCCGTGCCGATACCGCGATCGACTGGCGCACGGAGGCGGCGGCCATCGACCGCCAGGTGCGGGCGTTCGACCCCGCACCGGGGGCCTTCACGGCGCTGGCCGGCGTTCCCGTCAAGCTGTGGGTGGCGGAACCCGCGGCCGGGGTGGCGCGGCCTGCCGACCCCGGCGTCGTGCTCGCCACCGAGGCGGGCGGCTTGGTGGTCGCCTGCGGCCGCGGCGCGCTGCGCCTGATCGAGCTGCAGCCCGCGGGCGGCCGGCGGATGGCTGCGGCGGCGTTCGCCGCCGGCCGGAGGATCGCCGCCGGCGATCGGTTCGACGTCGTGCCGGCCTAGCGCCGCGCAGGCCGACGATGGAAGAAGCACAGCGCCAGGCCACGCTCGTCGTCCACCGGGTGTTGACCGGCACGTCCCTGCCGGCCGCGCTCGCGCTGTTCGCCCCCGTGGAGTCGTCGGCGGTGAGCCCGGGGCGACGCCGGTCGCTGGTGCAGGAACTTGCGTACGGGACCCTCCGGCACTGGGGCACGCTCGACGCGCTCGTCGGGAAGCTGGCCGCCAAACCGCTGACCGACCCTGCGCTCGGCGTGCTGATCGCGATCGCGCTGTACCAGATCGACCACACGCGGGCGCCGCCGTTTGCGGTCGTCGACCACGCGGTGAACACGGCCGCGAGGATTGCGCGCCCGGCCGCGAAGGCGCTGGTGAATGCCCTGCTGCGCCGCTATCTGCGCGAGCGCGAGGCGTTGAACGCCGCGGTGTTCGACGACCCGGTGGCGCGCTGGTCGTATCCGCGGTGGTGGATCAACCGCGTTTGCGCCGAGTATCCCGCGGACTGGGAAGCGATCCTCGCGGCGGGGAACGAGCGCCCTCCGCTCGCGTTGCGCGTGAACCTGCGGGCGACCACGCGCGAGGCCTTCCTCGGCGCCTGCGCCGGTGCCGGGATCGGCGCGGTCGCCGCGGGGGCCGCCGGCGTCATCATCGATCCGCCGCGGCCGGTTCCCGAACTGCCGGGATACCGCGACGGCTGGTTCGCCGTGCAGGATCTGGGCGCGCAGCTCGCCGCGCCGTTGCTGCGGCCGGAAGCGGGGATGCGGGTGCTCGACGCGTGCGCCGCACCGGGCGGGAAAACCGCGCATCTCTGCGAACTCGCGGACGTCAGCCTCGTCGCGCTCGACAGCGACCTTGCGCGGCTTGCACGCGTCCGCGAGACCCTCGTTCGCCTGAAGCACGACGGCGGCAGGGTCGAGGTGGTGGCGGGGGACGCCGGCGCGCCGGACGCGTGGTGGGACGGCCGGGCATTCGATCGCGTGCTGGTGGACGCTCCGTGCACGGCGGGGGGCGTCGTGCGCCGCCATCCCGACGGCAAGTGGCTGCGCCGGCCGGGAGACATCGCGAGCTTCGCGCGGCAGCAGGCGCGGATCCTCGATGCGCTGTGGCCGTGCGTGGCGAGGGGCGGGCTGCTCCTGTATGCGACCTGCGCGATCTTTCGCGACGAAAACGAGGCCCAGATCGAGGCGTTCCGGGCCCGGCACGCCGATGCGTTGCATGAACCCCTCACCTTTCCGGCTGAGGTGGTCCATCGAGGGGGTCAACTCTTGCCTTCGCTCCCGGGCGCAGCGCACAATCAGGACGGGTTTTTCTACGCGCTCGTCCGCAAGGGTTGAACCGGCACCACGCCAGCGCGCGCGGGGCGCGCATCGGCCGTGCCCCTGTCCCGTCCGCCTGACCCCCGCCCCGTGTCCCCCCGCGCTGTCCGCCGGCATGCCGCATAACTCTCAACTGCACTCTGCCGGGATCGGCCGCCGCAGCGCGCTGCAGCGGCTGCTGGGGCTCGCCGCCGGTGCCGCCCTCGCGTCGCTGGCCGCCACGCTGAGCGCCCCCGCGCGCGCGGACACCATCGTCGTCAAGTCGGCCGAGCTCCGCGCGGAAGACGACGACTTCGTTCTCAATGCCGACTTCGAGCTGACCGTGAACGCGACGCTCGAGGAAGCGCTGCAGCGGGGCGTGCCGTTGTATTTCATTCTGGAGTTCGACATTTCCCGGCCGCGCTGGTACTGGTTCGACGACAAGGTTCTGTCGTATTCCGCGCAGTACCGGATTACCTGGAACGCGCTGACGCGGCAATACCGCGTGTCGAGCGGCCTGTTCGGCCAGACGCTCTACACGCTGGAAGAGGTCGAGCGGTTCCTGTCGCGCGTGACATCCCGGCCCGTCGCGCGCCGCGACCAGTTGCAGAAAGGCGCGCGCTACGACGCGACGCTGCGGCTGCGGCTCGACGTCAACCAGCTGCCCAAGCCGTTCCAGGTCGACGCGCTGGCCTCGCGCGAATGGTCGCTGCAGTCCGACTGGCATCGGTGGAGCTTCAACGCATGATTGCGCACGCGGCCGACACGCCGGCGCGATACGATTTCGTGCGCGCCATGGAGGCCGCATGAGCTCCGCGCTCGGCTCGCGCAGCGTGCGCGGGCTGCTCATCGTCGGTGCCGGCCTCGGCGCGATTTCGCTGTTCCTGCTGGCCACGGCGACCGCGAACACGGGCTTGTTCGCGGGCAGCTACGACGTGTTGCTGGTGCTGAACACCGTGATGGTGGGGCTGCTGATGGTGCTCGTCGGCTATCAGCTCTGGCGGTTGCGGCGGAAGCTCCGGAAGGGCATCTTCGGTTCCCGACTCGCGTTGCGGCTCGTGCTGCTCTTCGCGCTGGTCGCGGTGCTGCCCGGCGCGCTCGTGTACGCGGTTTCGGTGCAGTTCCTGGGCAAGAGCATCGAGAGCTGGTTCGACGTGCGCGTGGATCGCGCGCTCGAGGGCGGCCTCAACCTCGGGCGCAGTTCGCTCGACTACCTGCTGAAGGAAACGGGCAACAAGGCCGCCCAGATGGCGCTGTCGCTCTCCGAAGGCGGCACTGCCACCATCGCGACGCGCCTTGCCCGCGCCGCGGAACAGGCCGGCGTGTTCGAGGCGACGCTGTTCTCGGCGACCGGCAGCGTGCTCGCGGTCGGCGGCATCGGCAGTTCGACGGCGCCGCCGGAGCCTCCGCCGGCACAGGCGCTGCGCCGGGCGCGACTGCAGCAGCCGTACGAGGCGATCGAGACCGCGCAGGACGGCAGGCTGGTGCTGCACGTCGTCGTGCCGGTGAACACCGACGACCGGCTGGAGCCGCTCAAGCTGCTGCATGTCGTCGAGCCGGTGCCGCGGGCGCTCGCAGCGGACGTCGACAAGGTGAAGGAAGGGTGGAGCGACTACCAGAAGATCGCGTTCGAGCGGCGGGGGCTGAAGCGGTTGTACGCGTTGACGCTGACGCTGACGCTGCTGCTCGCGCTCACCACGGCGCTCGGCCTCGCCGTCGTTCTCTCGGAGCGTTTTTCCGCGCCGCTCGGGCTGCTCGCCGAAGGCACGCGCGCCGTCGCGCAGGGCGATTTCACGCGGCGGCAGCCCGTCACCTCGCGCGACGAGCTGGGCGTGCTCACCGAGGCGTTCAACAGGATGACCGCGCAACTCGCCGAGGCACAGCAACGGACCGAAGAGAGCCGCCGCGCGACCGAGACCACGCGCGCCTATCTCGAGAGCATCCTCGGCAACCTGTCGGCGGGCGTGCTGGCCTTCGACGACGGCTACCGGCTGCGCACCGCCAACGCGAGCGCCGCCGTGATCCTGCAGCAGCCGCTCGCGGAGCTGACCGGGGTTGCTCTCGCCGACTGGGGAGCCCGGTACGCGGCGCTCGCGCCGGTGGCGGAGTTGATCAACGAAGGCTTTCTCGCGAGTCGCGACGGGCACTGGCAACGGCAGGCCGAGCTTCCGGTCGCGAGCCTGACGCGCGTGCTGCTCCTGCGCGGCTCGCGCCTTCCGGTCACCCCGGTCGCCGGCTACGTGGTAGTCTTCGACGATGTCACCGACCTCGCGCAAGCCCAGCGCGATGCGGCGTGGGCGGAAGTCGCTCGGCGGCTCGCCCATGAGATCAAGAATCCCCTGACCCCGATCCAGCTGTCGGCAGAGCGACTGGAGCACAAGCTTGCGGCGAAACTGAGCGGCCCGGACCAGGAAACGCTGAAGCGCGGCGCGCAGACGATCATTGCGCAGGTGGCCGCGATGAAGCACATGGTCGACGACTTCGCGATCTACGCGAGGCAGCCGCGGCCGGGGACGATGCAAGCGGTCGATCTCGCGGGCCTCTTGCAGGACGTGCTCGCGTTGTACGACAATCTCCGCCCGCACCTCGCGCTGTCGCTTCCGCCCGAGCCGATTCTCATCCACGGCGAACCCACCCGTCTGCGCCAGGTGTTCCACAATCTCCTACAGAATGCGATCGATGCGCAGGCCGAGGCCGCGGAGCCCCGCTACGAGATCACGCTCGAGACGCGCGGCGACACGGTGGAGCTCGCGCTCGCCGACGCCGGCTCCGGATTCGCCGATGACGTTCTCCATCGGGCCTACGAGCCCTACGTGACGACCAAGGCGAAAGGCACCGGGCTCGGGCTCGCGATCGTGAAGAAGATCATCGAAGAGCACGGCGGGCACGTCCTGCTCGCGAACCGCGCGCCGCGGGGCGCGTGCGTGACGCTCTCGTTTCCCCGCGCTGCCGGCAAGGCGGCGTAGCACAGGCGCATGATGATCCAGGCCAAGGAAATCCTCATTGTCGACGACGAGGTCGGCATACGCGAGTTGCTGTCCGAGATCCTGCAGGACGAGGGATACCGCGTCTGTCTCGCCGAAAACGCCACGCAGGCGCGCGCCTACCGCGTGCGGCAGCAGCCGGCGCTGGTGCTGCTCGACATCTGGATGCCCGACACCGACGGAGTGACGCTGCTGCGCGAATGGGCGGCGGCAGGGCAGCTGACGATGCCCGTGGTGATGATGTCGGGGCACGGCACCATCGAAACGGCGGTCGAGGCGACGAAAGTGGGCGCTTTCGATTTCCTGGAAAAGCCGGTCGGACTGCAGAAGCTCCTCGGCACCGTTTCGCGGGCGCTCAAGGCGGCCTCGGCGAAAGAGCCCCATCAGGTCTCGCTGGCGGCGCTGGGCTCGGGAGCCGCAATCCGCGAAGTCGAGCGCCAGCTCGAACAGATTCTCGTGGCGCGCAAGCCGATCCTGATCCTGGGCGAGCCGGGCACGGGGCACGACGCCACCGCGCGCGCGCTGCACCGGGCGCAAACGCCGTGGATCGCGCTTGCCGGCGGAGCGCGCCTCGTCAGCAATCCGCTCGCGCTGCTCGAGGAAGCCCGCGAGGGGACGCTCTTTTGCGCCGAGATCGGCCTCTACTCGAAGGCCGAGCAGAAGGGCCTCGCGTTCCTGCTGTCGAGACTCGAGCGCGCCGAGGTCACCCTCGTCTGCGCGAGCGCCGAGCCGCTGGCGAACCTCGCGACCGAAGGCAAGTTCGACGCGGCGCTCCTGTCGGCGCTCGCGTCGGGCGCCGTGCTCCTGCCGCCGCTGCGCGCGCGGCGCGAGGATGTTCATGCGCTGATCGACCGGTTCTGGCGCGCGGCGGCGAACGAATGGCGCGCCGCGCTGCCGGCGCACGCAGCGAAGCCGGCAGCGATGCCGGAGCCGCCGGCGCTCAACGTGCTTGCCGGCGCGTCGTGGCCCGGCAACCTCGACCATCTGCAGAACGTGATCGCCAACCTGGTCCAGAACGGCGGGGAGATCACGCCCGAGCACGTCAAGCGGCTGCTGGGCGAGGCGGCGGTGCCGCGCCGCAGCATCGCGCCGGAGATCACCGAGCGCTTCTTCGAGCTGCCGCTGCGCGAGGCGCGCGAGGCGTTCGAGCGCATCTACTTCGAGCAGTTGCTGGGGCGTGAGCAGAGCAACATGAGCAAGGTGGCGGAGCAGGCCGGGCTCGAGCGGACGCACCTCTATCGCAAGCTGAAGCAGCTCAACATCCGCTTTTCCCGCCGCGGCGACGACCCCGCGGCCTGACCCCGCGGCCTGACCCCGCCCGCCTGTCTCCCCCCGCCTTGACCGCGACCGCCGATTCCCGCAAGCGCATGGCGCCGCTCGTCGTCGGCGCGATCGGCGTCGTCTACGGCGACATCGGCACGTCGCCGCTGTACACGTTGCGCCAGTGCTTCACCGGCCAGCACCCGCTCGCGCTGACGCACGATAACGTGCTCGGCATCCTCTCGATCATCTTCTGGTCGCTGATCGTCGTGGTCACGCTCAAGTACGTCACGCTGATCATGCGCGCCGACAACCGCGGCGAGGGCGGCATCCTGGCGCTGACGGCGCTGGTCTCGCGCGGAATTCCGGACAATGCGCGGCGCCGCTGGTGGCTGATCGGGTTCGGCATCTTCGGGGCCGCGATGTTCTACGGCGACGGCATGATCACGCCCGCCATTTCCGTGCTCGGCGCCGTCGAGGGCCTGGAGATCATCGCGCCCCAGCTGCACCAGTACATCGTCCCGGTGACGCTCGTGATCATCGTCCTGCTGTTCGCCATCCAGAAGCGCGGCACGGCGAGCGTGGGCTCGCTGTTCGGGCCCGTGATGTGCGTGTGGTTCGTCGTCCTGGCGGTCCTGGGGGTGCTGCAGATCGAAAGCAATCCGGCGGTGCTCGCTGCGGTCAATCCCGCCTACGCGATCGGGTTCGTGCTCGCTAGCCCGGGTCTCGCCTTTCTCGCGCTCGGCGCCGTGGTGCTGGCGGTGACGGGGACCGAAGCGCTGTACGCGGACATGGGCCACTTCGGCGCGATGCCGATACGCCGGGCATGGATCTTCTTCGTCGCGCCTGCGCTGGTGCTCAATTACTTCGGCCAGGGCGCGCTGCTGCTCGCCGACCCGGCCGCGATCAAGAACCCGTTCTACCTGCTCGCGCCGCAGTGGGCGCTGATCCCGCTCGTGATCCTTGCGACCTGCGCGGCGATCATCGCGTCGCAGGCGGTCATCTCGGGCGCCTTCTCATTGACGCGCGCCGCCATCCAGATGGGCTACTGTCCCCGGCTGAAAATACAGCACACGTCATCCCGCGAGATCGGCCAGATCTACGTGCCGTTCATCAACTGGTCGCTGCTCGTCGCGGTCATGCTGCTCGTGGTCGGCTTCCACAGCTCGGACAACCTGGGCGGGGCGTACGGGATCGCCGTCACGCTGGCGATGCTGATCGATTCCGTGCTCATCTTCTTCGTGATGCGACGGCTGTGGCGCTGGCCGCTGTGGCTTGCCGTGGCGATCGTCGTCCCGCTGGTGCTGATCGACGTCGCGTTCCTCGGCTCGAATGCGCTCAAGATCCCCGACGGCGGATGGTTCCCGCTGTTGATCGGCGGCGTGGTGTTCACGCTGCTCACGACGTGGAAGCGCGGCCGGATCGTGTTGCTGGACCGGCTGTCCGAGGACACGATGCCGCTCGACGTTTTCATCGAGAGCATCGCGGCGAGCCCCGCCACGCGGGTGCCGGGCACGGCGGTGTTCCTGACCTCGACCCCGAACCGGGTGCCGCACGCGCTGTTGCACAACCTGAAGCACAACAAGGTGCTGCACGAGCGCGTCGTCTTCCTCAACATCGTCACCCGCGACATTCCGCGCGTGGAGCCATCGGAGCGCGTGGCCATCGAGGACATCGGCAGCCAGTTCTGGCAGGTGCGCGCGGATTTCGGGTTCGCCGAGGATCCCGACGTGCCGGCGCTGCTCGACGCCTGCGGCCGCGCCGGATTCGAGTTCGACATGATGGACACGTCGTTCTTCGTCTCGCGCGAAACCCTGATCGCGACCGTCTCGCCGGGCATGGCGCTGTGGCGCGAGCGCCTGTTCGTGTCGATGTCCAGAAACGCCGCCAAGGCGAGCGATTTCTTCCGCATCCCGACCAATCGGGTGGTGGAGCTCGGTACGCAGGTCGAGTTGTAACCCGTGAACCGCGCTCGGGCTGCGCGCCGTCAGGCGGCGCCGACGTGCCCGCGCATCGCTTTCAGCGCCTTGCTCTCGATCTGGCGGATCCGTTCCGCGGACACGCCGTACTCGTCGGCGAGATCCTGCAGCGTCGCCGTGTCGTCCTCACGCAACCACCGCGCCTCGATGATGCGGCGGCTGCGCGCGTCGAGCCCGTCCAGCGCCCGCTTCAGTCCCGCGGAACGGCTGCGGCCGGTTTCGACGACTTCGTAGATCTTCGCCGGGTCGTCGTCGGCGTCCGAAAGGTACGCAATCGGCGTCACCGTGTCGCCGTCGTCGCCGGGTTGTGGCTCCAGTGCGACGTCCGGGCTCGACAGCCGTGTTTCCATCGCGACCACTTCCTCCGGCTTGACGCCGAGCTCCCGGGCGATCGACCTGACTTCGGCCGGCGTCAGCGCATGCGCGCTCTTCTTCATGCTGCGGAGGTTGAAGAACAGCTTGCGCTGCGCCTTTGTCGTCGCGATCTTCACCAGGCGCCAGTTGCGCAGGATGTATTCGTGGATTTCCGCGCGGATCCAATGCAGCGCGAACGACACCAGGCGCACGCCGCGGTCCGGGTCGAACCGCCGCACGGCTTTCATCAGGCCGATGTTGCCTTCCTGGATGAGGTCGGCCTGCGGCAGCCCGTAACCGGCGTACTTGCGGCTGACCGCGACCACGAGCCGCAGGTGCGAGAGCACCAGCTGCCGCGCGGCGTCGATGTCGTCGTCGCGCTGCAGGCGACGGCCGCAGTCCTGCTCCTGCTCGGGCGTCAGCAGCGGAAACCGGTTCACCGCCTGGATGTAATGGTCGAGACTCCCCAGCGAGGCGGGGGTCGGAAAGGCCAATGCAGTGGCAGTCATCAAAGGCTCCTCATGCGGGGCGGCCGCTGCGGCGGGAAACCGAACTGCCGCCGATCGCTACCCCAAAACCAATACTAGCACTCGGGAGGTGAGAGTGCTAAGCGCCGGGAAAAGTTCCCGAGCGAATTTGTCGGGTACGCCGGAGAACCCTGGTTTGGGCCCGGGCTGCCTGCGGATCGGGATCGGCGCCAACGTATCGGTAGCCCGGGGCTCCGGCCGCTGCCGATCCGGCCTTCAGGGCTGCCCTCTCATGTCAAGTGCGCTTCTGCGGTGGGGTAAGGGCCTGTTGGTCAATCACTTGAACATTTGACTCGCTGGACTTGGGCGTGCTGCGTCGTTGCGAATCGCTGGTGTGGCTTGCCGCACGGCGCGCTCCGCGCCTGGCACCGCATCCCAATCCAGCGGCCAAATGTCCAAGTTACTTCCGCACAGACCCCAAGCACCAACAGCTTGCTTTCATCCGAGGAGCGCGTCGACGAACTCCGCCACGACGAATGGCCGCAAATCGTCGACGCCCTCACCGACCCCGATGAACTTCAGCGGGATCGGATGCTGCTTGGCGATAGCCGCGACAACGCCGCCCTTGGCCGTGCCGTCGAGCTTGGTCAGGATGAGGCCGGTCAGGCCGAGCGCGTCGTCGAACGCCCTGACCTGCGCCAGCGCGTTCTGGCCAGTGTTGGCGTCGAGCACGAGCAGCGTCTCGTGCGGCGCCGACGGATCGGTCTTCTGGATCACGCGGCGCACCTTCCGGATCTCGTCCATCAGGTTGAGTTGCGTGGGCAGGCGGCCCGCCGTGTCGGCCAGGACGACGTCGACACCTCGCGCCCGCGCCGCGGCGATGGCGTCGAACATGACGGCGGCGGGGTCGCCGCCGCCTTGGGCGATCACGGCGACGTTGTTGCGCTCCCCCCAGACCGCCAGTTGTTCCCGGGCCGCGGCCCGGAACGTGTCGCCGGCCGCCAGGAGCACGGACAGACCCTGCCCCTGCAAGTGCTTGGCCAGCTTGCCGATCGACGTCGTCTTGCCGGCCCCGTTGACCCCGGCGAGCATGATGACGAACGGCCGCGCGCCAGTCACCGCGAGCGGGGCTTCGAGCGGCGCGAGCAGGTCAACGAGCGCAGCCTTGAGGAGCGCCTTCGGATCGGCATCGCCGCCCGCGCGCTTCCAGCGCCCGGCCAGGTCGTCGAGCAGGTGCCGGGTCGCGGGCATCCCGACATCGGCGGTGATGAGCGCCGTCTCGAGCTCCTCCCGCGTCTCGTCGTCGAGCGTGCGGCGGACGAACGCGCTGGTGAGCGCGCCGGCGAGTTTTTCACGCGAGCGCCCGAGCCCTTCCTTGAGCCGCTCGGTCCACGGCTTCTTCTCGCCGGGGTCTGCGGGCGCCTTGCGTTTGAAGAGGTCAAGCATGGATGCAGAGGCGACGCGGTTCTCGCGCATCGGCGGTGAACGGAGGCGGCGCCGGCGGGCAGGCGCCGGACGAAGCTATAATTTTACCTCTCCTGGCGGCCGCACCGTGGCGGCGCCCCCATTTTCCCCGGATCCCCCCTTGCCGACCGCCGCCGGAAATCGCGTGCGCATCATCGGCGGCGCCTTTCGCGGCCGGATCGTCCGCTTCCCACCGACCGAGGGCCTGCGACCGACCCCGGATCGCGTCCGCGAAACCCTGTTCAACTGGCTCGGGCAGGATCTCGCCGGTCGCTGCTGCCTCGAACTCTTCGCGGGGACCGGCGTGCTGTCGCTCGAAGCGCTGTCCCGCGGCGCCGCGCTGGCGGTCGCGGTCGACCGCAGCCACGCGCTGATCGACGCGCTCCGGACAACCGGCGAGGTGTTCGGTACCCGGGCGCTCGAAACCCACTGCGCGCAAGCCCGGGCATGGATCGGCGTCGAGCGGCGCGACTTCGACGTGATCTTTCTCGACCCGCCGTTTCGTGACGACCCGTGGGCGTGGCTGCTCCCGGCCTGTGCGCAGCGCCTCGCGCCGGGCGGTTGCCTCTTCGCCGAAGCGGGCCATGCCCTTTCGCCGCCCGCCTCCCTCGCGACCTGGCGCAGCGACAAGGCGGGGCAGGTGCATTATCATCTTTTCGTGAAAACCGAGCCGCCATGCTGACCATCGTTTACCCCGGCACCTTCGACCCCTTCACCCGCGGCCACGAGGACCTCGTGCGCCGCGCCGCACGGTTGTTCGACCGCGTGGTGGTCGGCATCGCCGACAGCGCGGCGAAGCGGCCCTTTTTCGACACCGCCGAACGGGTCGCGATGGCCACGGAGGTCCTCCTGCCGTTTCGCAACGTCACGGTGATGCCGTTTTCGTCGTTGCTCATGGATTTCGTGCAGTCGCAAGGGGGGCGGGCGATCCTGCGCGGCCTGCGTGCGGTGTCCGATTTCGAGTACGAATTTCAGATGGCCGGGATGAACCGGCACCTCTATCCGGACGTCGAAACCCTGTTCCTGACCCCCTCGGAGCAGTACATGTTCATCTCGGCCACGATCGTGCGCGAGATCGCGAAGTTCGGCGGCGACGTTTCCGATTTCGTCCCCCCTGCGGTCATGGCGCGGCTGCGGGAAAAGACGGCCACCGGCGGTGCCGCGGGTCCCGGCTAGCGCCGGCCCCGCGTTCCCGTCCAGCCGCACCGGGGAGAGGGCGCGATGGCGCTTGTCATCACCGACGAATGCATCAACTGCGACGTTTGCGAGCCGGAATGCCCGAACGACGCCATTTCGCAGGGGCCGGAGATCTACGTGATCGACCCCATGAAATGCACGGAGTGCGTCGGGCACTTCGACACGCCGCAATGCGTGGAAGTCTGCCCGGTCGACTGCATCCCGGTGAACCCGGACTGCGTGGAAACGAAGGATCAGCTGCGCCTCAAGTACGAGGGGCTGATGGCGGCGAAGACGGCGGCGTGACGCCGTTTCCTAACCGTTCGCGGCGAGCGGCAGCGCGTCCGGCTGCGCGATGACGGAATCGATCGCCGCCACCTCTTCGTCGAGCGCCCTGATCTGCGCCGCCAGCGCCGCCACCGACTCTTCGAGCTCGGCCACGCGCGCCTCGAGCTCGCCGCTCGTACCCTGGATGCGCTTGATGCTGTCGAGGCGGCGGCGCAACTGGAGGTGATGTTCGCGGACCTGGGTCTCGAGGGGCGACATCACCGCCCGCAGCCAGGTGTCGACGTCGCGGTTCGCGATGTCGTAGCCGTGCTTCACCCGCGAGGCGATCGTCTCGAAAAACCGCCGCATCAGCGCGAACTTGGCCTTGCTCACCATGTTCCACAACGTGTTGAACTGCGTGTTGTAGGCGCGCTCGAGCCGTTCGATTTCCTTCTGGTACTTCAGCATCGAAAACGGCGGCGCAGCAAGACGCTCGAGGTCGCGCTCTTCGGCGAAGCGCGCGTACATCGCCTGCATGAGTTCCTGGATTTCAGCGGTCTCCTTCGCGGCGCGGTCGAAATCGGAGTGGATGGTCCCGAAGAAGTCGCTCATCGCGCCGCGGATGCCTTTCGTGAACGGGCTGGCCTCGATCCGGCGCCGGGTCTGGCCCGCGTTCGCGCGCAGGGCATCGAACCCGATGCAGTCGAACAGGCGGTTCGCGTGCTCGGTGAACACGGTGCGCAACGCGGTGAACCGGTGCAGGTCGCGCTCGAAGAGCGCCTTTTCGTCGCGGATGCGGTTCATCATGTGCACGACGACATCCTGATTCTTGCCGCGCAGCTCGGAGAGCTCCGCGAGCTGCGCCGCGACGCCGTTCCGCCGGGCGTCGAGCGTCGCTCGCGCGCCGGCGGCCAGCGCGCGGACCTCGGAGCGGATGGCGCTGCCGACGATCTCCCGTTTGGCCGGAATCATCCGGCCCGACAGCGCCGCCTCGAGCGCGGGCAGCCGGCTCCGCGCAAGGAGCGCGTCATCGCCGTTGACTTTCGCGAGCAGCGCCTTCTGCGCGGAGACGGCGAAGACCTGGGTCGCCGAAATGCCCAGCACCCGCGCGGAGTCCGCCACCTGCCTGCCGATCTCGGCGTCGACGTCGGTCTCCGCCTTCAACTCGTCCCACAGGCCGTCGATCTTGTTCAGGACAACGATGCGGTTGGCCTTCGCCGCCGTCTCTTCGCCGGCAAGATGCTGGGTCCACACGTCGAGGTCCGTCTTCGTCACGCCGGCGTCGGCGGCGAGGATGAACAGCACCGCGTGCGCGTCGGGCAGCTGGCTCAGCGTGAGCTCGGGCTCGGCGCCGATCGCGTTGAGTCCCGGCGTGTCGAGAATCACGAGGCCCTGCTGCAGCAGCGGATGCGGAAAGTTGATGACCGCGTGACGCCAGCAGGGAATGTCGACGGCGTCATCGCCGGCTTCGCGGGCTGCGGTGCCGTCGACATCATGGAGGCCGTAGGTCGCGGCCTCCGCGGCCGGCACGCGCTTGACCTGCGAGACCTGCCGCAGCGCCTCGCCCATCTGGTCGGCCGACGCGAGGTCGAGCGCCACCACCGTCCACTCCTCCGGATAACGCTTGAATTCGGCGACGCTCGCGTCCCTCAACCGCGTCTCGATCGGCAACAGGCGAATCGCCGGGGGATCCGACGGGTCGTAGAGCAGCTCGGTCGGGCACATCGTCGTGCGTCCGGCCGAGGACGGCAGCAGCCGCTTGCCGAAATCGGCGAAGAAAATCGCGTTGATCAGCTCGGATTTGCCGCGCGAGAATTCGGCGACGAAGGCGACGATCAGCTGGTCGTGCCGGAGGCGCTCCTGCAGGTGCTGGAGTTTGAGGTCGACCCGGGCGTCGGCCAGGTCCTGCTGCTGCAGCCAGTCGTGCAGCGCGGAAATGCCGGCGGAGAGACGGCGCCGCCAGTCACCGTAGGCTTCGAAACGGGCGGCGAGGTCGCGCGTCGCTTTCAATTCGGCTCTCCTGCGGTTCCCCCGCACCGGGGGCGGGATCGCGAGCATGACGGAACAGGCTAATCTACCATAGCGCAACCGGGGGTCGCCAGGAGCCTGTCGGACTTGGGGTGCGGATCCCCCAAGTCCGACAGGCGCCTAACGCTGGCAGGTGGCGCAGTACATGGTCGCGCGGCCGCCCTGGCGGCGCGTCCTGATGGGCGCGCCGCAGATCCGGCACGGGAGGCCCGTGCGACCGTATACGAAGTGCTCGAGCTGGAAATACCCGGGCTCACCGGCGCTGTCGACGTAATCGCGCAGGGTCGAACCGCCTTTGGCGATCGCGTCCGTGAGCGTGGCGCGAACCTGGTCCACGAGGCGGGCAAGGCGCAGCTTCGAGACCCGGTTCGCCGGCGTCGTCGGCCGGATCCCCGCCCGGAACAGCGCTTCGTTCGCATAGATGTTGCCGATCCCGACGACGAGGTGGTTGTCCATCAGCGCCAGCTTGATGGCCGCGCTGCGCCGGCGCGTCGCGTGCCGGAGGTAGCCCGCGTCGAACGCCGGGTCGAAGGGTTCGGGCCCCAGGCGGGCGAGCAACGGATGGCGGTCGGCCGAATCCGGAACCCACAGGATGGCGCCGAAGCGGCGGGGGTCGTGATAGCGGAGCGTCACCCCGTCGTCGAGGACCAGATCCACGTGGTCATGCGGGCGGCGCGGCGGCGACCGCGAGAACGCGCGCAGGCTCCCCGTCATCCCGAGATGCACCAGCAGCGTATCCTTGCCGAGGCGGAACAGCAGGTATTTGCTGCGCCGGTCGAGCCCTTCGATGGCGCGCCCGACCAGCCGTTCGGGAAGATCGTGGGGAACCGGCCAGCGCAAACGGGGGTCGTACACATTCACAGCCGCGATGCGGCGGCCGACGACGAGCGGGGAAAGGCCGCGGCGCGTCGTCTCGACTTCGGGGAGTTCCGGCATTGTCAGCGATCGATCGGCCCGTGCAGGCCGGCAAACCACCCGGTGGGCGGCGTGCCCGCCCGGTTTGTTCGGATGCCGAATATACCCTAAGATGCTTCGCCGACCTGCCCGCGCCGCGCCGCCAGGGCGGCGAATCCCGCTGACCTGCCGCGCCCGGTGTTCCGGGCCCCGCGACCGTTTCAGGATCCCGACAATGGCCGAAGTCTGCCCCCGCTCCCGCCCGCGACTGTTCGCGACCGCCCTCGCGACCGCGCTGCTGGTCATCGCGGCGCCCGGTGTTTCCATGGCGCAGTACGACGCGCCGGCCGGCCCGACCGCCGCCGACAGCACGACCCGGCCGGCCCGGAGCGAGTCGTCGGGGGCGCTGACCGCCGACCTCATGTACCGGCTGCTGATCGGCGACATCGCCCTCCAGCGCGGCGAGCCGGCGCTCGCGGCGCGCGCGTATTACGAATCGGCCCGGGAGGCCAAGGACGTCACGCTCGCGCGGCGCGCCACCGAAATCAGCGTCGCGACGCGCCAGCGCGCGCTGGCGCTGGAGGCGGCGGCGCTCTGGAGCGAGCTCGACCCGGCTGCGGAGCGCCCGAAACAGGTGATCGCCGCGGCCGGCCGCGGCGCGAGCGGCGGGGACGTCGCGGAAGGCGATTTCAAGGGGCAGATCGAGCGCGCGCTCGCGCAGGCCGCCGGGTCCCCCACGGCGCTGGCCGACGCCTTCCTGCAGATCAACCATCTGCTGGGCCAGGAGCAGGACAAGGCGGCGACCTACCGGCTGGTTGTGGCGGTCGCCGAGCCGTATCCGAACGTGCCGGAAGCCCACTTCGCAGTGGCGCTCGCCGCCTACAACACGGGGTTGAAGGACATCGGCACGCTGGCGGCCGCGACGGGCGCCATCGATCGCGCCCTCGTGCTGAAGCCGGGGTGGGAGCGCGCGCTGCTGCTGAAGGCGGAGATCATCGGCAAGAAGTCGCCGGCGGAAGCGATCGGTTTCCTCAAGGGCACCCTCAAGACCAACCCGGACATGCGCGCGGTATGGGGCGCGCTGGCGGAACTCTACATCGAGCAGAAGCGCTACGGGGATGCCCGCGACGTCTTCCTGCAGCTGTGGGAGCAGAACAAGAGCGCGCGCGAATTCGAGTTCGGCGCGGCGGCCCTTTCCGTGCAAATGAAGGACTGGGCAAAGGCGGAGGAGCTGCTGACGGACCTGCAGCGCGCGAACTACGGCGAGAACGGCGTGGTCGAGCTCCACCTCGCGCAGGTGGCGGAGGAAACCGGCCGCTACGAACTGGCGATCGAGCGCTACCGCGCAGTGCCGGAGGGCGAACGGGCGTGGCACGCGACGCTGCGCATCGCAGCCATGCTGGCCAAGCAGAATCGCATGGACGAGGCGCGGACGTACCTCGCCGCCCTCCCCGCGGTGACGATCGACCAGCGGGTCCAGGTACGCCAGACGGAGGCGCAACTCCTGCGCGACAACGGTGACGCCGCCGGGGCGCTCGCCGTGCTGACCAAGGCGCTCACCGAACATCCCGACCAGCCCGACCTTCTCTACGATACGGCGATGGTCGCCGAAAAACTCGACCGGATCGACGTCGCCGAAGCCCGCTTGAGGCGGCTGCTCGAGCTCACGCCGGACAACGCGCAGGCGCTGAATGCGCTCGGGTACACGCTGGTCGATCGCACGCCGCGCGTCGCCGAGGGCCTCGATCTCATCGAAAAGGCGCTGAAGCTCTCGCCCGAGGACCCCTTCATCCTCGACAGCATGGGCTGGGCGCTGTACCGGACGGGCAAGCTCGACGGCGCCGAGACTTATCTGCGCCGGGCGATGGCGGAGCGGCCCGACGCCGAAATCGCCGCGCATCTGGGCGAAGTCCTGTGGGCCAAAGGCGAGCGCGCCAGCGCGCAGGAAGTCTGGCAGTCGCAGTTGAAGTCGACGCCCGACAATCAGTTGCTGCTCGACACCGTTCGCCGGCTGGCGCACTGACGCCGGGCACGATCGTCACGCCCGGCGCGCGCCCGACGATGCGGCAGGCGGGCTTTGTTGGATGGGCGATGGCGCCGACTTTCGCCGCGGGCGCCGCGCTGCTGCTCGCCGCCTGCGCCGGGATGTCCCCGTCGGGGACGGTGCCCACCGTCACCTTCGTGTCCGCCGCCGAACCGTTCACCGTCGAGGGCCGCCTCTCGGCGCGTTACGGCAGCAACGCCGCCACCGTCCACTTCGACTGGGACCATCGTCCGCCGCGCGACGCGCTCACCGTGACGTCCCCGCTGGGACAGACGATCGCGGAGCTGTCCGGCGACGCTTCGGCCGGGCGCGTGGAAGTGCGGACGGCCGAAGGGCGCCGTGACGAAGCGGCGGACTGGACCACGCTCACCGAGCGCACGCTCGGCTTCCGGTTGCCGGTGGAGGGGCTCGCCGCGTGGATCCGCGCCGCGCCGCACGCCGGCGCGGCGTACTCGGTCGAGACCGATCGCGAAGGTCGCGTGTCGCTGCTCCGCCAGGCGGGCTGGGAAATTCTCTACGACTATCCGGACCCGGTTGCGCGCCGCCCCGGCCGCCTGCGGATCACGTACCCCGACCTCGAAATCCGCATGGCGATCGACCGGTGGCAGTAGCGCGGCGTTGAGCGGAGCGAAAGCGGCGGCGGGAATGGGCAGGAATGGAGGCCCCAGATTATTGGCACTTCAACGATTTGCGGGAATCCGATGTGGAATGTGCCCGGCGCGCGGGCGAGGCCCGGGGCGCGGGACGGGTCGCTGATCGTGCCCGGCGCGGGCGAGACCCAGGGCGCGGGCGCGATCCGGCGCAAGCAGTGGGTCGACTGCGCGGGACGACTCGCGGCAGCCGGTCAACACACGACCGGCGGGCCGCGAGCCGCGCGCAGTGGCGACCACGCGCCTCAACGCGCCCGTGCCCCGGGCCTCGCCCGC
>Ga0315271_10000219_pt1 | contig 29293 bp, 27 predicted proteins | sample C3_top_MG_FD_204664 | JGI IMG/M metagenome (GOLD analysis project Ga0315271, IMG submission 204664) | Sediment microbial communities from Yellowstone Lake, YNP, Wyoming, USA - C3_top | ecosystem: Environmental > Aquatic > Freshwater > Lake > Sediment | place: USA: Wyoming | collected 2017-08-01
GCTTATGCAGCGCAGATCGGGACGATGAAAGTTACCGAGGAGATCGATGCCCTGCGCACGATTGGCATTGGGCAGACGGAAATGCTGGTGCTGCCCAAAATGCTGGCGTTGATCATCGCGCTGCCATTGCTCACGATTTGGGCCGATGTCGCCGGCTTGCTTGGCGGCATGCTCATGGCGCGCTCCAAGCTCGATGTCGGCTTCGACGTCTTCCTCGAACGCATCGGTAATGCGGTAAGCCTGTCCTCCTATCTCACCGGTATTGGCAAAGCACCGGTATTTGCCGCGATCATCGCGCTGGTCGGATGCTATCAGGGCTTCCAGGTCACCGGCAGTGCCGACAGTGTCGGACGCAAGACGACGGTGAGCGTGGTCCAGTCCATATTCCTTGTGATCGTGGCCGATGCCCTGTTCTCGGTCATTTTCAACTGGCTCAAGTTATGAGTGCTGCGATGGAGCGAACCCAAAGCGGCGGCGCCGTGATCGATATCCACGATCTGAAGACCCGATTCGGCAAGAACGTGGTGCACGACAACATCAGCTTGACGGTGCATTCGGGCGAGATATTCGCGCTGGTGGGTGGAAGCGGCTGCGGCAAATCCACGCTATTGCGCGCGATCATCATGTTGTTGCGGCCACTATCGGGTTCGATAAGGGTTTTCGACCGGGAGGTCGTGGGACTGGATGACGAACAAGCGCTGCCACTGCGGCGGCGCTGGGGCGTGATGTTCGAGCGCGGCGCGCTTTTCAGTTCACTTAGCGTGGCCGAAAATGTGTCGATGGTGCTGCGCGAGCACACCAAGCTCAGCGCGCACCTGATCGACCAACTGGCCGCGCTGAAGATCGCGCTCACCGGCTTACCCCCAGATGCAGGCTCCAAATATCCCAGTGAATTGAGTGGCGGGATGCGCAAGCGCGCCGCCCTGGCGCGTGCCATGGCGCTCGATCCCGAGTTGCTGTTTCTCGACGAGCCGACCGCGGGTCTGGACCCGCTCAGTGCAAGTGGCATAGACGAACTGGTGCGCAGCTTGCGCGATGCGCTCGGACTGACCATCATGATGGTTACGCACGATCTGGACCTGCTGTGGCGCGCGGCCGATCGCGTCGCGGTCATGGGTGAAGGACATATCTTGGGGGTCGGAACCATGACAGAACTCTCCCGTTCGGATCATCCCATCATCAGGGAGTATTTTCATGGACCGCGCGGACGCGCCGCACTGGAGCAGGCATGGAAGAAAAAGTGAACTTTGTTGTGGTTGGACTTTTTGTGCTGGTACTGAGCGCAGGGCTCATCGGCGGCGTGCTCTGGTTTAGCAGCGGGGAATCCTATCGCAAGGCTTACGACACCTATTTGACCTATATGAGTGAATCGGTATCGGGACTGAATCTCAATGCGCCGGTTAGCTACAGGGGGGTCGAGGTTGGTCGTGTGCAGAAGATCGCGCTGGCGCCCGGAAATGTCGAATTGGTGCAATTGACGCTCGGGATCGAGCGCGGCACGACAGTCAAAGTGGACACCGTCGCGGTGCTGCAGACCCAGGGATTGACTGGCCTGGCCTTTGTCGAGCTGACAGGAGGCAAGCGCGATTCTCCCTTGCTGCAAAGGCAGACCAACGAAGAATACCCGGTGATCAAGTCAACGCCTTCACTCATCAAGCGGCTTGATTCTGCGGTAACGGCTTTGCTGGCAAATCTCAACCGGACCAGCGAAAACTTCAATTCCTTGATGGATGAAGATAATCGCAGCGCGGTCAAGACCGCTTTGGCGAATATCAAGGTAATTTCACGGACCCTGGCAGAGCGTTCGGTTGCGATTGACGCCAGCCTGACAAACGCGGCCCGGACGCTGGAAAACACGGCGCGTCTGAGCAATGAGCTGCCGCAGCTCGTGCAGCGTGTACAACGCAGCGCTGACGCTTTTGATCGCATGGCCAATGAGCTCGCCCACACAGGAACGAGCGCGAGCAGCGCGCTTGACGGAACCCGGCAATTCACGGACGAGACACTACCGGAAATACACCAGCTGACCTTGGAGTTGCGTGACCTGACCAATTCATTGCGGCGCGTCAGCAGCGGGCTGGAACAGAATCCAAGCGTCTTGCTGTACGGCAAGCCCGCAGCCAAGCGCGGACCGGGGGAATGACGCCGGCCATAGTCCGGATCATGGCGACACTCTGGAGAGCGATGAAAATGAACAAACAAAAGTGCGCTTCCCGCCGGCTCCTGCTGAGGCTGGCATCCGCCATGCTGCTCGCCGGCTGCTCGGCCTTGCCGGCGCCCCAGGTGGAAAACCCTCAGATCTACACGCTCGATGCACGACCGGCTCTCACGGCCCGGCAGACCAACGCGGACCTGGTATTGTTGGTCAGCATACCCCGAGCGCGGCCCGGCTTCGACACGCCCCAGATGGCGTACCTGCGCCAGCCCCATGAGATGAATTACTTTGCTGTCAATCGATGGGCAGATGCGCCATCGCGCATGTTGTGGCCGTTGATAGCGCAGGTATTGGAGCAAACAGGGGCTTTCCGGGCCATCGTGCAGACGCCCGGCGCGGTTCCGGCCGATATGAGACTCGATACCGAGCTTATTCGCCTGCAGCAGGATTTCGGGACACAGCCAAGCCGGGTGCAGCTCACACTGCAAGCGCAATTGATCGATGTGGTTGGAAAGCGGGTTATCGCCGTGAAGCTGTTCGACGAGTCTGAAAATGCCACCAGCGACGATGCATACGGCGGCGTCATTGCGGCCAATCGAGTGGCTCAACGTGTCTTAGGTCAATTGGCTGATTTCTGTATCAACGAGTCAGTTCGCCGATGACCGCACCTCCAACATTTGCAGGCCAAACTTGGATTGCCATCGAACGTTTGTGACATGAAGAAATGGGCAATTCTGGCAATACAGGGACAAGATCACACACGCCACCTTCTTCAATTGCTTGAGAAGCAGTTACTGGAGATTGCACACAAATCAACTCGCACGGCTTGCACTCACCGCTTTGCGCTTGGTGTGCCGGTGAATCAAGGCATTTCGCGTTTCTTCAAGCAGTCCCATCAACAGTGCCAGTGGCCCTAACAACAGCCAAACGCCAAGCCCTGGTGGTGCCGTACCGAACAGCGCATGGCCCCAAGGGGTATAAATGATCGGCAACAGCAGGACCAGTTCAAGAGCCAACCCCGGAGCGGCGTGGAGTTTTTGAATTGGCCAAAACTCAACGCCGATTGTTGAGGGTGGCGCCTGCCACGCCGCCGTCATTCTCAAACTGCCGGCCAAACGCTTGCGCCAGGCTTGGCCGCAGGTGCGCATCATCTTCCGTGGCAACTCGGGCTTTTGCGGCAAGCGCATCATCAACTGCTGCGAACGCTCCAGTGTCAACTACATCATTGGTCTGGCGCGTAACCCGCGTCTGCAGGGCATCACCGAATTCCTGGAACTTGCCATGACAGAGCGCTTTGAGCAAACCGTGCCCAAACAACGCGATCTTGGGGAATTTGTCTATGCCGCACAAACCTGGACCAAAGGGCGCCCAGTGATCATAAGGCTGGAGTACGGCGAACAAGGCAACAACCCGCGCTACGCGGTGACTATGCGTCGGCCAAGCTGCATCCTGGCACATACAGCGCTTGGCGAGCCGGTACTCCTTCGTGGCCCGAACATGCTGCTGGACCGAGATCAGCATAAGCAGGAGTCTGCCATCAGAGAGCCAACCTACACAGCGGCATGCCCTGGCCAAGATCACACATGAGGCGGCCATCGGAAGCGTGGACACGCGCCAGCTTGAGACATTGATGGCGCGCAGCATCGAGCCCGAGCAGGCCGTGGACAGCCCCATCCATCCAGTTGTTGAAATGCGAAATGGATTTTCACTGGAGATGAGCGGCGGTTTCCACAACGCTGAAAAGCAACTCGCTTGATCATCAGTCCGCACGTACCTCTACTCACTGACCGGATATTCCCGCACCAACACCCCAAACAGGGCTGCCCCCAACAATAGCGATCCTGCCGCTATCTCCAGCGCCAGATCGAATCCCGCTGTTGGCGTTGCTGCGTGCTTCAGCAGGTAAGCAGCCATTGGGGGACCAAGAATCTGGCCAAGTCCGTAGAGCGCGGTCAGAAGGCCTATGGTGGATGCGACATGAAGGGGACGGATGCGGCGTGCCTCTTGCATCCCAAAGTAGGTGATGGCCGTGAAGGGAAGGCCCACCAGCAGACTGCCGACTGCAAAGCCTAACAAGGTTGGAATCGCAAGGCTCAGAGCAATACCTGCGGCCTGGATCAGGTAGCAGGCCAGCAGCATCAGGCGCAGATCTCGCACTTGGCGCATACGCGAGGCAAAGAGAGCGCCGATGATGACCCCGCAGCCCAGTATGGGCCAGAACAGGTCCAACCAGGCTGACCCGGGAAGGGTTTGACGGGCGATGACCGGCAGGAAGGTGGCAGTGATGATGTAGCCAAATCCTGCGATACCGTAAGCCAGGGACAGCAATGCCACTTCGAATGTTGAATGGTCGGTCGCCGTGACTGGTTGGACAGTGTGTGCTGCTTTCGCTTCCGACATCGTGTTGCGTGCATGGAAGACTGGCCAAACAAGCATCGTCAACACCAGTGCCAGAAGTCCAAAGATCAGCCAACCCATGCTGGCTCGCCAGTCTGCCGCCACCATGGCGCTGGCCGCAAAGCCTGTCAGCACAATGCCTGCGCCAGGGCCTGTGTAGATCAGCGCGCCCAGGCTGCTGTGGCCACGCCATGCGGCTTGCGACAAACACCAGCCTGAGGTGTACACAAATACCAGCGCGCTGGCCACGCCGGCAGCAAATCGCAAGAGCGGCCATGCGGTGGCCCAGGGCACGGCCATACCAAGCGTTAAAACCAGAGTGCTGACGAGTCCGGTGCGAATCATGGCGGTAGGGCTGGGCACTGGCTTGAACATGCAAAACAATGCGCCCGCCAAGTAACCGATGTAATTGGCACTGGCTAACCAACTCGCTCCCGCCAGTGAGATGGTGCCGTCGTGCAACATCATGGGTAGCAGAGGGGTGAAAGCGAAGCGTCCAATACCCATGGCCGTGGCCAGTGCCAACCCGCCCGCCAGGATGATGCGGCGATGGTCGTACTGGAGGGGCAAGGTATCAGGCATGCAGAGATTTCACAGCGCTCGCGCGTGCAGCCTGAAAGACTTTGGCACGATAGTTAAGTCTGTTTTGTCTGTTTTGTCTGTTTTGAGAACATTCTCGCAGGTCTGTTGGACTTGTGAGGGTGCCACTTACTGGTTCGCGAATACGTGATCGGCTCGAAACCCGTTTCAGACTGATCCTAGAGAGACATCGACGGCCGTCTCGCCATCGCCGCTCGCCAGCGTTGCAGGTGCGGGTGCTGTTCACCTGGCCTGACCTTCACAATGCGCGCAAAGTCAACGGCCACCACGGCAGTGATGTCGGCAATGCTGAATCGGTCGGTGGCGATGAAGTCCCTGCCAGCCAGACGGTCGTTCAGCGTGACGAAGAACTGCTGCAGCTGCGACAGACCACGCTGCGCCAGTTCAGGAATCTGCGGGTAGTCCACCGGCCCGGGCAGTGCCCGGTTGGCCATGGCCGGCGCACTGTTGCGCAGTGCTTCGGCGACGGCCAGCAATCCGTCGAACTCGGTGCGCCAGTTCCAGCTGGCAATTTCCGCCTTCTCGATCGGGGTGGTGCCCAGTAGCGCTGGCTCCGGATAGCGTGCCTCCAAGTAGGCCGTGATCGCCGCATTGTCGGTCAACACGGCGCCCTCTTCAGTGCGCAGTGCCGGCACGGTGCACAGCGGATTGATTTGTCGGTAGGCGTCGCTCAACTGCTCGGAATTCTTCAGGTCCACCTGCACCGATTCATGGGCAACACCTTTTTCGGCGAGCAGAATGCGAGCGCGGCGCGGACTGGGAGCGGTACTGCAGTCGTATAGGGTGATCATGGTTGAGCCAATTTGTCCTGTGTCCTGGTCTCGAAGTCGCTCGCCTCGTGGCGCTCGTGCAGTTGGCTGGCCGGTTCACCAAATGTGCGGTTGACCATGCGACCGCGCCGGACGGCCGGTCGTTGGGCAATCTGGTTCGTCCAGCGCAAGACGTGGCTATAGGTCTGCACTTGAAGGAATTCGCCGGCTTCGTACAACTGGCCCTTGACCAGGTTGCCGTACCAGGGCCAGACCGCCATGTCGGCAATGCTGTACTCATCTCCCGCCAAGTAGGGCGTCTGCGCCAGGCGCCGGTCAAGCACGTCGAGCTGGCGCTTGACCTCCATCGCATACCGATTGATCGCGTATTCGATCTTGGTCGGCGCGTAGGCGTAAAAATGACCAAACCCGCCGCCAAGAAAGGGGGCACTGCCCACCTGCCAGAACAGCCACGACAGGCATTCGGCGCGCTTGGCGCCTTCCGCGGGAAGAAAGGCACCGAACTTCTCGGCCAGATACAGCAGGATCGCACCGGACTCGAACACCCTGATCGGCGTCGGTCCGCTGCGGTCCAGCAAGGCCGGGATCTTGGAGTTCGGGTTGACCGAGACAAAGCCGCTGCCGAACTGGTCGCCGTCGCTGATCCGGATCAGCCAGGCGTCGTACTCGGCGCCCATGTGTCCCGCCGCCAGAAGCTCTTCCAGCATGACCGTGACCTTGACGCCGTTCGGCGTGCCCAGCGAATACAGTTGCAGCGGATGGCGTCCTACCGGCAGTTGCCTGTCGTGAGTCGGGCCTGCGGTGGGTCGATTGATACTGGCGAAGCGGCCGCCGTTTTCCTTGCTGGCGGACCAGATCTTGGGTGGACTGTAAGTAGATAAATTTTCCATGGAGAAGGTAATCTTCCGTGATTGAAGTCTGTTTGGCGAGGGTCAGATCGCATGGTACTGCGATGCTACGGCCGGCGCGTAAACTGGACCAATGACTTCTGGTCACCAGCTATTCGTCACTCTTCGACGTTCTCACGCTATCACTGGAAATCGTCAAACGGGCAGGTTTTAGTTTCTCGCGGTCGTGCGCCATGACCCGTTTAGGCTTCAGCGGTTAGTCAAGGTGAGCGAGCTTTGACGCATGATGTGTTTGTTTTGGCAAACTGGTGTGCACTCGATAAATCAGAGAGCTAACCCGCAACCCGCATGAAACCTCGGTCTCAGGCGGAGGATAGCCGCAAGCTAAACAGAGAAAAGAGACTGGGTGGGACCGATAAATGGGCCTTTTCGTGTCTTTCGCCGGAGTGCTGCCCGCAAGCCGATAGCCTACAACCCCGCATGGCGCGCAGGTTTTCGGCAATCTGATTTCGCTCCCCGCTTTGTTCCCAGGTTTAGCCTTTGATGTCTGCGCAATACAGCCGGGTCAGACTTTTCCGATCGTGTGGGTCATTTCCAGTCCGATAGGCAACATCGCTCGATAGAAAATCGACGCCGATCGGCGACAATCGGCGTTCTGCCCGTAAACGCCATGCAAACCAAGACTTTCTCCATCCTCCCTGTCGTCTTCGCAATCGCCGCGGGCGCCCTGGCTCCAAGCTCGGCGTCCTTCGCGGGTGGCCACCAAGCAACCAAGCCCGCGCCTCACAAGAAGGCCGCGGCCACCGTGAACGCCCCGCCGCCGCTTGCTGCTCAGACCGCTTTGGCTGGCAGCCCGCCGGCGCTGCCCGCCAAGGCATGGCTGCTGATGGACTACGACTCCGGCGAGGTGCTCGCCTCGGCCAACGCTGACGAACCGCTGCCGCCAGCGTCGCTAACCAAGATGATGACCAGCTTCCTGGCCGAGCAGGCGCTGCGCTCCGGCAAGCTCAAGCAAACCGACCTGGTCTCTGTCAGTCCGAACGCTTGGTGCCGAGGTACGAGCACCGAGTCGTGCATGTATCTGCCGCTGAACAGCCAAGCCACTGTGATCGACATCCTGCGCGGCATCATCATCCAGTCGGGCAACGACGCGTCCAAGGCGATTGCCGAGCACATGGCCGGCACCGAAGAGGGCTTTGCCAAGCTGATGAACGCGGAAGCCCTGCGCCTCGGTATGACGCACACGCATTTCGTGAACTCCACGGGGCTGCCCGACCCGGCGCACAAGTCATCTGCGCGTGACCTCGCCATGCTGGCGCGCGCTATCATCCACGACAGCGCTGACTATTACCCGATCTACGCGGAACACGATTTCAAGTACAACGGTATCAAGCAAGGCAACCGCAATGCCCTGCTCTACACCGATCCCAGCGTCGACGGACTGAAGACGGGCCACACCGAAGAGGCCGGCTACTGCCTGGTCACCTCATCCAAGCGCAACGGGATGCGCCTGATCACAGTCATCCTTAACACAAACAGTGCTCAGGCGCGTGCTGACGAGACGCGAGCGCTGCTCGATTGGGGCTTCGGTAACTTCGAGAAGGCCACCCCGATTCAACCGAACACGGTGGTCACGACGGCCAAGGTCAGCTTCGGCAAGGCAGACACGGTCGCCGCGGGTCTGGGAGCACCGTGGATGTTGACCGTGCCGCGCGGCCTGCAAGTGCAGACCTCGGTGGAGCTCAAGTCGGGCCTGGAGGCGCCGGTGACCAAGGGCTCTGTGATCGGCAAGGTGGTCGCGACCTCGAACGGTAAGCCGGTGGGCGAAGCCCCGCTCGTCGCGCAGGCCGATGTGGAACGCGCGGGCTTGCTGCTGCGCACGTGGCAGCACATGGCCAAGTTCCTCGGAAAGTGAACGCTGGCAGGCCAGCGCCAACCATGCCAGCGATCGCACATATCGGGCCGGCATGCGGACGCAAATTTCGCGGGCAGACTGCCGGAGGCAGACCGCTGCTATGGGCACCATGGAGCCGACCGCGGCTTCTTAGCGAAGGTCAGCAATCCATCATGAAGCTGCCATTTGCACTCGAACCTCGGGCTATATGTGCTGATTACTGGCAATTTCGAACTTTGTTGTCAGCAGTTCAGCGATGTTCGAGCGTTCTCTGTCCATGGGGATTCGCAAACAAAGCTCTGCGATAACGACGAAAGTGAACGATCGCCAAGTAGAGCGACGCCAGTTGTAGTGCAGCGCAAAAATAAAAGGGCGCACCAATTCGCCAATCGCCCCGAGGGTAGTGCGAGACCAACGCCAGCAAAGGCGCCGCCAGCATGGGAGCCACAACCGCCATCAGACTATTGAGTGAACTGACTGCACCCAGCGTCTGACCCTGGCTGCGGCTGTCAGCTGCTGATGAAATTAGGCTCTGAACCGACGCGGCAACAGTCACGCCAAAGATGTTGACTCCGATGATGAGGTACATCATCCAGCCTTCAGTCGCGGCGCCCCAGAGCGCATAGGCGAGTGCCGACGAGATCAGGCCGATGACGGCGAGACGCTGCGGAGAAAAGCGCTTGAGCAGACGTCCCAGCAAGAAGCCTTGCACGGCGACCGACACAATGCCAACCATGGCCAGCGACCAGCCATTTTCCAATGGTCCCCAGCCAAACTTGAAGTTCGTGTAGAGCGCCCAACTGGTATACAGCACAAACTGCGCGAGCCCGCTGAATGCGACCACACCAACCAGCGGGCCGACGCCCTTGAGCTGTGCCAGCTTGCGCAATGAGGTCACTGGGTTGGCGGCGCGCCAGCTAAACGGTTTGCACTGCGAGGCAGTCAAAGACTCTGGCAACACAAAATAGCCGTACAGCAAATTGACCATTGCAAGAACGCCCGCGACGAGAAACGGGAGCTGCAGATTGATCGCACCCAGCAGCCCGCCCATGACAGGGCCGACGATGAAGCCAAGCCCCATCATGGCGCCTAGCAAGCCGAAACGCTTGGCCCGGTGTTCGGGCGGCGTGATGTCGGCCACGTAAGCATTCGCAACGGCGGCATTGGCCTGTATCGCGCCGGCCACGATCCGCACGGCTATCAGAACCCATAAAGCAGTCGCGAACGCAGTTCCGAAGAAGCTGACACCCAAGCCCAGAAAGCCCAACAGCAACACAGGCCTGCGACCAAAATGGTCGGACAAGGCACCCAGAACTGGCGACATCAGGAAATTGGAGATGCCAAAGGAAAAGGCGACAACCCCGTACCAATAGGCTTGATCAGCCTTCGAGCCTGCGAAACTGCCCACCAGCGCGGGCAACACCGGAATGATCAAACCGATGGCCACCATGTCAATCAACACTGTCAGCATGATGAAGGGCATCGCGGCTTCACGCGAGCGTATGCGCTTAAGCACGGTGAGCGTCCTGAATTGCGCCGTTGATCGGGCTCTGGAACGCCGGCTCAGCCAGATGTTGCAGGTGCACCTGCACGTCGAGCGGCCATGACGCAATCAAAGCGTCAAACCTCTCGCGATCTGCGGCAAAGAGTGCACGCGCTGCTTCTTCAAATCCATCCAGATTGCCAGCCATGGCAGACATGAACCGGTAAGCCGCTGCCTGTGCCTGACGGATACCGTCGCTTGAAGCGCTGGTGCGCTTTGCATGCTCTACGAGCTTGCGCAAAGCGACCGATGCGCCTCCGGGCTGGGTACTCAACCATTCCCAATGGCGCGGCAGCAAGGTGACCTCGCGCGCGACCACGCCCAACCTCGGCCTGCCTGGCCCGACGGGAGTGGCTCGCTCTGGCATCGGATCAGCTGGCAGCGATGGCTCCTTGATCGACGCGTTCAGTCGGCGCAGCATCTGTGCCGGGGTGCCGCGACAATCAAAGTCGATCAGTTCGCTGTTCGCAGCATTGAAGACCAGTATGCGGGCCAGCGGGTGCGCGTCGGCGGTTTCCTTGACCTTGAGCGCAACCAGCGACAGCGTGCCTGCGGCTATGCGTTGATTGCCATCGAAGGCGATATAGCTGGGAGCTGATTGGTCCACTTGGGTTCTTCCTCGATAACTGAATATGTTGTTATTATATCCGGGTAATATATTGTAAAATTATATTACCCTGATTTAATTTAGGATGAACTGTCCCGGATGCAGTCAATTGGTTCTCTTGGATGTTTGCTTGCTATGGCTGCAAGGGATCAAGGGAGTGACTTGTTCGTGTCGCTGCTCTCCACTGGCAATGGCTGTTCCCTCCGCCTACCAATGCTGAATAACAACTCGCTTGATTAGTCCGCACGTAACCTATTGATTTTTATAAGTATATTATTTTTCCTTTGCGGACTTCGACCCATACCGAACTCTCCGGGTAGCGGAGACTATTGGCACCGAGAGAGCAAGAATGGCCAAATATTGCGCTCACCCAAGAACGTCGAAGTCCGCAAGAACCTTCGGGAACCCCAATAAACACGCCGGTGTAGGCAAAAAAAATCCAACCGGATGACCGGTTGGATTTTGTGTATGGTGGTGGAATGCGGACCCGGGTTCAAACTCTCTCTCACAACAGCTGAGGAAGGTTTCGGGTCCGTGTCCCCTGTTTGCGGAGATTGTCCGTTTCGTATTGTGAAATATAGGTCACCTCCCAATGCTGTGCGTGGCACTTTTGGTGGGTCAGTCTGACCGCAGCAATATGATCATCAAAGCGTGACTCCTGGACCTCCTCGAATATTTGGGAGCAAGCTCAATATGCTTGATTGACAATTTATGCTCAAATAGGCATAATGCAACTGATGACGAAACAGAGCCGCAAGCCCCTCAAATGGATTGGCTCGGCCAAGCGTGATCTGGATGCAATGCCCGATGACGTAAAAGACGTGTTCGGACACGCTATCGACCTTGCGCAGGCAGGTGGCAAGCACCAAGACGCCAAGGCGATGAGCGGATTCGGCTCTGCCGGCGTGTTGGAGGTGGTCGAAGATTTTCGCAGTGACACCTACCGTGCCGTCTACACGGTCAAGTTCGCTGGATGGGTCTACGTCCTGCACTGCTTTCAGAAGAAGTCCAAGAGCGGGATCAAGACGCCGAAAGAAGATATGGATTTGATCAACGCCCGCCTGAAGGCCGCGAAACAGGATTTCGAGACCTGGAAGATGCAGCAAGGAGAACCAAGATGAACGGAAACAACGAAATTACCATTGAGGAGGGCAGCACCAACGTCTACGCCGACCTGGGTTATGCGGACGCGGCCGAGATGCAGCGCAAGTCTCAACTCGCCGCAGAGATTGCCCGCGCGATCAAAGCGCGCCGCCTGACTCAAGATGGCGCCGCCGAGTTGCTTGGCATCGACCAATCGAAGGTGTCGCGAATCACGCGGGGCCAGTTCCGTGGTGTGAGCGAAGCCAAGCTGCTTGAGTTGGTGACGAAGTTAGGCCATGACGTCAAGATCGTAGTGGGCCCGATCCGTCGGCGTACCGGCAAGATTGAGTTGCAATTCGCCTGATCTTTTAATCGCCGATGCGCTAGGCTGCGGCTCATCGCACGTCCTTTGGCTTGTGCATCACGTCGGTCATTTGTTGGCTATCGTGTACCAACAGATCGGCAACGACCTGCTTTGGGCCTTCAAATGACAGTGTGACCTTACCATCAAAATCTTGGCCCTGGTCGGCCTTGCGCGCAGCGTCTCTCGCGCGCTCGAAAAATCCGTCCACATCATCGGTTCGTACAACGATTCTTATCATGCCCTCTACCCTCGCTTTGCCTTAACTTTTTGGGGAAGTGTGAAATTGCTGTTTGATGTCGTTTTCTTGACTTGCGTATGTTGCCAGAGTACGCCTAAATGCGCGTGAGTCAACCCCAGCCAGGAGCAAACATGGAAACCAAAATACGACATGTCACCCAGAGAGAACTTGCAATGCGCTGGAATAAATCCGAAGCGACGATCGAGCGATACCGCTCTGAGGGACTGGGTCCAGTCTACCTAAAGATTGGCGGCCAGGTCATGTACCGGATCGAGGACATTCTTCAGTTTGAAAATGACTGCCTGCATATGAGTACGGCCGAGATGGTGCATAAAAAGGCTACTGAATTCCGGACATCACCATTGAACCTGCGGCTGCAAATTTGATGGCACGAAGAGCAGGTCAGAAAGACTTCGGGTGCGCTTGGGCACTATGACGCGACCAATCAGGCCATCTCGGGCTCTTGAACAATCGTGCAGTTTTGCTTCAGTACCGCGTTGATGATGAATTTTCGCAGACGCTGAAAACGTCCCAAGCGGATCATGTCTCTGGGTGAAACATCTCCCAGCAGAGGGTTGCGAGCCTTGAACCAGGTCACTGTCTTATCAGTATCGCCGTCAAAGAATTTGGCCACCATATTGATCGTGATGGCAATCTCCTCCAGACGCTCACGTACCTGCTCAGGAATTGCATCATCGTAACGAACAGACTTCAGAGAGACAGAGGCCAGCCTGGAAACATCCTCGCGCTTGAGCCCCAGAACATCAGGCACAACTCTCGGTTGAAAAGAGCTGCCTTCCCCAAAATTGAAATAGTCATTTGGCACACTGTCAAACAAGCTGAAACTCGATGCCGATTGGGGGTTTGCCATTGGAATCATGTAAACATCTCACCAGAAGGTGAAAATCACCCTTTTAACCAAGAACAAACCGAATTTTAACCAACTTTCAACCAACTTTCAACCAACATCCTACCCGTCTGTCAAGAACCGTTCAAGCGATACGCCAATCTGGTCAGCCAACCGTTCCCATACACATTTTGTATGGAGAAATCACATGGCGACCAAAATCTGCGCGTGCTGCGGACAACCTTTTCAACCACGTCCACAGGTCCAAGACCAAACCTACTGTTCATCTCCGGCCTGCCAACGGGAGCGACGCCAAGCGTGGCAGCGTAAAAAACTTCAAGATGACCGTTTCTACCGAGAAAACCAGCAGGACGCGCAACGCGCCTGGCGCGAGCGCAATCCGCAATATTCACGCAACTACCGGGCAACCAATCCTCAGTACGCCGACAGGAATCGCGCGCAACAACGATCCAAAACCAACGGCGCACCGGAATTGGACCTTGCAAAGATGGACATGTCAATTTGGCCCAATGGCATCCCCGCCGGAATTTACCGAATCCGACCTGTTCCGAGCAGCGAACTTGCAAACATGGACGCGTGGATTGTGGAGATTTCCCCTGTGTGCAGTGACTGCCCCTGCAAAACAGACGCTTGCAAAGATAGGACGCTATAGCCAAATGACCAACTGACCATTACCGTATCGCCCAAATGAACATTGAGCGATCGGGTTTATGGTTTCAGAAGAATCAACAAATAATGCGTTGGACCAGGCAACTCGCATTCGGGCGGCACAGTACGTGCGCATGTCTACCGAGCACCAACAGTACTCTACCAACAACCAGGCCGACAAGATTCTGGAGTACGCGCAGCACCGCAATATCGAGATTGTCCGCACCTACGCCGATGAGGGTAAAAGCGGTCTGTCCCTTGACGGTCGTGCCTCCCTGCAGCGCCTGATTGCCGATGCTGAATCGGGTCAAGCCGATTTCAGCCTGGTGCTGGTCTATGACGTCAGTCGCTGGGGCCGGTTTCAAGACGCTGACGAGGCGGCATTCTACGAATACAAGCTCAAAAGAAAAGGTATCCATGTCGCCTACGTGGCCGAGCAGTTTGAGAACGATGGCTCCCCGGTCTCCACAATTGTCAAAGGCGTCAAGCGCGCGATGGCCGGCGAATACAGCCGGGAGCTCTCTACCAAAGTCTTCGCAGGCCAATGTCGTCTGATTGAACTGGGTTACCGACAAGGTGGCCTGGCAGGCTATGGCTTGCGCCGCGTGCTGGTCGACCAGACCGGCTCGATAAAAGGTGAACTCTGCCGAGGCGAGCACAAGAGCCTGCAGACCGACCGTGTCATCCTGATGCCTGGCCCGGATCCAGAAGTACAGATCGTCAATCAGATCTACCGCTTGTTCAACGACGAGGGTATTGCCGAGTCCGAAATCGCGGCACGACTCAATGGCCAAGGGGTACGCACCGACCTGGACCGCAACTGGACGCGCGCCACGGTGCGTGAAGTCCTGACCAACGAGAAATACGTCGGCAACAACGTCTACAACCGCATCTCCTTCAAGCTCAAGAAGCACCGCATCGTCAATCAACCAGACATGTGGATCAAGAAGGAAGGCGCGTTTGAAGCCATTGTGGCGCCCGAAGTGTTCTACATGGCCCAAGGCATCATTCGAGCCAGGGCGCACCGCTTCAGCAACGAAGAGTTGATCGACAAGCTTCGCAACCTGTACCAGCACCGTGGCTTTCTATCCGGTCTGATCATCGATGAGGCAGAAGGCATGCCCTCCTGTGCCGCCTACATTCACCGCTTTGGCAGTCTGATCCGGGCTTACGAAGCCGTGGGGTTCACGCCGGATCGGGATTACCAGTTTCTGGAGGTAAATAAGTTCCTGCGCAAGTTGCATCCGGAAATCATCAGCCAGACTGAGCGCGAAATTGCCCATCTCGGTGGCACAGTAGTGCGTGATCCCGCTACCGACCTGCTTCGAGTGAACCAGGAGTTCAGCATCTCCGTCGTGCTGGCACGCTGCCAGACCCATGACAACGGCCGCCACCGATGGAAGGTGCGGTTTGACACCAGCTTGGCACCTGACATCACGGTCGCCGTGCGACTGAACCAACCCAATCAAGCGCCACTGGACTACTACCTGCTCCCGCGTCTGGACTTCGGATTGCCACGCATCAGCCTGGCCGAGCACAACGGCATCGAGTTCGAGAGTTACCGCTTTGACAGCCTGGACTACCTCCATGGCATGGCGGAACGCAGCCGGGTCAGGAGAGCCGCATGAGCAAAGAGCATCCCAATAGCCAATTGCAGATGATTCCGATCGATTTGATCGATGTCTTGAACCCACGCGACCGCAACAGCCGGGTTTTCGAGGAAATCGTTGGCAACATCAAGAGCATTGGTCTGAAGAAGCCGATCACCGTGACGCCCCGCAAGGATGCTGACGGTAATGATCGCTTTCTATTGATCTGCGGCGAAGGTCGACTCAAGGCATTCAAGGCACTGGGTGAGACCGCGATTCCGGCCATGGTGGTCCACGTCAGTGATGAAGATGGCTTCATCATGAGTCTTGCAGAAAATATTGCCCGCAGGCAGGGACGCACCCTGGAACTGTTGGCAGGTATTGAACAGCTTCGTGACCAGGGTTACGACAGGAAGGCCATCGCCTTAAAGACTGGACTGGGCGCGGATTACGTCTACGGCATATTGCAACTGCTCAAGAATGGGGAGGAGCGTTTGCTGATCGCCGTCGAAGGTGGGCGCATTCCGCTCAACGTCGCGTTGACGATTGCAGGCACTGGCAACAACGACAAAGACGTGCAGGTCGCGCTGCAGGAGGCCTATGAGAACGGTCAATTGCGTGGCAACCATCTGATCCAAGCACGCAAGGTGATAGAAAAGCGCCGGTCTCTGGGGCGCTCCATTGCGAGGGGCGCGCCACGAAAAGTGCCGGACGTGACTTCGTCAAGCCTGATCAGGACCTACCAGAATGAGGTCGGGCGTCAAAAGCTGATGGTCAAGAAGGCCGAGTTTGCGCATCAACGCTTGCTCTTTGTCGTTGAAGCCATGCGCCAGCTCCTCGCCGATGAAAACTTCACCAACCTATTGAGGGCTGAAGGACTCGACACTTTGCCGAAATACATCGCCGAACGCGTCTGGTCGGCAGGCCACGCCACATGAGTCAGATGCAACTGGGCTTCATTCCAGAGCCCATGACAGTTCCCTTTGAAAAACTACTGCCGTCGCGCAAGGCGCCGGACGGGCTCTTGAATTCCCGCAAGTTCAAGCAGATTCAGTCTTCCATTGATGCCATCGGATTGATCGAGCCACTGACCATCAGCAAGGCTGACAAAGCAACGGGCACGCACCTCTTGCTCGATGGCCATATCCGGATGTTTGTGCTGAAGGAGCTGGGTTTTGTCAATGCACCCTGCCTCGTCGCCACGGATGATGAGAGCTACACCTATAACAACCGGATCAATCGGATATCGACGATCCAGGAACATTTCATGATTCGCCGCGCCGTGGATCGTGGTGTGACGCCAGAGCGCCTGGCAAAGTCTCTGGACTTGGATCTGGAACACATCACCAAGAAGATCAACTTGCTGAACGGCATATGTTCTGAGGCGGTGATGCTGCTGAAGGACAAGCATTTTTCGCCCAACCTGAGCCCTGTTCTTCGCAAGATGAAGCCAACGCGCCAGGTGGAATGTTTGGAACTTATGGTGGCGACCAACAATGTCACTGTCGTTTACGCCCAGGCTTTGTTGGCTGCAACATCCAGCAATATGCTTGTCAACGAGGACAAGCCAAAGAAGATCAAAGGTGTGACACCTGACCAGATGGCACTGATGGAGCGCGAAATGACAAACCTTGAAGGTCAGTACAAGCTGATCGAGCATTCCTATGGCCAGGATGTCCTCAACCTGGTGCTTGCGAGAGGCTATCTGGCAAAGTTACTGAACAACGAGGCGGTGATCCGCTTTTTGACGCAGCGCCATTCTGATCTCTTGAGCGAATTTGCCAACATCGTGAACACGACATCGCTGGACAAGTAGTTGATGCAAGGGAGCAGTCTTACAGAATCTGCGTCAGCTGCAATCCCGATCGACACTTCTGCAGACGCATTGACCTCCGATGCACGGGATGGCATCGACAAGTCGACGAGTCATCGCAATGCGCCTCACCCCGACCGCGCTTGCCTTTATGGCTTGGTCGGCGAAGTCGCGCTCGTCGGCAGTGAAGGGACGGAGACCAATCCCTTTGCGATTGCTGCCAATTTCATGGCATATCTTTCATGTGCGATCGGGCGTGGCGTCTATTTGCCGATCGGCAACACCTGGCATCACACACGGCTTTTTTGCCTTCACATTGGACGGTCAGGGCGTGGGCGCAAGGGGGATGCCTTGTCTCTTGTCATGCGGCTTGACCAGGCCTTGCGGGCAATGAACGAGTCCTTCGCGCCGCAGATTCACCGGGGTGGGCTTTCCAGCCGGGAGGGTCTGGTTGCCCTGATGCACGACGGCTACAAGCAAGGGCGAATGGACGTCGCGCCGATTGACGACAAGCGCTTGTGGGTCATAGAGTCGGAGTTTGCCAACGTCCTTCACCAGAATCGGCGAGGTGGCAACACGCTCTCCGCTGCTCTACGAGACTGTTGGGACGGGGTTTGTCTCAAGCCAGCCACCAAATCTAACCGCCTGTATGCCAGTCATCCCCACGTGTGCCTCAGTGGCGCCATTTCTCCCGGTGAGTTGAGTGCTCTGATGACCGCGCGGGAATTGACCAACGGTTTTGCGAACCGGTTCTTGGTGATCTGGGCTGAGCGGTCGCAGATCTTGCCGTTCCCAAAGACGACTGCGCAGGCAACGGTGGACTCACTGGCGCGCCGGACGCTGAAAATACTCGAATTCGTCGGAGCGGATCAGCATGGCAACCGAGACCGACTGCGAATGGAGCTTTCGGGCCAGGCGCAGTGGCGATACGCCCAGCTTTATCGGTTCGAGCTCAATGAGGACGTCGGCAGCGATCTTGTGAACGCAATGCTTGAGCGTCGCGCACCGATGCTATTGCGTCTGGCCATGCTTTTTGCAATCGCTGATGTTCAACTGCGGATTGACATTGAACACATTGACGCGGCGATGGCCTGGATGCGCTTTGCGACAGCGTCCATCCGGTATGTATTTGTGAGTGCCGCCGACGAAGCGAAAATGTCGCTGACCCGTGATCTGTCGCGCCAGATTCTTGCGTTCGTTCGAGAGCGCAAGAAGGCTACGCGCAGCGAAATCAGTTCACAATGTCTGCGGGGACGGGTGCCCAAAGCACAAATCGATGCGGCCATCGAGCATCTGCTCACGGCTACGCCACCGAAGATCTGCGTCGAATTTCTTCATCGTACTTCAGAGGCGCCGGGCACAGTCACCCGGATCTATCGCTCGTTGTAGGCAGTCAAATGACAGACCAATTGACATCGATCGCCCTTTGCCTGACCTCATTTCGCACATTTCGCAGTCGAAAAACATTCGTAACTGATTGCCAGGAAACACAATTCGCAGATTTCGCGGGTCTGGAGCCACATCATCTGTCACATTTAGCGGCTATGCCGAGGAAGTTTTCGGGTGTTTGGCCCCCGTTTGCGGAGATGGTCCATTCCATTTAGTGAAATTCCGCTCCATCGCTAACGTCAATGGCATTGCCCTAATGGGAAGGCGGCAAGAATCACACGGGAAATTTCGGCGTCAACAGATCGGGCCCGGAATCGGAATGACATCAATAGGTCTCTGACTTCACGTCAGAACCGTTACAAGCCTAAAACGAATCCAGAAACTTCTGGGCGAAGCCTAAGCGTCTTACGCTTCGATACAGGCTGTGATTGAAGAGACAGAACGTTCGCATATTCGAAGAGCCTTGATCCAGTGTGAAAGCAGCGTCGGCAAGACCGCCGACCCGCTTGGAATCAGCAGAAAGAAGTTGTGGGAAAAAAAATGAAACGCCTTGGTATCAGCGCTTGACGAGTTTGAATTTCCGGGAAACGTCAACGCGCTACCGCATGCGTCATGACAAATTCAGCAATAGACTCTATAGCCAACAGGCCTAGTTGGGTCAAGCCTGGTGTAACTGCTCGCTGTGATGGTGAAGTCGGCGTGTCACTTGCGATCGCAATAATGCCCGGCCAGTCCGGCCACAAGGTTGGCGTTCCGACGGACGCGCGCCAAACTTCAAGCTTTGGAAAATCGCCATGCTTGAAGCCTTCGATCAACACCAGATCGCAGTGCTGCATCCGATCGAGGAGGTAGTCCAACGACGGCTCCTGTTCACCACGCAGTTCGTGCATCAAAGCCCAGCGGTCATTGCCCAGCAGCAGAACCTCTTTGCAACCCGATTCACGCAGGCGGTACGAGTCTTTACCGGGACGGTCGATGTCAATGTTCTTGTGGCTGTGCTTGATCAGCGACACCACCAGTCCATGCGATGCAATTTCCGGAACCAGTCGCTCCAGCAAGGTGGTTTTGCCCATGCCGGAATGGCCGGCAATACCAAATATTTTCATGAGTGATTCAACATCCCCCGTTGACGACACGAGGGACAAGTCATCAACGATTCACGTCCACCCTTCGCCAACACAGGATGACCTTTCAGGCGCTCCAGACTCGAAGCTAACAGTCTGCGACTGATAAACGGTGTGCCACAGGATTTGCAGACCATCTGTTCATCCTGGTACAGCACTCTTGTAGTGCTCTCATCCAGTGCACTCGGTGCAAACCGAGCATGCAACTTCATTGCTTTCTCGGGGCAACCCTGCACACACAACCCACACTGCACACAGGCACTCTCCCGAAATACGAGTTGCTGCATTTTTGCGTTGTTGGCCACCAACGCGCCTGTCGGGCACAACTGCGTGCATGCAAAACACAAGGTACAGCGCTGGGGGTTGACGCGAACTTCGCCGAAGGACGCGTCCGACGGCATGTCGCCAATGGGAGCCGTGCCATCGGTAGTCCTCAATTCTAGAACGCTATCCAACAGTGACCGCCGCTTGGACCTGCCCGCCGAGGCAACCGTCGGCGCCAAAATCGAAGCGGCCACCAGGCTTGCAGACTCCCTCTTGCTAAGCACATTTTGTGCTTCTAGCCGCTGCGTCAATTCGCCCCTGGTCATCCAAAGAAGACTCTCCCGGGCAATCCCCAGGGCTGGCAGCATGGTCCGCACCTGGACCAACTGTGAGGTCATAGTGGAGCGAGCTCTTTCTGACAAAGTGCCATCGTCCACCAATATCAAAACACCGACGCCAAGTGCTAGAGCTCGCAGCCAAAGCTCCTCGCCAAAGGCCGGCAAGGGATTCACCAGCAAGGAGAGCGCCCCGGCCTTGACAACGGCTTGCATTTCAGTGACACCAAGCGCGCCGGCGTGGACAATCAACGTTGCTCGATCCGGGCCACTTTGCAATGTCTGTTGCAAGCGATCAACCAGGGCCTCACGGGACGGAAATTTGAAGCTCAATGCCCCTGTCGGGCATGCCAGCGCACATGTCGCACAGCCCTGACAGAGGTAAGGATCGACGCGAACAGTGGTCCCGGCAGAGACAATGGCCTGGGCCGAACAAACATCCAGGCACCGGGTGCAGCCCCGCAGGCCACTGGCACCGTGGGTGCACAAGCCGGGCTGGTACTGAAAATAGCGTGGCTTGGTAAATCGTCCGACCAAAGCGCGCATCGATCCGATCGCAGCCGCTCGTGCAGACTCGTCGGCACCGGGTGCGAAGTAACCCAGTGGCGCAACGCTCGCCGCTAGCAAGGGTTGCCGACTCAGGTCGAGCACCAAGTCAAAGAATCGACTTGGGTTAGGACTGGCTGCGCCAATGTCGGAGACACCAGAAGCCGATCGCACCTCGGCCTGGAAAGCGCCAAGGTGACCCCGCACCGCAGTGACACGGCGTCCCACTGCGGTGACGCGGGAGCCCAGCGTCTGTGCATCCACGCCCGGCGCGAACACCACCGTGCGGTGATGACGGGCAATCGTTTGTGCCACAAGCCCAACGCTTGCCTCATCCCCAAGCACCAGGACGACGCCGCGGGATTCAAACAGGACTTGGTCCGGCGATACCGATGCGTCGGAGGCCAGTGGCGTCAAGGCGCCCAGGCAGTTCAAGGCGGTCACTGGTTCATCCGCTCGGACAGCAGTGACAAATCGCTTCGATCAAGCAGGCAGGCCCGGCTTATCAGAGCAGCAAGCGCAGCATAGAACGGGGTCTTGGCCATCGCGCCAAGTCTCTCGCAGTGCGCGGGCACCCAAGCCAGTAGATGCTCATCCAGAAACCGTGTTTGGCGTGAGAGCCACTGCGCGGCCAAACCGCGATCTCCCTTCTGGTGCGCTTGCATTTCGCTATAGCCTAGCAGTGCCATAAAGCGAAGCTCAGTACCCATAAAATCAGGTGGGCCGAACTCAAGACCAAAGTCTTCCAGACCCGCTTCCCGGTAGCACTCGATTACGTCGATCACCAAATCACTGTTCATGGGAAACCCCAGCGCCGCGCTCTCGTAGGGCGCAGGCAAGGTCTTTTTATGCATGACACCGGCCAATAAACTGGTGCGATCGACCGCTAGCGCGGTCAGACCCGCCTCTTCGCTCCGAGCGGAACGTAACGCATTCAACAACTCTGCAGACTCCGGCCCAAGCGGGGTGCTTGCGCCTACATCCACCAATGCAAGGATTGCCTCCAGTTCGTCCAACCAGGTGTCCTGCGGCTGCTCAATTACCAAACGAGACAGCAACCACCAAGTGCTGCTGCGGCGCCCAGCTACGTCAGCCAGTTCGCTGCCAGTCAAACGCTCCGTCACTTGGCCGAGCCGTACCAGGCAGGTTTCTTCGGTGTCTGATGGCAAGTCAGACACTCTTCGCGGTTCACTGGGCCATCCTTGCCCTGGAACTCACCGGTGCGCAAAAACAGAATGTCGTCTGCGCCACCACCGTGGCAATCGCTGCATTCAAGCTTCTGCTTCTTGGCGTGCACTGCGTGGAAGCGTCCTTTTTCATCAATCGTTTTGGTGTTGGCGTTTACCACAGCAACCTTGGCTGTCGCCGCTGCTTTCGGTGGCGGAGTGTCTGCCGCCATCACCGAGCCGGTCACCAGCAAAAAGCCCATCAGGGTCGGCATGATCATTTGTTTCATGATTTTGCTCCTTCTTCGAGCACATAGTAGACCTGCGGGCTCGTGCCAAATTTTGTCTTCAATTGTTTTGCGCCGGTGGTTTTGATGCGTTTGGAGATGTCGGAATTCGGGTCATCCATGTCACCAAACATTCGAGCCTGGGTCGGACATACCAGGTCACAACTCGGCGTATAGGCTTGGTCCTTGCCGATACGATCCACTTTGCCGTCGGCTACCGCCTGCTCCAGCTTGTGTGCGCAGAATGTGCACTTCTCGGCGACCTTGGCCTTCTTGCGGTGTGTTGGATGCCGGTCGGCGTAGTCAATGGTTTCAGCCCCTAGTTTTTCCTTGCCGGGAGCAAGTTGCGCCACTTGCTTGTTGAGCTGCGGTACACCATATGGGCAGACCGCTGCGCAGTAACCGCAGCCAATACATTTGTCATAGTCGATCAGCACTACGCCAAACGCGTTCTTGCTGATTGCCTTGGCGCCAACCGAGTCGCAGGCCGCCTTGCAGGAGGGTTGCTCGCAATGCATGCACCCCATCGTGTTGTAGACCTTCTTTACCTTCGGGAAGGTTCCCACCTCGTACTCCACCATGACGTTCCATGGTGCCTCCGGGGTAAAGTGGTTTTCTGTAGCGCAAGCGGCCAGGCAGGCACGGCAACCCATGCAGCGTTTTTGGTCAATAAGTCTGACTAGTTTTGTCATGATCGTTTCCTTCGGCTATGCCTTGTAGACCTTGCATTTGGTGTCGTTGAATGAGTTATGACCCGAGATCAAGTCCGGGTGATGCTCCAACACCTGGTTAATGGCTGTACCTTTTCGGCCCTCCGGCGAATAGCCCTGACTCCACTGTCCATAGTGATAGGAAACCGCAATCGTGTCGGGTCGAATGCCTTGCACCACTTGTGCCGTGCCGTTGATCTTGCCAACACGGGTCTCGATCGTGACGGTGTCGCCACTCTTGATGCCCAACTGCGCCGCCGCTGTCACATTCATCTGTACATAGTTGGTAGCGGCATCGGCACCGATTGCCTGATTCAATATCGCATTGTTGACCGTGTTTCCAGATTGGTTACGGAACATGCGCTTGTGCGTGATGACGTAGAACGGAAAATCCTTTGCCTCTCGGTGGGGTGTGGGAAACGCGTGGTCTTTGTTGGGCAAAGGCGAGTAGGCGATCTTGTACTGAGCCAAATCAATCTTGGACAAATTGTTCTTCTTGGCAATCCCCTCCACCTTGTAGTAGGTGTCAATCAATTGATCGGCATAGAGTTTGATCTTGGCTTTGCCTGGTCCTTTGAACTTGTCTTCGGCGCCGGACTGGTACTTGCTCTTGGCAGTTTTCTTACTGCCAACAAATCCTTGCTCCGTGGCCACGGAAAAGTCCTTCTTGGTTTTGTCTGCCCAGAGCACCTCAACACCTTCGCGGGTTGTGTAATCACGCCCCGGCTGGAACTTGGTTTCCTTCAATTCCCATGCCTTATTGCATTCTTCGGCAAATTTGTCACGCAAACCCAGCCGCTTCATCAACTCAGTCATGATGGTGAAGGCGTCATGCTGCAAGTTGTAGGGATTGGCCATAGGTTGGCGAATCGCCGAGTGCCCGGTATCCGTGGTGCCGCGCGTCGGCGCAAAGTGCCACGATTCAAGATAGGTCTTGTCAGGTAGCACGATGTCTGCAAACCAGCAGGTCTCGCTCATCACAATGTCGATGACGACGTTGAAAGTCTTGGTCATACCCTCAAACTGTGGGCCCGAATTTGGAACCGACATGGCGCGGTTAGTGCCATAAAAGATTTGCATCTCGGGCACGTATCCCAAGCCCCATGCTTTGGGATCCTGCACGACCAGATTGGGTGTCTGTGCGATGTGATGATTGGAGTAGGGATAGAACACGCTTTGCGCCAAGTCCGCACGCTTGGGTGGGTACTCGCACACGCTGACATCAAAGTATTGAGGCCGGGCATAGGCGCCGCCGACCAGCATCAAACCACCAACCGCATCAATCGAGCCAACCAGCATGTTCAAAATCAACCCTGTACGCCAGCCTTGAACACCATATTCCTTGGCCGAGAGACCACGGAATGAATACAGGACTGCGGGCCGATAGCGCAATTTAAGACCATCGATCTCAATGGTTTCTCCAATGCGGGCTTCCTTGGCAAACATCTTCGCCAGGCGCACCGTAGTGGCAGCCGGTACACCAGCCACTTCCTCCGCGTACTCAGGCGTAAGCTCTTTCAAGCTGTCGATCAGCACCTGGAACGCTGTACGCATCGGTTTGCCGTCTACCGTGTAGCCGCCCTTGAGTGCGGGCTTGACGCCCTCGACGTAGGGCTTGGCGGCACCGCTTGCGGTGTCCCACACCAGGGGTGTCTTGCCGTCTTTGTCTTTCAGGATGATCCCGGCAGCATCCACCAGTTGTGGTGCATTGGTGAACTCGACAAGGAAGGGTTCATCAATGGTGTTGTCGTCGATCAGTACCTTGGCCATCGCCAATAACATCACCGGGTCTTTGCCAGGCCGCACGGGAACCCATTCGTCAGCCTTGGCTGCCACACCGGAAAGCCTTGGTTCGACCACTACGACCTTCATGGCATTGTTCTCACGGCTCTGGACGGTTTGCCAGTCGAGCCAGCGCGAGGCTTGTTCGCCTTCGTGGTAATTGGCTCCAAAATTCAGCAGCAGTTTGGAATGTTTCAGGTCCGGCAGGATGTTGGCGCTGGCCCAGGTCAATTCATCCGCCACGTGTCGCGCCGCCTCGCATGTGGTGGTTCGGTGCACCATGTTTGGTGTACCGAAAGCCTTGGTAAAGGCAGTGCAATACTGTTCCTGAATCAGGTATTTACCTTGGCCGTGCTGCCAAATCAGCTTGGACGGGTTGTCGGCCTTGATGCCTTTGAGCTTCTCAGTCACCGTAGCAAAAGCTTCTTCCCAACTGATTTCAACCCAACCCGGATCTTCGTTGCGGCCCTTTTTGGGATTGGTTCGCTTGAGCGGTTTCTTCAAACGGTACGGGTCATAGGTATTGAACATGCCTGATGCGCCCTTGGGGCAAATGCCATGGTTGTAGAAATCGGCGCGGACGGCATCGGGGTAAATGGTACGAATCACCCCGTTGACGACAGTAGCGTCAATGCCGCAGAAATTCGGACAAATAGCGCAGCCAGATTTGATGTGTTTGACGTCAACCGGCGGACGAGCCATCGCCTTGCCCTTGGCTATGGGTTTGGCCGCTTTGGCGGCTTGAGCAACAGCATCCAGGCTGACGCCAGCCGCCGCCCCAAGTGCGCCCATGCCCTTAATAAATCCTCTTCTTGCGAGTTCCAAAGTGCTTCTCCTATAAAAATGCAGATGCAGTAATTCAACAAGCTATGCGCAAGCTTCATGCCACAGATCAAGAAAGTTAGAACATGGCCTGTCGATCAATACCAAATCAGGACTACAAAAACAACGCGCACAGGGGGCGTGTGCCTTGGTCACGGCCCTAGCGCAAATCATTGACGAACCACCGCAAGTTCTTGATGCCATTGCGGCGCCGTTACCAGTTGGTAACGACCCAATCACCAGCTTGGCGAATTTGCATCACATTGGCATGGCGACCAGCTTCGGTTGAACTCTGCAGTGCCTTTGCCGAATTCTGTAATCGTTAAACTTCCTCATGTTTTCAATGGAATGGCTCAAAGTGAGCTGGCCTTGAAGACATGCAGCGAAAGACGTCACCACTTGGTAACCTGAAACTTCAACTACTGAGAAGAGTTACCGTTTGGTAACGAAGAGATACGATGTCCAGACTATTTAGACTCGCGATCATTGCGATATGCCTCTTCACATCAAGCTTGGCAGCGCTTGGCGGAAAAGAGGCACGAACAATTCGGTTCGCCATGACGCCCGCCTTTCTGCACGACCAGCATGCCTTGCTCGCAGAATGGCGGGACTATCTCGAAGCCCGAACGAACCGCCCGGTTGAGTTTGTTCAGCGCGACCGCTACCGCGACACCATGGACCTGCTGCAACAGCAAAAGGTCGAATTCGCCTGGATCTGTGATTACCCCTTCGTGATGCTGAAAAAGGACGTTCGCCTGCTGGCCGTGGCGCTCAATGAAGGCAAGCCTACTTATCGTTCCTATCTGATTGTTCCGGCGCGCGACGTACAGACGCATAGCGTCAAAGATCTCAAAGGCAGTGTCTTCGCCTACGCCGACCCGTATTCGAACACCGGCTATCTTGTACCTCGCTTCGAGATCAAGCAGAGCGGCCAGGATCCGACAAGCTTTTTCAAGCGGACTTTTTTTACCTGGTCGCACCGCAAGGCCATTGACGCAGTTGCGGTAGGGATGGCCCAGGGTGCATCGGTTGACAGTTATGTTTGGGACGCGCTAAACAAAGTGCGCCCGGATATCACGGCCAAAACGCGTGTTGCATGGATATCGGAGGAATATGGTTTTCCGCCCCTGGTGGCCCAGAACAATGTGCCGGACGCCGATTTTCTTCTCATGCAGGACGTGTTGATGAATATGAAGAACGACACGCACGGCCGCCTGCTGCTGGCTCGGCTCAACCTGACTGGCTTCATTGCAGGCTCGCCCAAGCTCTACGACAGAGTGGCAGAGATGATGAGGCTTTTTGGCGAACGCTGATGCGCCTCTTCGATCTCAGTCTGCGTTTCAAGCTGCCGCTCTGGGGTGGTGGATTGATCCTGCTCACCGCGCTCGCTGTGTCCACTTCTTTCATCGTCCAGGCATGGGACAACCTGAATCAGGATCTTCTGCAAAACGCCGAAGACATCGGGCGCACCATGGCTCCCTCTCTTTTCCCGGCACTTCTGCACGACAACGTTTGGGGAGCTTTTGAGATCGTCTCTCTGCCCTTTTCTGCGAACCCGGAAAGTGCGATTCATGAGAGCCTGATCGTGATCGACAACGACAAAAGAGTTTATGTTTCCTCGATGCCCGAGAAACATCCTGTACTCAGTGAGCTGGCCGAGCTGGGACCTGACTATCAAGCGCTGGCCAGTGATCTCCCAATGGCATCCGATGCCGGCATTTTTGAGCGAGCCGTACGCGGTGCACAACGAATCTTCGTTGCCGTGCCCATAGCCAATGATGGCGTGCGGCTCGGCACCTTGATCGTCACCTACAACAAGTCCCTGCTCTGGCAACGTTTCTCACGTCTCCTGAACGGCGCCTTTTGGATCACGCTGCTGGTGTTGGTTGTGCTGCTGCCAATCACCTTTTACTGGGGCCGACGCATGATGCTGCCAATGCGGCTGGTCACAGATCGAATCCGTCGCATCGGTGGCGGTAACCTGGAAGCCCTTAACCCAGCGCTGTACCCCTATCAGGACGAGGTTGGGCAGCTTTATGTTGCCTACCAAACCTTGCTGTCCAAACTGCAGGAAAAGGCCGAGTTTGAAAAGGAAATGGTCAAGAGCGAGCGTATGGCTGCAGTGGGCCGCCTGGCTGCCGGCATCGCCCATGAGATCAACAATCCATTGGGCGGCATGCTCAATGCCATCAGCACACTTAAACGCCATGGCAGCCCAGACGCTGTCACGCAAAAGACGGTTTCCCTTGTGGAGCGTGGACTTTCTCAGATCCGCGACACAGTTGCTGCGCTGTTGATCGAAACCAAAGTCAAAAAGCGACCATTGACACCGGGAGACCTGGAGGACGTCCGCATCCTGGTCACCCCCGCTGCAAACAAACAGAGTACACAGCTTTCCTGGTCGGTCGAGTTACCGGCCACCCTGCCCCTACCGTCAACCTTGATGCGCCAGTTACTCATCAACCTGATGCTCAACGCAATTGCCGCTGCAGGCCAAGAGGGCCATGTGTCAGTGCGTACGCAAGTTGATGAGAATCGATTCCTCTTGATGGTCGGAAACGATGGGAAATCGATGCAACCGGAGCAACTTGGCCGTTTGTTCGAACCCTTTACCAGTTTCTCCGAACAGGGTCATGGTCTCGGACTGTGGATCTGCTACACCATCGTGAACCAGCTGGGCGGTACCATTGGCGCCGAATCAACCCCGGAATTTACCCGCTTCAACGTAATAATTCCTTTTGAACCGCTCCATGTCACAGACCCCGCGCAGAATTTGCCTGATTGAAGACGACGAGATCATGGGTGAATCCCTGGCCGATCGCTTCGATCTGGAGGGACTCGACCATGACTGGCATCGCAACGGTAGCGATGCACTTGCCGCACTGCGCAGCCGTGACTACGCCATGGTCATCAGCGACATCCGGTTGCCTGACATCACAGGCGATGCGCTGTTCGATCAGCTAATCGCTGAGCATCGAAGCTTGCCTCCTTTCATCTTCATCACGGGTCACGGCGAAATCGACGCAGCTGTGCGCTTGCTCAAGAGAGGCGCCCGAGACTACATTACCAAACCCTTTGACCTTGACGCACTTATCGAAACGATTGGTGACATCATCTCGCCTGTCTGCGAACTTGGCCCGGGCGGCCTTGGGCTGTCCGCTGCCATGCGCCAGATCGAAGCCATGCTAAAGCGGCTCGCCAACAGCACAGCGTCGGTTCTGATCACGGGCGAATCTGGCGTTGGCAAGGAACGGGTTGCCCACGCGCTGCACCAACTGGCTGGTGAAGGCAATCCCTTCGTTGCTGTCAACTGCGGCGCGCTGGCCGAAAGCTTGCTTGAAGCTGAGCTTTTTGGTTACGAAAAAGGGGCATTTACCGGCTCCATTCGAACCAAGAAAGGAGTCTTTGAACAAGCCGACGGTGGCACCCTCTTCCTCGACGAAATTGGCGA